>JAAOEI010000632.1_pt1 | contig 13371 bp, 16 predicted proteins | sample 7059261 | NCBI WGS metagenome assembly JAAOEI01 (sample SAMN14008812, study PRJNA610033) | viral metagenome | isolation source: viral particles filtered from seawater | place: China: Hangzhou Bay, Yangshan Deep Water Harbour | collected 2017-10-31
CCTGCTGGAAGGCTGTGAAACCGAGGAAGAGATGTTTGATACTGTCCGTGGCGCGTATAACAACGACGCCCTATTCGAAGAGACAGGCAAATTGCTTTGGATCTGGAAAAGTAAAGGAGACATATGGAACAGTACCCTACTTTCAAAACTAGAGGCGGACAGACCGCAAGGATCTACGCCCAAGATGGAGGTGGAGAACATCCCATCCACGGAGCCTATTGGAACGCAGACACCCAACGATGGACCCCGATGACGTGGAATGATGATGGATTCTTCATTGACAAGACATGCCCAAGAGACGTAGACATCCTAAATTTAAATCTGGATTAGAAGTCGAAGTAGCAAAGGCTCTTAGCCGGAGGAACGTCGTCCATGAATACGAAAGCCACAAAGTGCCGTTTACTCAACCCGCAGCAAAAAGAGTATACATCCCCGATTTTGTCTGTGAAACGAGAAGTGGCAAGCTGTGCTTTATTGAAGCCAAGGGAAAGCTCGACGCCGACGGACGAAAAAAGCTCCTGTGGGTCAAAGAGCAAAACCCAGAGCTAGACATTAAGCTCGTCTTCCAACGAGCGAATAACAAAATCAGGAAGGGAAGCAAGACAACTTATGCAGATTGGGCAACCAAGCACGGGTTCGACTGGATTCAATTTGACGGAAAACTCCCCGCAAGGTGGTTCAATTGAAGGTTGAGTTTGTAGTACCTCTCGTAGATGCGCCGAACTACAAGATCACGGGTGAAATCACCATCGAGGAGGCTAACGTTCTACTTAACTATGCTTTTGTTCAGTTGCTTCGTTCTGGCATGGTTGCAGCTAGCCTAGCCCCTCAGGTGACTGAGATGGTGGAGAAGTTTGAGAAGGGTGACAATGGTTCTGAAACAAAACACTAAGAAACTACTTATCTTCGACATTGAAGTAGCACCTATGGAGGTGCGTACATGGCGGCTTAAGATCCCGAGCGGGTACATCCCGCCCGAGAACATTGTCAAGAGCAGCTACGTCCTGTCCTTTGCTGCCCGTTGGTACGGGGACAAGGAAGTAGAGTTTCATCACGTCGCACAAGGCGAGATGAAGATGCTCAAGCGCATGGCTAAACTGTTGGAGCAGGCTGACGCAATCATCCACTACAACGGCAAGAGGTTTGATGTTCCTGTACTGATGGGAGAATTTCTCCTGAAGGGCGTAGAGCCCCCAAAGAATTTCCCTGTCCAGATTGACCTGCTGCCTATGGCTAGGCGGGTGTTCATGCTTCCGAGCTACAAGCTTGACTACGTGTGTCAGATTCTCGGCATTGGGTCCAAGACCCGACACAGGGGGTACGATATGTGGGTCGAGGCTGACGCCTGTCGTAAGGACAAGTCGGCAAAGGTCTGGAAGGACATGGAGAAGTACAACGTGCAGGACGTAAAGCTGACAACTGCTGTATTTGAGCGCTTCGCTCCGTGGTTCAAGTTTTCCCACGGGTACAAGCGTATTAACGAATGGCTGGAAGGGAAACGAAACAAACCATGAACCTTCAACAAGTAATAGGACAGGCAATGATATCCACAGTGTATGCGTGGATACGAATGATTCTTGCGTCCTCTGATGATCCCGGTAAGGCGCAAGACGCCTTCCGTAAAATACTTAAGAAAGCTGTTGCTGACACTGACGCCGCCAAGGGCGGCCAACAAGATGCTTTCGAAGACGAGGACAACAGCTATGAAGATCCCGAGTCGTGAAGAGAAAGAGTTTCAAGCGCTACAGGAAATGTGGCTCGAGCTTAACTTCACCGTGGCGGTATCTCCGCGCTGGCCGGTTGAAACGAAAGTATACCCGATAGAGGACGAAGAGTGAGCAATGCGGCGGTTATTGGGGTTAGCCTTGCTCTTTGCCTATACGTTGTTACTAGCCTTGGCTATTATTTCAGTGGTCGAATTGGCATGGCAACAGTATTCGGCGGGTACGTTATTGGAAACTTGGGATTTCTTCTAGACTACTATGGTTATTAAAACAAAGGTACCATCAAAGGAGTACAAAGACAACTATGACCGGATCTTCAGACGCGGCCCGTTGGTACGAGGAGAAGGACGCCTACACGAAGATGCTGGAGCAGTATTACAACCTGACTCCGGAAGAGTGGAATCTGACAAACCAGAAGGCGAATCTGACAAACCAAGTGGGTGGCACCATCTCTTCTCCACACCCGATTGAAGAAGTGTTCAAGACCTGTGTCCAGCAGCTGGCTAGCGGTAAGGGCCAGCAGCGTCACGGACATAACAACAAGTCTTTCTTCGACCAGCAATGGGTAGAGGTAACCCGTAGGCACGGCCTCGGGTTCCTCACCGGGCAGGCCGTGAAGAAAGCGAACGAAGCCGCACTCAACCTAGAGAACCTCGACAAAGAGGCTGGCTGGTGGGAGCGGGAAATGATTGGAGCCATCAACTACTTGGCGATGGCAATTCTTTACAGGAGACTACTTAATGGCAATTCTTGAAACACTACTTGCCTCAACCGCTCTCCCCATCGTCGTTGATTTTGTCAAGGGCATTGGGGCGGCAGCTAGCCGCAAATGGCTGGGGCTGAGTGTAGATGATGAAATCAAACTCAATGCCTCGCGTGTTGAGAACCTCAAAGCACTTGCGGAGCTAGACAAACCATATGGAGCCCCTTCTCAGTGGGTCGTTGACGTACGCGGTTCATTCCGGTATGTCGCTGCTGCTATTCTTGTACTTGGCGGATCTCTTTTGGGATTTTATGGTGCGGTGGAAGGAATTACAGACCTCATTGCCACAGGCGTCGAGCTTGCTTCGCTTCCATTTGGCTTTATTTTCGGTGAACGACTGGTCCTGAGCTTCAAGCAGGCAGCTAAGGGCGAGCGGTAGGAGGGTGTATGCCTCTCTCATACAAAGAGCTATTAGAACAACTGGCGAGAGAGGACGAGGTCTCGATCCTCGAGGTTCTGGGTATTCGTACTCAGGACCTCTTGGATCGGTTTCCAGACAAGATCGAGCAGAAGCTCGAAAAGCTGTTTAACGATTATGAAACAGAAGTGGACTCGTCCGAAGACTAACCGTAAGGAAAATGAGAATGAGCGAAAAGGATATCGGCTCGGACGCTCTAGCCGACGGCAAGGAGTTAGAAAAATTCGTTGGGAAGAAGCCGAAGAGGAAATTGAAGCGTGGGCCGAAAGTAACGACTCACTACCCGCTGGCGGAGATCATTTGGAATGACGCTTCTGGATTGCGGCACGGGTGGATGTACAAGGCAGACAAGCTGGAACCGCAGCTAGTACTGTCTGTGGGATTTATCATTGACGAAGACGAAGATCACGTTGTATACGCCAGTGATACAGATTCCGAGGGGGCCCACAACGGGAGAACACAAATCCCGCGTGGGATGATTAAGTCGATGAGGCTTCTACGGAAGCCCAGCTATAAGAATGGGAATAAATAAGTGGAATTCAGGAATACCTATGGAGAAAACATCTTTCGACTCAAGTACGCCCAAGGACCAAACGACTCTTGGAGCGCACTCGCCGAGCGATTGGTGGATGACGTCTGCGGCACCCGGAGTGGAACGGTGCATCCTATCATGTCCAAAGACGACCGCCGACAGCTGGTTGAGTATATTAAGCAGTTCAAGTTCCTGCCGGGTGGTAGGTATCTTTACTATGCGGGAAGGCCCGCAAAATACTTTAATAACTGTTATCTACTTAGAGCAGAGGAAGATACCCGAGAAGAGTGGTCCGACGTAACTTGGCGGGCGATGTCCTGCCTCATGACAGGAGGGGGCATTGGCATTGATTACAGTAGGCTCAGACCGGCAGGTAAGATGCTATCTAGAACCGGGGGAGTCGCTTCCGGTCCAATTCCGCTTGCCTTTGCAGTCAATGAGATTGGCCGAAATGTCATGCAAGGCGGGTCGCGTCGTTCTGCGATATACGGAAGTCTCAACTGGCAACACGAGGACGCCAAGGACTGGCTGACCGTTAAGAACTGGAACGAGTACACGAGAAGTCAGAAGGCGGTTGACTTTAATCACTGGGCTCCGTTGGACATGACCAACATCAGCCTCAACTACGACGACGACTGGCTTCGGCTAGGGGACGACAGGTGGAAGGATGGCACTTTTTTCAAGAATGTGGAACAAGCATGTACCACAGGTGATCCCGGATTCAGCTTCAACTTTGGACCGAAGGAGAACGAGACTCTTAGAAACGCTTGTACTGAGGTTACAAGCAGTGACGATAGCGACGTTTGTAACCTTGGGTCTGTTAATCTTGGAGCTATTGAATCCCTTGATGAGTTCAAAGATGTTGTTACTCTTGCTACTAAGTTCCTTGTGTGCGGCACTCTTAGGGCTGACCTGCCTTATGAGAAGGTACAACAAGTACGTGAAAAGAACAGGCGACTCGGACTGGGCCTCATGGGAATCCACGAGTGGCTGCTAAAGAAAGGACAAAGGTATGAGGTCACTAAAGAGCTTCATGGGTGGCTTAAAGCTTACAAGAACCTATCTGAGTCTGCTGCTGTGGAGCACTGTGACCGGCTGTTCATTAGCCGGCCTGTCGCTTTCCGCGCTATTGCTCCTACGGGCTCTATCGGGATTCTCGCTGGGACTACAACCGGAATTGAGCCACTTTTTGCCGTTGCTTATAAGCGGCGTTACCTTCGGGACGGGACTCGTTGGCATTATCAGTACGTCGTTGACGCTACGGCAGACGAGCTGATTAAAGAACATGGATACAATCCCAACGAGATTGAAACCGCGCTCGATCTCGCAGCAGACCCCGAGCGAAGGATCAAGTTCCAAGCAGATGTACAAGATTACGTTGATATGTCCATCAGTTCCACAATCAATCTACCCGCGTGGACTGGCGGAGACGACGGAGAACGCTTCGTTAAAAAGCTTTCTAAGCTCTTGGCAAGATATGCTCCGAGGCTTAGAGGATTTACCTGTTACCCTGACGGTGCGCACGGTGGACAACCAATGACTATTGTTGACTACAACGAGGCGTTGAAGCATCGTAACGTCGAATACGCAGAGAATGATATCTGCGACATCACCGGCAAAGGAGGTGTGTGCGGTGCCTAAGAGCGCGTTCCTAGCCCGATTCATTTCGGGCTTCAAGGTTGGTCTTGAACTGGATTGGGATGATTGCTGGATTGAGTGTTGCTTTGGAATCTTTGGGTTCATGTACATCTGGAACTGGCCGAAGTTTGTGGCTGCGGATGTGAATCGAGCATCGTTCCTGCTAGGCGACGATGACGACGAACCCTCTGTTTGACAAAGCTTGGTTGGTAGAAGTGCTGGGGAACAGGGACAGGCACCTGTGTGTCATGTCCCCCTCCCTGTTCTTCACCCTTATCAGGCACTGTGACGACGGGAAGCGAGATGACAACAGGCTGTTCTTGTTAAAGGATGAAGAGGTGTGGAGAGAACCTCCTAGGATCTTTGTCAAAGAGGGCAGAGCCTTCGCCTTTGACGGACGACACCGGATGGAGATCTTCAAAAGCAGAGGCTATAGCCAGATCCCTGTAATCATCTGCCTGCAAGACGGGACGCACGATCCTATGCTTGGGAGGTACCTCGTATGACTTGGATTCTATATTTCTATCTGCTTGTCCCTCCATACATTATCGCAGAGGTGGACCAGTACAAAGACCTAGAGGCTTGTATGTTCGCCGGCCAGCGAGCCGCGATCCCCGAGAACAAGGGGATCGATGACTGGTTCTGCTCAAACGGAAAGGAGATTTACGGTGGCCGAACCTACTGACACTGAACGACTAGACTACCTTTTGAAACATGGGTTAGCAGTGTTGATGAACAGGGCGGATGATCAAGGCTTCACAGTGATGGATACCGGGTGCGGTTGTTGCGCCGAGATTCACAGGTACAAGGATGCCAAGACCGAGCGTGAAGCAATTGATGCTCACATAAAAGCTCGTTGGAAGAAATGAGCTACACAGCTGACTTCTGGAACGCCCTCCGCTTCGTTGAGAAGTGGGAGGGCTTTTTCTCTGACGACAAAGAAGATCCGGGCGGGAAGACCAAGTACGGGATTTCTGATGCTGGAGACGGGACCGTGGACGGCATGATTGATCTAGACCGTGACGGCAAGGGAGACGTAAAAGTTGAAGACCTCACCAAGGGGCAGGCAGTTGAGTACCTCTGGAACTACTACTGGATCGCGTCGGGCGCTAGCGCCCTTCCTTATCCCTATTCCGCTGTTGTCTTTGATAGTGCTGTTAATTGCGGGGTTGGTCGTGCTAGGCAATGGGATCGATCTGCTAGAGGGAATGCTAGGAAGTTTCTAGAAATGCGGACGCACTTCTATGGAAGGTTGGTTGCATCCAACCCCAAGTTGAAGAAATACTACCGGGGTTGGATTAACCGTATGGTTGACTTGCGTAAGCTAGTTGATATTGAATCAGCGCCTCTCGCCTGAGAGATAGCCAGCCCGCTGCTTGGAGATAGCTCCGCTTCTCCCGCCAGCAGCTTGGATCTTCTCACTGTGAGTACGCTCACCTCTGCTGTACTGCTTCATTTTCGTAATCAGGCTCTTGAGGGAGGCTGCTCCCTCGGGAGTCTGAGCGAATTCATTTGCCAGTGCTTGGGCGCGCTCAGCATCTCCCTCTATCCAAGCGTTCCAAATCTCATCCCTCATCTCTTTCCGATTCTTCCCCTCGCGCGCAGCCGCGCGCTTCTCCTTGTACTCACTCCCCAACGTATACGCTTCCTTAGTTGAGTTAAGTCCAAAGTACGGAAGGACTCGCTCTGCCCCCTCTCTCTGATACTTGGCAGTCTTCTCGCTCTTGCGGGGATCAAAGTACATCCCCTGCTCATTAGTGTGCTGCTCCTGCCACAGTCCACCAAGCGGACCCTTCGGCATCACCTTGTCGAGGAACGCTTCCCACCCAGACGACCCATCTTTTACCGCCGGATGTAAAGCATCCCCAAGCCACCCGAAGACCGGGAACAGGGTTGAGGGAGCAACACTGGCAGCCGCAAACGACGGAGCCAAGTTGATGTTGAGAAATCCGTTGAAGAGTCCCGTTAGGGCAACTTCTTGCGATTTGGTGCGCTGGGCATACATCCTCGGGTCCATGACGATATCGGACAGGGTGAGGTTCTTGCTCGGATCGACAAGGCCCGCCTCCTTGGCAAGCTCCATCAGAGCTTCCCACTCCTGCACCAGAGGCATACCGTAGGCACCGGCCAAAGCCAGCTGCATACTAAGCAGAGCCACAAACCCAGCCGCTGCTCCCGGATCACCACGCATCGACTGCCTTGCCAGCTGGATAAGCTGGCTGTAGTAGTTGTGCTTGAAGGTGGTCAGCGGGCTCATCATCATGCCGAGAGCCCCCAGCTTGTTGTAGATAAGCGGCTTGAACTGCTGCGAGTAGTTCACCATCTTCTCGTTAGTGAAGACGGATGCCTGTTCCATAGCAACCTTGTCGCTCTTCCCCATCTCCTTGAACATCAGGTACGATGCCGTAAAGAACTGCTTACGGGCGTGTGCTTCCACACCCCGGATTAGACTCTGACCAGAGATGGTGTCAAAGGTCTTGCTGTTGAAGATATCGTTGGAGAACGTCTCAAACTGGTCCACGAACATGGGGTCAAACGTGCCCCGCTCTTCGGCCCACTTGTACGCCCTCTCCAGTCCCGGGGGAAGGTTTCCGTCAAAGATACTCTTGATCGTAGTCCCCAGTGCCTTAGCAAACGCCTTTCCACCCCTTGCTTCGAGCATGCCCGGAGAGAAGAACTGATAAGGCTGGAGAAGCTGGGTAGCAATGAACCTAGCGTTGAACATCGCAAACAGAGAAATGAAGAATCCCTTTTGGGCCTTAGCCATGAACTGACGGCTGAGGTTACGGGGGAGTCCCATGTAGTCGAACATCCCACCGAGCAGGTCATCATGAATCAGCCGGGAGGCGTTGTTAATCGTATTGCGGACACCCTCACCCTGCTGCATGAAGTTAGTGTCCCACACCGCCCGGATGTACTCTTGAGTGTTCTCCAGATTGCGGAACTCACGGGAGTCCATGAGCTTCTTCATGTAAGTTTCTCCCTTGGCGTACTCAGCGTACTTGCCAAGGTTCTCGGCGTACATCAGGAACCCACGGGAGAAGTCCTTGAAGTTCTTGTCCACATCGTACAGGCGGTTGAAGCCCATGCTTCCTTGGACACCTTTCTTTCCCTTGCCGTGCAGGCGCACGTTGGTCTGGAACCCTCGCTGAATCCTGCCAGCGAAGAAATCCTTTTTCAGCTGAGCCAGTTCCGGAGACAGGTTCTCAAACTTGTTGCCAAGATCCTCCAGCACCTGTAGGTACATGGAGTCGTCGTCTCTGACGGTGCGGTGTCCACGGCGGTCTTCGACCTTGCCGATTTCCACATCCATGCCCGCGTCTTTGTGCATCCGCTCAATAATGGGTAGCGCTTTGTGGGCGTCCTTCTTAGAATGGAAGGCGTACCACGCCACGTTGCCATCTGCGTTCTTTACTGAAACTGTGAAGCGACCAGAGAACAGACCCGGCAGCCATCCCTTGCGGAACGGAGCCGTACTAATTCCCATAGCCGTGTTGCCCTCCACGAGGGCGTTGTACATATCAGGGCTGACTTCCGACAGGGCCTTGATGACAGCAGCCACCTTCGGGTGGAACTGCGTCAGGTCCGTCGGGTAACCCTTCCCCTCAAATTCTTTAGCGGCTTCCAAGAACTGCCGCTTGAGTTCCGTGCTGCTCTGCTCGAGATCTCGCATGGCCGTGTACAGAGCGGATTCTTTCCCGATCCACCCACGGGTGCGCTTCTGGGCGTTGCCCCAAAAGTGGTAGGCAGCCGACGAGGCGGCCTTGATCAGGGGGTTGTTGCTCCAGCGCCCAACGAAACCCATGCCGGAAGCCAGCGCACGACCGCCCTTCTTCAGGGCGCTGTCACTGATGTCCTGCGGGTTCATCTCGTCCACTACCTTGTGGACGGTTTCCAGAGGGATCAGATCCCCACCGTAGCCAGAGATCTCTCCATCGTCGGGCAGCATGTCCCGAATCCACTGATCCCGGTGTGCCTGCTGGTACTGCTCAGGCATCTCGGCACCCTTCTTCAATTCGGCGTAGGCAACCTTCACCACATCATCGCCGTACACACCCTTCCCAAACTTCGCCTCAACAGCTTCCTTGAACTGCTTGAAGTCCCGCTTGCGAGCAGCGTCCCGCCAAGTCTTGACGAACCCACCGAAGTCGGTAGCTCCGCCCTGACGGCGACCCCTCTTGCCGGTACCCCCGAGCGGACCCGACCTAGGCCACGTCTCGTTCTCGATGGTCAGTTCCTTGCTGATATCCTCTCGGGATACCGCCTTCCCTTCCTCGTTCGGGAGCCACTTATTGCGACCATCCGCAGTGCGGCCGTACTCATCCCGTATAGGAGGATTCTCCCGGATATCTGCGGTCTTCTCGACCTCATCGGCCAGCCCGTAGGCTTGGCGGTCAATCCGGGACATGGGGGCTGCCTGATCCTCAAAAGGCACTCCAGACGCGTCAGGAGCCGTTCTGGGCTCCATTGGCTCCAGTTCTAAGGCCCTCCCCCGTGCCTCGGCCCCTGCGTCGCGCAGAGCGGCTCTGGTGGCTCCTACGGGCATATCGGCAAATCCGAGCCCTTGGTTGGGTACTTGGTAGTCGTTCAGGGCCTGAAGGGCCGGGTCTACCGGGGTGTCCCCGCCAAACTGGCGTCCCACCACGGACTGCCCACCGCCTCCTTCAAGGTCGGCTTGCTCCCGCATAGCCTCCTCCCGGAGGGTCTGATCCCACCCGGCGGCTTCTTCTTCAGCAATCTTCTTCTTGTTAGCCAGTGTCTCGTGGAAGTTGTCCACGGCCTTAGCGGCCCTTTCCAGAACCGCCTTACTGGGTTGGGTACGGGCCATGTTACGCAGGCCCTTATACAGCATGGTGCCCGGAAGACCGAACTCCATAGTATAACGCACAATCCCCTGTAGCTTGACTTGGTTCTCAATGTCCGTTACGCCAAGTGCCTGTACAAGGGAGTCTGTAATATTCTCTTCTAGCTGCTGCCAAGCGGGCTCCGACTTGCTCATGACCTCGTTGGTTTCGGGGTCCTTGTACGGAGCGAAGTGGAAGTTCTCCTGCGCTTGCTTGATGTTATGGGCGAGCGTATCCACCGAGAAGTCAATGTTCTCGTCAGTGGCAGCTTCCCAAGCGGAACGACCAATACCAGCGATACCGGCAGCCGCCTGCGGTAGGATACCGGCAGCGGCGTTCACCCCGGCCTTGACGTTGGCTGTGGTCATCTGGTCAGCAAGGGACTCGCCTACAGCGATGTCCTTTTCGGTCCTAGCTGGGCCCTCTTCCCCGCCATCGCGCCAGTGGCGCTTAATGTAGTCAAGGGTAGAGTCACCAGCAGAGAACGCCTCACCAAACGCCTTCATACCTGCCTTGATGGATTCACCCACCTCCGGCTGCATTGCCTCGTCCCACTTTTCAGGGGACTGGCTTTCCTTCAGCTGGGCGATGCCAATGATACGTGCCGCCTCTTTGGGATCATCGGTGTCTACATCCCACTCCCGACCATCCAGTTCGTAAATAGCCATGCTACCCCTTACTTGATAACGTTTCCGTTCTTGTCAATCTTCGTAACCTTGCGCTCACCGGCGGCTCTAGAAATCCCACTCGTCGGCGTCCCTTTAGGACCGAAATTTACAACCGGCGGGAGCGTTGTGCTATCACCACCACCACCATCCGCCTTCCGACGGGATTGAATGTCTACGACCTGTAGGCCTTGTCCGGCAGCATAGTTCTGGGCGTCCTTGAAGGTACCCACATACGTGCTACCGTTCGAAAGAACATAGGTCGCTACTGGCCCACCAGCAGCCGTTAGGGACTGCGGTCTTTGAGGCTGCGGAGTAGATCCAACCTTGCCCTTAAGGACTGCTCCGGGATTATCTTTCTTGAAGTTTTCCCAATCACCTTGACTATTGAATTCCTTTTGAACAGTGATACGTTCTCCATTCACGGGATCAAGGGTCTCTACGTTGAAGATGTTAGGGGCCTTAGTCCTACCACCCGCACCAGCGAGCTTCGCCCGTCGTTGGTTCTCACCCTTCACCCTCAGTGTATCCAGTTCGCGCTGGTGTTTCGGAGTCTGCAACGGGTTGCCGTACATCTTACCAGCTGAGCCAAAATCCGCACCGCCGAACAGCGGAGCAAACTTCTCAAACAGCGCCTGACCAGCCCGAGGATCAGTCTCGTACAACCGCATGATGGCAGGCATGACTTCCTGCGCCATCTTGTGGCGCTTGTTCCTCAGATCAAAACCAGCTGTGTCGTTATCCAGATCCAGCTTGCCTTGCTCGCCCTCAGCCCTACGGGCAGCGTACGGGAGGCGGGCTCTGTTATACGCCGTCTCGTAGCCTTCCTTCGCCCGACGAGACTCAGCCCCTGCCTCAAAGTCCTTGAGGCGGGACATGCGATCCTTGATGAGAGCGTAGCTGTTCATCTGCTGTAGCTCACGCAGCTTGCTCTCCTCGTTCTCTTTGCGGGCCGCCATGCGACCAGCAACGCCGGGATTGAACATCCCCGGACCCATTTGCTTAAACGGGTCGTAACTCATGTGAAGTTCCCTCCCAAATCACTCCAGTCCCAACCAGTCCAGTCAAAACCTCCTGTGTCGGTTGAACCGGACCCGGACAACCAGTCCCATGCAGTATCAAAGACGCTGCCCCAATCGAATCCGCCACCGCCGCTGGTGGTGGTCCCACCAAGCATGTTACCAATAGCGCCTGACGTGTTCATCCACTGGCTAGAGATAGCCGGACCGAAGCTGGAGAACATATCTCCGTAAACATTCGAGGTCGGACGTGCAGCAGTATCAAAAGTCTTGATCGCGTCAAGGCTGGCGTCGTTCAGGCCACTAGCAAGCTCGTGGAGCATGTTGCCGGAGAAGTCGTAGCCCTGAGCCGCTTGAGTACGAGTTACGTTGTTGGCGATAGCGTCACCGTAGGCGGTGCCGCCAATTCCATACGAACCAACGTTCTTAGCCAGCGCGTCCCAGAACGGGTCCTTCCAGCGGACAGCTTCGATGCCCATGTTGAGCATGTCTTCCATCTGGTCGCTGTAGTCGTAGGCTGCGTACGCGCCGAAGGCGTCGTTAAGTAGATCCAGAAGACCGCCACCACCGTCTCCACTACCGAGGAAATCTCCAAGCAGTTGCTCGACACTACCAGTTAGGGTGCCGAGAAGACCACCACCACTACCCGAGCCCGTAAAGATTTCAGTGAACTGGTCCAGTCCCGGAAGGGACAGAAGGCTGTCAAGGCCACCCATCTCCAGCCACGCACCAAGGGCATCCGTACCCTCAGCCAGAGCGGCAGTAAAGCCCTCCCAGCCTGACCCGTACATCTGAGTCATGTCGCCAAGAGTGCCCTCCATCCCCTGATAGGGATCAGGATACGTAGTTCCTTCTGTTCCTGTCGTAGTAGGAGTTCCTGTGTTCGTCGGGTCAACTGTCGGGTCAACCTGATTAATGTCGGTACCGTCAAAGTTGGGATCGAGACTCGGGTCAACCGTGCTAGCGTCTACCAGTTGTCCGGTATTCGGGTCGTACGTGAGTTGGCTCACATCCTGACCAGCTTGATACGCAGTATACAGAGCCTCTGCTTCAGCCGCAGAACCAACGGCACCCATAGCCTCTAGCTCAGCAGCGGTAAGGCCGCCGTCCATTGCGGTCATCAGGGAGGTGTTGTCCGCAATCATACCAAGCTCGGGGTTAAGAGTCCCAGTCAAATCAAGAGCACCAGTCAGGGCGGCATCAATAGTAGATGTAGTACCAGCCAGAGTTCCGGCTTCCCCAATACCCGAGGCCAGCGGATCAACAAAGGTTTCCACCAGTCCGGTAGGTGCGCCGAACGCAAGGTTCGCCAGAGTCGTGATACCACCCGCAAGGGCTAGCAGAGCACCCGGTCCAGACATGAACGAGCTAACAATGTCCATGACCTGACCGAAGCCGGAATCAGCCTCGTCCATTTCTTTCCAGCCGTCCTGCACAGCCTGTGCTTCCGTCCTTGAAGCGATCAGCTGCTCGTCGGTAAAGAACTGAGTCGTGGGGTAGCCTGCCATCGTCAGCATGTTGTTACCAATCGCTGTGGCGATGTCAAGGGGGCTACTTGCCTCGGTGTAGCCTTGACCGTTGGTGTCGTAGTGTTGTTGCCAAGCTTGTTGAGCCGCTTGGATCATCTGCTCGTAGCTAAGGCCCAGTTGATCAGCAAGCTGCATCGTGAAGTCACGAGTCGTGCCGGTGTAGGCACCCCAAATGGAGTTAGTCTCATAGCGCAGGATGTCTGTGTCGCCATAGCCGGTACCGCCCCAGTCTCCACCAT
>JAAOEI010000633.1_pt1 | contig 13366 bp, 21 predicted proteins | sample 7059261 | NCBI WGS metagenome assembly JAAOEI01 (sample SAMN14008812, study PRJNA610033) | viral metagenome | isolation source: viral particles filtered from seawater | place: China: Hangzhou Bay, Yangshan Deep Water Harbour | collected 2017-10-31
ATATTTCTTCTCCTTGTTATCTTCAAGGGCTTGGTTGTAACCTGCTCTATAATGCTTCATCTTTTCTTCATCATAGAATTTATTTGAACCATCATAAGGAACTTGAAATCCATAATCATCTACTCTTTTATCCACATCCACCTCATCAATTAGTTCTTTTACTTCTTGGAGAGTAATATAATATACATCATTCCAATCTATGTTTGTTGAGTGAGTAATTTGCCAACAAGGACTTGCTTTTCCATACTCTGCACCATTTGTATTCTTAATCTTGTTGATAAAAGAGTCATAGTAGTAGCCATTAACAGGTTGTATGGTTTCATCCACTACTACATAGTGGTCTGTGTTAATCTTTATTAGTTTCATAATTATTTATTAAAATATATATCTAATGGTATTCCATGGTATAATTTGGTTATGTAATTCTGTAAATTCTTTAATGTACCTAATCTTATTTTTAGCTTTATACCTAAGATTATCACCACCATATTGTGATACTTTAGGTTCTTGTATATTAGGTTGCCATAATAATTGTTCACCTGATACATTATTAACAATATTATAATGATGTTTATTTACATTATGTGTTAAGAATATTACCTCAGCCTTAACTACATCCCTATAACTTACATAATCATTAACCATATGAAATAAATATTCATAATCTTTAAGCCAATTATTATATACTATAACAGGACTAAAATTAATATGTACATCATAACCTGCATCAATAAATGCATCAATAGCTTTAATTCTATCTATTATATCAGAAGTATTAGGTTCTAATGCATCAGATATAACCTGTGGCATAAGACTTAATCTAATTCTTATTTTATAATTAGGATCAAATGTTATTAAATTAGGATTTACATATTTAGTAGCAAAGCTACCCATAGCTGTTGGGTGATCTCTAAAAAAACTAAATATCTTTTGCCAATCATGATATTTTAAGTGTAAAGCAAAATCTTCATTACATGATATATCATAAGTTATGTATGATTCATGTGTTTGATTAGGCTTTTCTACATCAGTAAACCATGCATGATTATTAATAGCTGTTAGTATATCACCCGTGTTAGTTGATATGCTTAAACCATTAGACTTATGTCTTTTCATGTAGCAATAACTACAATTATACAAACAACCATAACCAAATGATGGACTAATAAAATCAGTAGATCTACCACTAGGTCTTATTAGCATAGACTTTCTGATTACTTTTTCTATCATATTTATTTTTTAGTTGGTGTATTATATTTATCTTTTAATTCTTTCATTACTTGGTTTACATGTTGTTCAGACTCATCACCTTCTAATCCTGCTTCCATCATCTTATAATTATCCTGACCATGCTTAAAAGCATTTAATAATGCACTTTTAATTACATCCCAAAAATTAGGTTTATCTTCTATTGATACACTTTTATAATCAATTAATTTAGCATAGCCATTAATAATATCAAATTCTACAATTTTAAAATAACTATTATCAAATTTACCATTAATGTATTTTAAATCTTCTGGATGTAATGGCATAAAGTATATTACTGGGAATTCTTTATACTCAATTACCCAACCACCATCATCTTTTTGTAGTTTACCTTTCATATATCTGTTTATTTATAGTTCATTAAAAAAAGCTAGTTGTTTTAGTTTCCAAAGCACAACTAGCAAAGCTCCCCCTAATTTAAGCTTAGCACAACGCCCTAAGCCAAGGCAATATATAAACTAATAGTATTAATCTCTGTTGGTGTAGTAGATTCGGGCATTAATTGCCTTAATTAATACTAATTAGTTTAATTGAACCAATGGGTGGGTTTGACCCCACACCAAGTATAATACTTATGCCCATTGGTTATTAGGTTATGCTAAAGGATTAGCAGCACCTGTAAGGATAATTTCTTGCCTTACTACTCCTTCATTAGTAAGAGTGATACCTTCAGCATTCAATTCTGCTTCAGTAACAATCTTATCAGCCAAAAGAATTTGGTGTTTTGCTTCACCTAAAACAACTGTACCTTTTGCAAAAACAAGTTTACCTTCTTTTACAAAATAACGCTTCTGTCCATCAGATCCTACAATCTGTTTAGCAGTGCGTGCAGTATTAGCTGCTTCATATGAATTATCCTTAGCACCTAAGGTTTCACGAATTTCTAAATGCATTCTTTCTCCATTAACTGTTGGATTAAGAATGTTTAGTTCCATACCTTCTTCTGTAGCTCCAGAAATATCAATACCAGTAATAGCTTTAAAATCAGCAGCTTCTACAGTCATCCAAGCACGACGTGGCTTAGAAGATCTTTGTGAAAAGCGGTCATCACTAGCATTAAACATAGATAGCAAGTTTGGTCTTGCATCAGGATTTACTACAATCTCAGCAAATTCTACTTGGAATTTACCACCTTTAACTTTACGTGCTCCTACGATGAGGGTTTGACCTTTTGTAAGGTTTTCTACTGTTGTTGCCATTTTTGTTAGTTTTTGTGTTCTTTGAGGTGTTAATTGATTAACTCATTGAACGGTTATTGATTAATTAACTGACATGCCTAATTTACGTTTAGACAAACGATCTATCATATAATAGTGTTATATGTTGGCCATAATGGTTTGGTGCCTTAAATAGGCTGTATTGGCTTCTATAAGACTATTATAATCAATAATACTTTAATAACTATTGCTTAATACCAGTATTCCTAGTTGTTATCTCATTTCTTAGTTCACTAATAAGTTCTTGGATTTTTTCATATTGTTCCTTACGCTTATTAGCAAAATAAAACTCTGACCAACTACATAGTATCTGGAATTTCTTCATTAAATCCATCTGATACTTTAGTTCAGGAACTGATTGTTTGTCATTATTCATATATTATAGTTTTAGGCATTACAGTGCCTTAATACCACATTGTGGTGACTATATATGATTAATGTTGTCTAACCATTGTAGAACTTGGTACTTTGTAAACAAATCTATCTGTTATCTCATCATACCATATTTTACCTGCATTTACAATATCTGATGTATCACCCTCACTCATATTAATAGATAAGAATAATATTCTTTCACAAAGCATGCTATTATTTGTAGTATGAGTGTCTATATATAGACTTTTGCTCATATAATTAGCTTTGCTAAAAGTAATATAATATTCATTATCTAATTGCATATATATTATAATAGGTGCATCATGAATAGTATAAATATAGTTATGTGTAATATTTTTTATAGTTATACTAACTGATGTATCAGTTATTGATTCATAGTTATCTGTAACTTCAATATTACATTTAATTGCTTGACTATTAACTATATATGGTATAATTAATAGCATTAATAATAGTTTCTTCATATTATGAGTATAAATAAGGGCTTTCATATTATATTAAAATGAAAAAAAATATAATATTACTTGCCCTTAATGTTATCAACTTATTAAAAATTCAGTTTTAATGATACCCATAAAGGAGGATTGTTAATTAATATTTTAACAATTAACTCCTGAAGTTTCTTTGTCTCAGAAGTATGATTAGCTGTGCCTAAAGCTAATTTGTAAGCTTTTTTGGCGTTTTTTAGTTCTTTGTTCATTGTTTAATTAATTAAGATTGATTACTTGATCTGTGAATTCTGATGATAGTACCTGAATAGGTGCATCTAAATTAAGGGGTATAATCTCAACATTTGAGATTAAGTTACCTAAGATATGATCTATGGTAACTGCTGTTCTACAATTCTTTTTAAGGTATTGTGCCTCAAATAGATTGCTGTGTATTCCTATGGCTATATAACCATCATGGAAGGTAACTATTGATAAGTATTGCTTATTCATAATAAGGATATTAACCCTAGGTTCCTGTAACCTAATCAAAGGAAGAAACCCAGGGTAATTAGTTATATGTTAGAAGCCACTTACTACAAATATTACCATATCCATAGCTATTAAAAGCATTACAGCTTTTAGTTTATGAATACCTGTCCAACTTTCATGGTTACTCCATGCTATTGGTATGCCTAATGATAATGTAAACATAGTTATTTGTGTTTAAGGTTAATACACTGACTATGATCATTATTAAAGGCATGATTTAAGCCATACAATACAGGTCTTGCCTTATGTGGTACATAAGACTTACGATGAGTGGAGCAGCTTACAATTAAAGCTGCTGCCACAATAATTAGGGACTTTTTCATTGTTTAAATGATTAATTGGTTAAACTCTACGTGATACATCTCTGAACATACAAGCTACAAGACCAATAGATATTACTGCACCTATTGCAACAAATGCCCAATTATTTTGGAGCTTATTCATTGCAAACATTGCTGTAAATAAATAGATAATAGCCATAAAGCCAAATACTGCTGTAGCTATTTGCCATCTTTTGTCAGATCTTTCTTGTCTTTCTGACTTAGACATGAACATGTAATTTTTCATGTTTTTTGATTTTTATTGGTTAATAATTGTTTAATTCAAAAGCAAGTCCAGTAAATATGACTATATACTTAATCTCTTATCTAACAGGCTTTTTCATTTAGATTTGAGGAAATATAGTTCTTTACTTGCAAGATGTTTTGATAGTCCATGCCTGTAACTCTAAATAGGTTTTATTGGTAGCTACCATAACCTAAGTGGGAATGTTGTTAATAAAGTTTAACAGCTCAAATACTACATTGGATTACCTATGTTATGTTAGAAAAATGTAGGTCAACATCATCCCTACTTGCCCCAGATATTGAAGATTAGATATGCTCTAATTGGCTGTTCTTTGGGGTTACCCTGATGGTTATTAGCCTATGCTACTCAGCTGTAGCGTCAGATTGTTAAGACTAATAACTCGTGCTCTTTATACTCAGCAGGGAGAGATTATCCTCTGCACTCAGTTGTAACAAGTGGCACCCATTTGCAGGTAGGTGTTCTCCAATGGTTTCATTTCTTACAGTATACGTTCTGTAAGATTCCCTGCTTGTTCTTGTTACAACTGCTCACCCTTGGGAAGTGAGTTATGGTGCATTGAAAAGAATTTGTTGGTATAAATGCATCAACCAACTTGCTGAATTTTTAACACTTACCTGTCTTACGACTTTAGGTATCAGCTTTACTTTGAATTGTTATTACTAACAAATAAAGTATAAAGAATTTGTATACACTTAATATCTAATTGATAATCAAGTATATAGGTGTGAATTTAATTAAAACTCACAAATTGGAAAAAGGTGGAAAAATAGGGTGTCTTTAAGTGGTTGACAATCAACTACTTACAAAACCATATTTTCCAACCTAAATCATACACAAGTCAAGGATTCAAGGCCTTGTTTACACTGATACACGGAAGAAGCGCCTAATGGCGCTTGCTTTCCTGCTTGTCAGTGAATCCAAAGCATCCATCCCTGCGTGGAAATGTCCTGATGCCATCAGCTAATTCTAATGCATTAGGGTCATTAGTAGCCTTAAGCCATCCTGATTCAAATGCTGACTTGATGGCATTCTGTGTGAACCAACGGTTATGTTGATCCTTCAAATCCCCATTGTTAGCATCTGTGGCAACAAATTTAATTGTTTTAGAGTCTGACGCTTCTGTCAAGAACCCAAGTAAATTAGGTGTGTTCATAAATTGCGGTTTTTAAATTAGGTTTTCCGCTAAAGCCAAGGTAGGGGGCTGTTAGGGGAGGACTTCCATAAATCCACACTTACAAAAAATTTTAGAAAAAAAATTTTATAGCCTGAAAATCAGTAACTTACAAAATAATATTAGGATATTGATTATCAGTGTATTATATTTGCCTTAAAATCAACCACTTATATTAAGTATTATGAAAGATCCAGAGAAAGTAATTATGATTAAGATAAGTAATCACAAAGATAATAGCCTTACTAACCACTGGTTAACTGAGGAGGAGTTTGAAATGCTTAAAAAGGCAGTAAGTTATCTCAAAGATAATGACCTAGACTATTTATTTAGCATTAAAAGAACTAATTAATGCTTTATTATACTGTATAAATCATGGCTAAAAAGAGCAAATTTAAAGAAAGTGAGATAAAAGGTAGATTACCTGATGGCACTATTATACTTAAAGAAGGGGTAAGGAAATTACATAGGTATTACAATCCTCCTTTACCTGAAAATATAAATCAGCAAGAGATTTCCCTTAATAATTACTATAAAACTATGGATAAATTGTTTGGAGATGACGCTACTCAAATTGAGTCCTATGAATAATTATGAGATATATAATACAAATATTTATAAAAAAACTTGACTTTCACCTTCAAAAACTGTATATTTACTAATAGGTACCTTTATTAAAATAAAGACCACCTACGAGGGCCAAAAGGTAGATAGTAGGTTAGAAGTCGGGTTGTAGCTCCAAATAGGAAGCAAGTTGTCCCCGATAGTACCTAAAAGATAACAGATAGAGTGAGTGCTGGATACAAAGGCTAAGAAGTAAGCTCCTGAATTAACAGGGTAAAGTATCTGGGAGGGCTAAAAACTACTTCACTTAAAACTGTTATTGTAAGCCATACAGGCATAAAGAAGCTTTTAGCAAGGCTGGAAGGGGTAAGTTATATTTAATAACAAGCAAATGGAATACAATATCCCAATAAAGGAAGATGGTCTATATAATGCAATACTTATGATTATGGACCCAATTCTCAATCTTAGTAATCAGGAAAGACATACACTAGTACAGGTATTAAAAACTGGCTATCCGTATATCACTACTGAGACTAGAGAATATTTAAGAGAAGTAACTGGTATGAATACTTTTAACCTTAATAATAATATTAAGCGTCTAAAAGATAAACAAATACTTGTACCAGTAGCCAAACGTGTACTAGCTATTAATGATAATATATTATTGATGATTAGTGAACCTAGGTTAACAATTAATTTTGTCAAGGCAGATGATACCAGAGGAAGTAATACAGCAGCTTATGAGCAAGTATCACCTCAAGAGGCAACAAGTGGAGGACATACTGGAGTCACAGAGTAGGGGTATAGCCTATTATATGAACACTGGTAAATATAAGGTAATTAAGTTACTAGGTTTAGGTAAGTTTGTTAGTAATGGTATACATAAGGCATGGCTTGAAGGAAAGTATATAACCAGGCGTAAAACTAATAAGGATGAAACTGATAGCAAGGATACAGGAAATAGTAAGTGGGTGGTGGAACTTATTGATAAAAAACAAGAAGACTAAATGGATGGCTTATAGAAGAATGTCCATATGCAAATCTTGTAAAGTATACAATGATGGTGTTTGTGATAGTACTAAATATCATATAGCTATTAAGGATTTTAGGTATAATGGTGAACTTAGATTCCAAGGTAGAGTATATACAGGTTGTGGTTGTCCATTAAAAGCTAAAACTAATTCTGTTAAGTCACAATGCCCATTAGGTAAATGGTAATATGGTAAAGCAGTTTGAGATATTAATTGACTGGTATAAACCTGATAAAAAAGGTAAACAAAAACTAGTTAAAAAGAATATAAAACTTAATAGGGAGTTTGATATTAATGATATATTACTTGCTGAATACTTAGATAATAATGGTAAAATAATTAAGAAATATAGTCTTATTATTGATAAAGAAAAAGGTGACCAATATAAACTTAACATGCCTTATAAAAAAGCAATAGGTTATATTAATCAAAGAGTTGACCAACGACATAAAATAAAAGGATTTGCTGCTTATACTGATATAGATGATACCCAAGACATTTAAGTTATTTAATACTACTTGGACCGTTAAACAAGTTAATAAGATTGACAACCAAGGGTCTATGGGGTTATGTGATTATGGTTTAGCTACTATAAGTTTACGCAAGAATTTAAAAAAAGATATAAAGGAAGCTACTTTTCATCATGAATTAGTACATGCTATTTTAGATACACTTAATTATGATAAGTTATCAAGAGATGAGAAGTTTGTAGATACATTTGGTCAGGCTCTACATCAGGCTATAACAACATTTGATTATGGAAAATAAAGGATTGCTTGAAAGGCATATGGTAATTGATGATGCTGGTAATAAAAAGATTAATGCTATTACTGCTCTACAAGAAATTGATGTAAGAATTAAAACTATATCTTTACAGATACAAGAACTACAGGAAGGATTAATGGGTGCAGCTACTCTTATGAAAGAACTTGAAGAAAGAGTAAATAAAGTAGCCCCTAAAATTGATATAGTTAGTGTACAAGAAGCTAAAAAAATATTAAGCAAGTAATATGAGGATATTAGATATAAAGAATGGTAAATTAGAAATTACTCCTGAAGCATTGGGACTTAAATATTTTAAGACCATATGGGATAAGGATAAATCTAAGGATAAAACTAAAGCCTATAATGATATACTATATGTGTATTATTTCTGTGACTTTAAAAGCCCATTTTTTAAGTATCCTCCTGAACAACGTGAAATACTTATAAAGGAAGAAGTCCTTGGGAATAAGGACTATAAAATAGAAAAGGACGTCCTCTCAGCTATAGATGGCTACTCTGCAATAAGTAAGACCCCCATTATGGAAATGTTAGAAGGGGCCAGTGTAGCTATCTATAATATGAGAAAACACCTTATAGATAAAAATATTGATCCAGATATTGCACAGAAAATAATAATTAATTTACCTAAGATGATTGCTGCTCTTAATGAGGCTAATGAAGCTGCTCAAAGAGAATTGTCAGCACAATCAAGGGTAAGAGGTAACCAACAAATAAGCCTGCTTGAACAGGGAGAATTATAATATGTTAAAACCAATACCACGACCAGCTAGTATGACTGGTGAATCAAAAACAGACCTACCTGCATATCTTTTCTCAGTAAGAGATGCTGCACATCTTACACACATTTACCAAAAAGACAATACTCTTGCTACTCACTTAGCATTAGGTAATTATTATGAGGGACTTATTGGTTTTGTTGATGAGTTTACTGAGTGTTATTCAGGATTATATGGTAAGCAAAAGTTATCTATACCTGCTACTAGCATTATGGAAAATCCTGCTAAAGATCTTATGACTGTATATGAAACTATAGAGTCTAAACGTAAAGCTATTAAAGAATCTTTTTTACAAAACATCATTGATGAGATTCAAGCTTTAAATGCCAGAACACTTTACAAACTTAAATTTGTACAATAATGCCTAGTAATATACCATACGCTCCTCAAGTAAGTCAATTCAAAGGTTCTGATCAGTTCAGCTACCTAGCTAACTTCTATGAGGAGCATGGTGTATACACTACTCTTACTGAAGATACATTTCAATGGAAAGAGTTTTGGAAGGATGTTAAACAAAAATGTATATCAGGATTTACTAATAGTCATGGTATAAAAATTACTGGTCAACATTTCTTTTATCTAAACTTTGTACAAATACTTGGTGTAGATAAAGGTAAGAAAAAGAAAAGTAAAATATTCCCAAGATTTGTTGATCTTGATTATGACTGGTTTTGGGTTGTAGATTACTGTAGAAATAATGGTCTTAATCTATGCCAAGTTAAAGGAAGACGTCAGGGTTGTTCATATAAAGCAGGAGCTGTTACCTCACATGAGTATACTTTTTATAAAGATTCTAAGAATATTATATCTGCGTTTTTATCGGATTTTTCTGATAATACAATGGCTTTTGCATTAGACAACCTTAACTTTCTAAAAGCTAATACACCATTTGGTCATTTAAGGGATCCTGATAAGAGTAACTATGTACAAGCAAGATACAAAGTTGATGTAGGTGGTATTAAAGTATATAAAGGTTATCATAGTGTAATAGAATCTATAACCTTTAAGGATAAACCAACAGCAGCTGTAGGTAAATCTTGTACCTGGCTTGTAATGGATGAGGCTGGTGTATGGCCTAATATTATACAGGCCTGGGGTTACTCAGAACCACTAGTAAGAGATGGTAATATTGCTACAGGTACAGCCCTAATGTTTGGTTCAGCAGGTAGTATGGAAGGAGGTAGTCAATACTTCTATGATATATTTATTAATCCTGAAAAGTATAATATGTTAGGATTCCCTGATCCTGAAAATGAGGGTAAAAATACTGGTTATTTTTCATCATCAGCAAAAGGTAGGTGGGGTATTTGTAGAGATCCTGAATCAAAATGGTATAAACAACCAATGGTTGATGATAATGGTAACTCTAATGAACAGGCTGCTACTGATGATATACTATGGGAGCGTAATCAAGCTAGGGGATCTGCTAATCCTCAACGTTTGCATGAGGTTATTACTCAGTACCCATTAACTTACCAAGAAGCATTCTTAAGAAGTAAAGGTGCTATATTTGCTGGACCAGAACTTGCTGAGTGGCTTGCTAAAGTTGAGACTACAGCAGTTATTAGAGAAGATAAAAAAGTAGGTGAACTATATTTTGACAGTTCAAATAAGTTACAATTTAGACTTAATCCTGATTTAAAGGAAATAACTGAGTTCCCTATTAAAGCTAATGATAGTAGTGTTGATAAAACAGGTACTATAGTTATTTATGAAGATCCTGAAAAAATTAATGGTGATGTACCATCTACTTTATATATAGCTGGATGTGACCCTTATGATCAGGATAAATCACAAACAGGTTCATTAGGATCTTTCTTTGTATATAAAAGATTTTATAGGGCTGATAGGACACATGATATTATTGTTGCTGAGTATACAGGTAGACCACAGTTTGCTGATGATTTTTATGAGAACTGTCGTAAACTATGTATATATTATAATGCTAAAGTATTATATGAAAATCAGCTTAAAGGATTTAAAGGATATTTTGAACAAAAGAATAGTTTGCATTATCTTTATGAACAACCACAAATTATCCGTGATATAGTTAAGGATAGTAGAGTTATGCGTGGATATGGTATACACATGCAAAGAGGTAACAACGGTAGTTCAGGTATTAAGGATACTTGTGAGTTATACTTAAAAGATTGGTTATATACAGAAAGAGTTGACATTGATGGTAGAAAAGTATTAAATTTACACACAATCAAGTCAATAGGATTATTAAAAGAATTATTAGCATATGATCCACAAGGTAACTATGATAGGGTAATAGCTTTTATGTTATGTATATTACAATCAAAAGAATTACACAAGATACATTTGCAGGATATGGTTACAAATAATCCTAATAATCCTGCTAAGTTTCTTGAAAACTTATACCAAAAAAATAGAAATAAAACTAAATACAAATCACCGTTCATTGTAGGAAGAGATGGCACAGTAACAGCTGGTTAACTGTTTAATATATAAATACTATGGCAGACTTTGCTAAATTTGATAAAATACAAGGAGTAACCTACCAAGGATTACCCATTCAAAAACTACCCAGAAGTAAAAAAACTAAGGACTGGGCTAAAGCTTGTATTAATTACTATACTAACTATAGATATAGTGATGGTACTAACTTGCGTTCTAGCAGGTTTAATAAGAAAGTAAACTATGACCTGTATAATGGTAAAGTACATTATAATGATGTTGAAAGAATTTGTGATCCATTAGGTGTTGAGACTAAACAATGGGCTGATAAGTTTCAACATTATGATGTAATTTCTGAACCAATCAGACTACTTATTGGTGAAGAAGCTAAAAGACCTGATAATTCTATAGTACTTTGTGAATCATCTGAAGATCTTAGTAGAAAACAGGAAGCTGCTAAAGCTGCTGCTATTAGAATGATTGAAGAAGAAATTGCTAGAGAACTTGAAGCACAAGGTCAACAGATGGATCCTAATAACCTTCCTGAGCCTTTAAGAAAGCTTAAAAAGTATGATAACTATACTACTCCAGATGCTATTGAGAGTAAAGCTAATAAACTTTTAAAGCGTGAGAAACGTCGTCTTAATACTAAGGAAATGTTTTCTAGAGGTTGGAAAGATGCTCTTATTGCTGGTGAAGAAATTTATTGGGTAGGTTTATTAAATAATGAAGTAGTTGCTAGACGTGTAAACCCAATCAATGTTAGTATTATTCTTGATGATGATACACAACATATTGATGATGCCCTAGCAGTAGTTGAAGAACGTATGCTTGCTATACCATCAATTCTTGATGAATATGGTGATGATCTTACTAATCAAGATTTAGAAAATCTACAAATATTATCTAAAGGTACTTTTGGTACATTTAATAGTGCTGGTGGATTTGAGCCACAATTTACTATTGAGCAAAACAATGTTACTGTAGCAGGTATTACTCCTACTAGTAATTATAACTATCATAATAGGAATAATGAGTCTGTTAGGGTTGTTAGGGTTGAGTGGATGAGTATGAAAAAAGTAGGTACACTTAAATGGGTTGATGAAAATGGATTGCCTCATGAAGAATTAGTTGATGAAGAACTTAACTTTAATACATTTAAGGATGCTTATCCTGATGCAGAGATTGAATGGTTTTGGATCAATGAGCCATGGGAAGGTGTTAAAATTGGTCATGATATATACATTGGTATGCGTCCTAAACCTAATCAGAGAAGGCGTATGGACAATCCTTATTACTCTAAACTAGGTTATGTAGGTTATATCTATGAAGCTACTAACAGTAAGTCTATAAGCCTTGTAGAACGTTTAAAAGCCTATCAATACTTGTATGATTTTATACACTATAGATTTGAGAAACGTATAGCTAATGACAAGGGTAAGGTTTTTCTTATGGATATGGCACAGTTGCCTGAGTCTTATGGTATTGATATTGAAAGATGGTTATACTATTTAAATGATATGGGTATAGGTCTTATTAACTCTTTTGAAGAAGGTAAAAAAGGATTTGCTACTGGTCAATTAGCTAGGTTTAATCAATTCCAAACTATTGATTTATCACTTGCTCAGTCTATTCAGCAATATGTACAAATTCTAGATTATATTAAACAACAAATATACTTTGTATCTGGGGTATCACCTCAGCGTATGGCACAAGTAAGTTCTAGTGAGCTAGTAGGTAATGTTGAAAGATCAATTAACCAATCTAGTATTATTACTGAGTATTTGTTCATGGCTCATGATGAAGTTAAATCTAGGGTATATACAGCTATTATTGAAGCAGCTAAGATTGCTTACAGAGATGGTACAACTACTCAATATGTACTTGATGACTTTAATATTGAAATGCTTAATATTTTACCATTAGAATTTGAAAATAGTGAGTTTAATGTGTTTGTATCAAATACTAATAAAGATTTCTTGTTTAAACAAAAGCTTGATAATTTACTTGAGTTATCACTTAAGTCACAACAAATAAGTATTGCAGCTATTGCTGAAAGTATGCTTGATGATTCACCTAAAGATATTATTAATAAACTTAAAAACGCTGAACAAGAAATGCAGGCTCAAAAAGCTCAGCAGATGCAACAGCAACAACAAATGGA
>JAAOEI010000634.1_pt1 | contig 13335 bp, 22 predicted proteins | sample 7059261 | NCBI WGS metagenome assembly JAAOEI01 (sample SAMN14008812, study PRJNA610033) | viral metagenome | isolation source: viral particles filtered from seawater | place: China: Hangzhou Bay, Yangshan Deep Water Harbour | collected 2017-10-31
ACTGCTCTCGTAATCGAAACATTCAGGAGCATGTGATGAGCAAGATCATCTCTCGTAGGGTGTGGAAGGCGAAGCCTGCAAAGGCGACCCGTCGCACACGTTGGGTACGGAACATCACCGTGTGGGTCCATCACTCGGAGACTCGTACACCCAGCCCCAGCGCAACGGTCGAGGCCGAGTCGCGCACGATGCGAAGCATCCAGTCCTTCCACCAGAACAGGCGGGGATGGTCCGACATCGGCTACCACTTCTGCATCTTCCCGAGCGGTCGCATCTACGAGGGCCGTGGCTCTGACGTAGTTGGCGCCCACTGCCCCGGCCACAACGCAGAGCCGGGTATCTGCATGATCGGTAAGTACGACAGCAAGATTCCCACGCACGCTGCGCTTCAGTCGCTCAACTGGCTGATCGAAGAAATCGACGGCGGAAAGATCAAGGGGCATCGTGACGGGTACAGCACCTCATGCCCCGGCAACGCCCTGTACAAGCGGCTGAAGTTGCCGCTGCCTGCACCGGCAGGTTCCAAGCCGAGCAGGGAGAACAAGAACACCGCACGACTTATCGTCGGCAACCGCCAGTGGACTGGCTGGGCCGACTTCAAGAACGCCGTCACGTGGATCGCACGTCACGGTCTGAAGCGTGGGACCAAGGCCCAGATCGAGTGGGGCGGTAAGAAGTGGTCAGGTGCAAAGAAGGTCACCAACGTGGCAAAGAACATCTACTCTCGATTCATCGAGGAGGAACTGTGAGCAACGGTTACTGGGACTTCTCCAAGTGGGGACGACCGATCCGAAAGATCGCTGCTGCTGCTATCTCAGCGATCATCGTCGCGCCCGTGTTCATCGGGTGGCTGAACTCCGAGAACGACCTTGACTGGAAGCAGTTGCTTGCAGTCATCGTGGCTGCGGTCACGCCGGTCATCGTCGGATACCTCGTTCCGGGTGAGCAGTTGCCGCCCGGTGGCGAGCCTCTGGACTGAGCCATGAACATCGTCCATGTGGACGAGTTGATGGATAGCAACTCGTCTGAACTCATCCTCATTCCGTGTGGGGACTGGCATCTTGGCGCAGCAGATTGTGCCGAGGACAGGCTAAGGGACGACATGAAGAAGTGGGCGAGCGTGAAGAACGCTCGCCTTCTTCTTATGGGCGACCTTATGGAGTTGATCGACTACCGGGACAAGCGGTTCTTCCCGTCCGGTCTGCCGCAGCGTTACGCAGATGCGTTGCTCAACTCCGACGGTGGTATCGCAACCGAGTCGGTTGACCACACGCTAGAGGTTCTTGACCCGTGGATTGGGACGGGGAGAATCTGGGGAATCCTGACTGGAAACCACGAGCGCAAACTTGAGGTAACCCAGTCACGGAACCTGACCGCTGAGGTAGCGAAGGAAGCGAACATCTCGCACCGCCAGTTGGGTTACGGCGGCTACCTCCATGTCTCGTTCAAGCACCGGAGCAAGAAGTTCGGATCGCTCGTTATCCACGCTCACCACGGTTGGCAGACTGCTGGCCGTGCTGGGTCAGGCAACCTGCTCAACGGCATGGAGCGTGAGTTGGGTTACAGCAACGCCGACATCATCCTCCGTGGTCACTCGCACGCACCACGTGTGGCGCAGGTGGTCCCGTCGGTAGCAGTCCACCGCCACACCATCAAGGAGTGGCCGAGGGTCATCGCTTCGACCGGGACGTACAAGCGTGGGTCGGTGGAGAAGAAGGCGGGACGCCCGCCGACCGACACGTACGAGTCGTTCAAGGGCTTCCGTGGTCGGCTAGACGGTAGCCTCGGTCCACCGATCATTACGATCCGTGCTACCAATCAAGACGGCAAGACATCGAAGCCGACGTTCGAGTACGAGGTGACCGTGTAGTGGATGACAGAGTGAAGGACGACCCGTGGCCGTTCATCCTTATGGAACTGGACGCAGCATGGGCGGAGGTCAGGGCGGAGTTGCAGAACCTCGCCGTCAACGGATTCGTCAACGCAGCCGAAGCGAGATACCGCAACGGCGAGCGGCTGTACGAGAAGGAGTGGCTTGACTGGCCGCTCTCCCGCTTCGAGGACGAAGCGACGCAGGAACTCGTAGACCTCGTGCTGTACAAGGCCATGAGGCGAGTCAAGTACCCGGCTGGTGTGGCGTGATGGACGTAAGGGATTTCATCATTGGGAATGACGACGAGAAGGATCAGTTCGTCAGCGTCGTGATGAATGCGTCCATGCGGCTTACCTCCGAGATGGTACGGATGGCGTTCAAGTACATGGACGACATGCCAGAGGAGATGCGCGAGGACATGGAGGGAATCCTCCGTTCGTTCCACGGATTCGTTGGCGAGTTTGTAGACTTCGCCAAACTGGAACAGGCAATCGAAGAACTAGGACTAGGGGACGAAGAAGATGGCACCACCGCGTAACGCGGTACAGCGCAGGGGTGGCGGGAGGTTCTACCCGTACCCACTGCACGCTCCCGAAGGGGAGCAGAAGCAGTACCCGTCATCGACCTCGGCAACAGGCATGTGGCCTAAGCCGTGGGCGATGCCGTGGGCATCCAAGATGGCAGCCGAGCGTGCCGTCGAACTGCACAAGAGCGGCGGGCTTGACGCGCTGCTCATGCAGGGTGACAAGGTTGCGCTCGATGCGATCAAGGGTGCGTTCCGCCACGCACGTGACGACGCCGCAGTACAGGGGTCGAAGGTTCACGAGGCGTGGGAGGAGTACCTGAAGGACCGGAGCAGGCTGGACGAGATTCGTTCCGGCCTCCCCGAACTGGCCGTCGCCATGTTCGACGGCGTGATGGAACTCACGACCAAGTACAACGTGGATTGGGAGCGGTCGGAGCAGACCGCCTACAACCACGACCACGAGTACGCCGGTACGTTCGATGGCATCGTCACGATGGACACGCCGAACGGACGTAAGCGCCTGCTGGTTGACATCAAGACCAGCAAGGGCGCAACCCGTGACGAGTACGCCGCGCAGTTGTCGTCGTACCGCTACGCAACCAACATCGTCCACGACGATGGAACCGAGGAGGCTATGCCTTCGGTTGACGGTTGTGTAATCTTCCACGTGCGCCCGGACGAGGCGCATGTAATCCCGGTGAACACGGACGAGGAAGTGTTCGCCAGTTTCCTCACCTGCCTCTCGCTCCTGCGTCACACCAAGAGCGACAGGCAGTTGTTCTGGCCTCCACTACCGGAGCCAGAGGCAGACAAGGAGAAGCAGTAATGGGTATTTCGTTGGAGCAGTTGCAGGCCATGCAGGCAGAGGCCCGTGCGTCGTCGGGTGGCGGAACGTACGTCATCCTTGACGACGAGGGCGACTTCGTGGCCGGTACCGTGACCGGAATCTTCATCGAGGAGACTTCCTTCGGTGAGGTCGAGGAGGTCGGGCTGACCGACATTCGCACCAAGTGGGGTGCGGTTGACGGTGAGCGTCGCCTTCGCCTTTCCCGATCCGTGCTGAAGCGCGAGTTGGGTAGCGAGTCCGAGAGTGGCGCTGTCAAGGAGGGGCAGGCCGTCTACGTGGAGTACCACGGGGAAGCAACCTCCAAGCAGGGCCGTCAGTTCCACCGCTACACCGTCAAGCGTTTCGACGCTGTGCCCGAGGCAACGGAGACTTCGACCGCTGCTTCCGCCCCCACCATCGAGAAGATGAAGGAGGCTGTGAAGGCGCAGTTCGACGGTGAGGAAATCCCTTTTGACTGATGCCCCTCGGGTGGACACCTGAGGGGACAGCCACGTGGCAGGCGGCTAACGACGCGCTGCGTGACTTCATCAGCAAGACGGGTGACAAGCCCCCCTGTCCGTGGTGCTACGGGCAGGGGGGCTACCTCGTTACGAGCGAGATAACCAGTGGCTACATACGAGTACTCTGCGAGGGGTGCTTCGGGACAGGGAAGTGGGTGAGCGGCGATGCCGCACCTTGACGTAATCGACGAGATGAAGTTGTCCCGTGATCTTCTGCTTCGCCTAGTGGATGTTCACGCAACGAAGAAGGGCGCGTTCGAGTTGAAGGACGCGATCAACAAGGCGTTCGAGTTGATGATCGAACACGTTGACGATGAGCGCAGGGAATGGGAGAGCGTCTTGTCTTTCCTCATGGAGAAGGATAAGGAGGACGATGACTGACGACCAGTTGGTGTGGGGCATCGACATCTCGCCCACTCGCATCGCTATCGCCGTGTACGGGGAAGGCACACGGGTGTCAGCGACGACCTCACTCGTCAACGGGCATGGGCAGTACGAGGGAATCAGGGACGCCCTAAGGGAAATGGCCCGCAACGATGCAGTGTGGTCGGAGCCGACCGACATCTGCGTAGAGCAGCCAGCACTCCCGTTCGCTAAGGCTGCGTTCTGGGCTGGCGCTGCATGCGGGCGTGTGGAGGATGCGATACTCGGACGGTGGCCGCACATCGTGATTCGATGGATGCAGCCAAGCGAGTGGCGCAAGATCGCAGGCATCGGCGGAAGGGCGACGAAGGACGAGGTAATGGCGTGGTCGTTAGAGACTGGCTTTGAGCCAGCCGACCAAGACCAAGCAGACGCATCAGCAATCGCATACGCAAGATACGTGGAGTTGTACGAGGAGTAGACATGGGGGACGTAAAGGAGTACGCGCTCGCTTACGCACAGCGAGGGTGGAAAGTCATTCCCTTGTACGGGATAGGCGAGGATGGGAACTGCACGTGCCGACTCGGCTCCGAATGCGGAAGCCCCGGCAAGCATCCGTTCTGGCGTGACTGGCCCAACAAGGCAAGCGACGACCCGGAGCAGATCGCCCACTGGTTCGATCAGGGCGACTACAACATCGGCATCGTGTGCGGCGCTTCCAATCTCGTAGTCATCGACATCGACGACGAGGGTGGCGAGGCGCTGATTCTCCCGCTGCTAGAGAGCGGCGTGATCGACGTATGCCCGCAGGTACGCACGAGGCGTGGCATCCACCTGTACCTAAGTGGCAACGTGCCAGCCGCCAAGTTGCGGGGCATCGACATCAAGAGCGGCAACGGGTTCGTCGTCGCACCACCATCACGCAGGGTTGACGGGGGTGTGTACGAATGGGTTGCGTAACCGACTTCGCACTACCGTGGGAGGCTGGCGCCCCGTCCGTCACTGACGAACTCGCCCGCTGGATTTGGGCAGAGTCGGGGACAGAGCGGCAGACACGTGAGCGCACCGATGGTGCGACCATCACCTACCCCGGCAGGAACAACGCGCTTGCCTCGCTCGGTGGCTCCATGCGTAGACGTGGGATGTCGCAGCCAGAGATTGAGGCGGCGCTCATCGCAGTAAACGCTACGCGCGTCGAGCCTCCTCTTGACGAGGAGGACGTGAGGAGAATCGCAAAGTCAGTCTCACGTTACGAGGCTGGTGACGACGTTCTCAAACTGGTAGAGCGCGGGCAGGCTGACCCCGTGTTTGGTGACGAACACGCTGGCTCGTGTGCGACTCTCGCAACCGTCACGTTGAAAGAGATCAGCGAGATGCCCGACCCCGGATACAAGGAACTACTGGGTCCGCTTGTCTACCGTGGGCTACGCACGCTGGTTGGTGCAGCGACCGGCGAGGGAAAGACAACCCTTGTCATGTGGATGCTGCGTGCGATAGTGAACGGAGAAGGGTTCCTCGGTTACAAAGGTATCGGTCCTGACGAAGAAGGCAACCGTCCAAAGGTTCTCATCATCGACGCGGAGCAGTCGGTGCCAGACATCCAAAGGCTCGGCAAGGAAACTGGCATGGAGCAGAGCGAGGACATCGTTTACGTGCATGTCCCCGACGGCCTCCACTTGGGCGAGTCAAGCAACGACGCCATCCAACTGGAAAGAATCATCGAGCAGATGCGCCCGGATGTCGTCGTCGTTGACCCTGCATACAAAGTCGCATCCATCGACAGCAACAGCGAGCGTGAGGTCGTTGACCTGATGCGCCTGTTCGATAGGTGGCGTGCAGAGTATGGGTTCGCATTCATCATGCCCGTTCACACGCGCAAGGGTGACAAGAAGAATCCCGGTGGTCAGCCTACGCTTGACGACATCTTCGGCAGCGGTGCGTTCAGCCGTGGCGCAGAGGTAATCCTCGGGCTACGGATGGGAGAGCCGGGTTACTCGCGCATGTACGTGTGGAAGCACCGACCCGGTGGGCTGGACAAGAACACGCACTTCGACATGACGTTCGACCGTGACAATGGGTTCTCGCTTATCCATCGTGAGGCAATCCAAACCGTTCAGCAACTCATCGAATCGGTGCTTGCGCGTAAGCCAGAAGGCGTGACCGCTCAGACACTTTCCGACGAAACAGGGAAGTCGAAGGAGCAGATTCGCAAGGTCGTGTCGCAGTCGGGGGGTAGAATCTACGCAGAGCCAATCGAAGGTTCACGTAACCGTAAGGTCTACAAGTTGGTAGACGCAGCGGTGGTAGATGACGACGACCTCGAAAGGTGGATGGGGAAACTAGATGTCGAGTGACAACCTCCCACGCAAGAGGCGCCCGAAGAGGAACGACCTAGCGCCAGAAGAAGCGAAGCACGTTATGACTGTCAGCGAGGCGTACCGCATGCGTTGCGAGGGGTACGACTACGTTGAGATAGCGAAGGCGTTGAAGATACGTGGCGGCTGGGTTGCCGCACATAAACTGGTTGCCGAACACTACGGCGAACTGGTTGCGGATACTGACAAGCAGGCGTTACGTGAGCAGGAAGCGGGAAGGCTCATGGCACTTCGCGCTGCAATCGAACCTGACCTACGACGTGGCGAGAAGTGGGCAGTGGAAGCAGACCTACGCATGACCGAGCAGATCGGAAAGTTCATGGGGCTAACCGAGCAGGGTGGCGGGTCGGCAACCGCAGCCGTGCAGGTAAACATCACTCCCCCGTGGGAATCTCAGCCCCACGTGGACGTAGAGATAGCAGAGGAATGAGCCTCCCTTACAGCGTAAGGTAGAAGGCCAAAAAAAAGGGGGGAACCGTGCGCCCCTGCACGGTTCCCCCCCAAGAGTGCCACGTCCGTCGATGCCAACCCCCCGTGGCTGGGGGCGAAAGGACCGTATGAACCCGGTCACTCCGATGAACGACCGGACGGTTAGGCGTTGGGAGTCGAACGGCTGCTCCCGGCAACTCGGGCAAGACGGACCCGGTGCACAACATTGAGACTAGGCCACGTCGTCCTCCGTGTCAACGGGGTACGGTTCGCCATTCTCACGCGCTGCCTGCTTCCGCAGGTTCACCTTACGCCGCGCGTTCTTGCGCGCCCGCTTTGCCTCCGAAACCTCGATAGGCTCACGGGCAATCTCGTCAAGGCGCTGCTCACGCATGAGGTCTTTCTTCGGGTCGTACGCCTCCAGCATGTAGCCATGCTTACCGGCGAACTTCTCCCGCTGCTTCAGCGACATCGAACTCCAGCACGGGTTGCAGAACTTGCCACGATTCCAACGTGACAACTTCCCCCGGCAACGCTCGCAACTGCGGGCACCCTTCTCCTCCACGCACCTGTCGCATAGGTTCCCACCGAGGTGGTCGGCCATCTTGCGCCGACACGACGGGCACCTACGGCTGGTTCCGCTTGTTATTTCTCCGCCTGACATAGTGCTGCAACACCTCCACATCTATGCGCTCTTTACGTACGGGCGTGTAGTGCCCACCTGTCTCTACGTGCGCCCACTTAGTGCCAACGGAAACAAGCCGGGCGAACCTCCACCCGCCCTTCTTGCTCCACCACTTGACGACCGGGGGCTGCTCGCTATTTGCAAGCAGCCCCCGTGCCTCGTCAGGTGTCATAGCCTTGCTGCGTCGGCCAGTAGTACGGCAGGTCATCGGGTGTGTTCGGGAACAGCGGCCCGTAGTGGGCTGCATCCTTGCGAACGAGGTTTGACCTGTGCGAACGATGGAAGTCGTTGTCTCCTATCCACGCAGGCGGCTGCGGGTTCCGTACGAACAGGGGCACGAAGTTGCCAAGCATCTTCGCCCCCTCCTTCCCACGGTTTATCCACTCGATGCAACAGAACAACCCGTACCTGACGAGAGCATCTTCGTAACCACGCCACATGTTTACGGCGGGGTGATGCTGCCACCCGTACTCGGGGTCCGTGATTGCACGGTAGATTTGCCACGCCTCTACGCGCTGCTTGCCTAGCCGCTTATCGTCAAGCGCCTGAACGCTTGCTGCAAAGTCAGCGTACGGCAGGAATGTCTGCATCTGCCCCCCTTATCCTCGGATGTAGCACGAGGCTGCGCCCCATGCGTGGATACCGTAGCGAAGTCGGACACGCTCGGCAACGAGGGTCTGCTCCTGCCACGTCATGCTGCCAGCGTCGGAGCCATACGGGTGCCCGACACTCTGGTGGGTGCGGTAGTACATCCCGTATGCGCCCTGCCACTTCCATCCCCTCGGGGTACGGAAGCGAACGCCGCCATACCCCCCGCCGTATCCGGCCTCGCACTTACCAAGTGCGATGAACTTACGGATGTTGACGCCACGCACACGGAGGTCACGTGCGGTGGGGTTGGTCGGCCACTTCACCTTGTCCCGCTTTACCTTCGCCTTGTATGCCTTGACACACTGCGCCTTCGTTACCTTCGTGGTGCTGGTGTGCTTCCCGCATGGCTTCGCATCTGCGAAACCGTACGACACGAACGCCGTGCCGATTACCACTGCGACTGCAATCAACTTCTTCATCGTCATCTCCTGACGTTGCTTACATGAAGTGCGCTAACGGGCTTCGTAACAGGGTGTTACGAAGCCCGGTTTACGTGCGCTATCTCGTCAGCAGGAACACCGTGCTGTACGGGATGAGTGTCTCGTTGGCAATCTCGTCAACGGTAAGCCCGTGCTTACTCGCCTCCTTGATTGCTGCGTTGAGACTGACCGCCGCCGAATGCTCGACGTATGCGGTAAGCGGGCCAGCGTGATCCATGCTCGCCCACATCTTGTTTGCTGCGCTCGCCCTACGCAGCGTGCGGATAACGTCGTTACGCTCCATGACTACCTCGCCCTCATCATCGTGCGGAGGAGTTCCGCAAGGACCGAGGGGATTGCTGCGAGGTCACGTGCTGTGGCGCAGAACTCGTGGTAGTCGGGGACCACCGGTTCCATCCCGGTGATGCGCGTGACACCGATGCCGCCAGTGAGGATGCCGCTGCGTCGTGCCTCGTCAACCTGCTGACGTACGGTGTCACCGTTGTTGGGGTGGCCGTCGGTAAGTACGACGATGAGCGGCTGCTCTGCGGCACGCTTCTCGGAGGCACGTCGTGCCCACAGCATCGCCGTCGTTTCGTCGGTGCCGCCACCGGAGCCATGCGTGACGAACTCACACATGCCACCGAGGGAGCGCCACTGCGCTTCGCTGGCACCGAACGGGATAGCGGCGATAGGCCCCTGACCTCCGTATGCGGCGAGCGCAACGTCGAGTCCGATGATCCCCTCACTGGCACGCTTGATGGCGTAGCCAGCGTTTGCGATAGACCTACCGCATGTGCCACGCACGGAACTCGATGCGTCGAGAAGCATGACCAGCGAGAAGTCACGTGCGCCACGTGGCCCCTGCTTCGTACGGAACACACGTGTGTCACCGAGCGACAGGCGACGTGCGGAGTTGACATCGAACGACCCACGCCGCTTGCGTCCTGCGAAGGAACCGTCGGCGTTGTGCTGAAGCACACGGTTCAGTTGCGACCGGATGGCACGTGACGTAACGCCAGTCGCCCGCTCGTAGGGATCGACTGGGTTGTTCGGAGCGTCGATGAACGAACCGTTGAGCAGTTCGTCGATACGGTCGCCTGACGTACGCTGGTAGTTCGTGCGCTCCTTATCCCACTCGAACGCCTGACGGTCGGGGCGCAGCGGCTCGTCGTCGATGGTGAGTTCGTCGGGTGATCCGCTGCCGCCCTGATGGCCGCCATCGCCCGTGTTGTCACCTGACTCACCCGACTCGCCGCCTTCGTCGTCGCCGCCACCGTCGCCAGTGTCGTCACCCGACTCGTCGTCACCCGACTCGTCGTCACCCGACTCGCCGTCACCCGACTCGTCGTCACCCGACTCGTCGTCACCGCTGCTAACTCCCTGCGGGGACTCGGCGGTGCCGCCCTCCGTGGTGCCACCCTCGCCCCCCTCGCCCGGCTCGTCGCCACTCTCCTGCTCGTCCTCGCCCGGCTCGTCGCCGCCACCGCCGCCACCGATGGGCGGGAGGAAGGGAAGCAGCGCCTCGTACACGGGGCGCAGGTTGTCAAGCACGCCCTGCGTGGAACGCTGGTCACATGCGAAGTGGAAGTCAGACAGGGACGTGTCGAATGCGTCACGCTCCTGCGTGTTGAGCATGCCGACGAACCTACCTGCGATGGATGAGTCAGCGCATCGTGCGGCGTAGAGGGCGAGGCATACGTGACGGATGGAACCCATCTGCGGGTAGCCACCCACGTTGCCAAGCAGCAGGCGCTCGTTCTCCACCTTGCGAAGCGTGGCGAACACGGGCACTTCCTGCTCACCGGCGTCCTCGATACGCACGTCCTCGGCCATGTTGAGAACGGAGAAGAAGTCCTGCCAGTGTGCCGGGTGGCACCAGTCGGGACGCTCCACCCAGTCCGTGTACAGCACGTGGAACAACTCGTGGAGCAGCACCATCAGCGCCTCGCCACGTGTGATGGTGACGAGGAACGTACCCTCGTCGTTCGTCGTCTGCGACGACCAGAACAGGTGGTAAACCTTCCCGCCCTGTGCGCGTTCGATGTCCACCGCCCACGTGCCCGTCATGTTGTGGTGCGGCTGGATACGTGCGCTCTTGCCGAGTACCGCACTTGCGGTAGCGACAATCTCACGCTCCGCGTCGGAACGTGATGCGACCGAATCGGCAATCAGCCGGTCGCGCCACCTCGCCGGGTCGCCTGCGAGCGTGCCGCTGATGGTACGTGCCTGAATGTCCGTAGACATAGGAACCTCTCTTTCTGCCTGTCTAGGCGTCGTCGTCCTGCTTGGTGAACAGGTACTCGCTCACGTCCGTGAGCCTGTACCGGGAGGACTTACCGCACATGCCAGACTCCGTGAGAAACCCGGACTCGGTGAGCCGCTTGATGGAGGAACGCACCTGCGCCTTCGTGAAGGTTGCGTTGTACTCCTTCTCGATGAGTTCGATGATGCCCCACCCGGTGTGCCGGTAGTTGTGGCACATGGTGTAGGGAATCCACTTACGCACGTTGGAGATAGTGAAGCCGATTTCGGCCTGCTCGTTATCGCTTACGCGCTCACGCTCACCGATTTCGTACTCCGCATCGGGGTTCCACTGCTCGTCCATCCCACCGTTGTCACCCTCGCCCATGATGTAACGCCTCGTGCGTGCGTGCATCAGGCGGACGACCATCTTCACCGCTGCGTCCACGAGGTCAGGCTCCGCACGTGGCGGGCGCTTGCGGTCGGGGTCATCGGCAGCCTCACGTGCGGCGTCACCGTAGGCGGTGATGTTCTCTGCGATGGCGTCACGCTCCTGCGCCTCACGCTGCGCCGCCATGCTGCCGAGAAGCCCACCCTCACGTGCCTGTATAAGCATGCTCACGGTCGGAATGGCACCGCCGCCGGGCGTCGAAGCGTAAGAACGCTGCTCGTCACCCGACGTGGTAACTGCGTTGTCCTGCTCGTCCTGCTCGTCGTCCTCGTGTGCGACGGCGACGATGGGTCCGGCAGGGGCATACTCAACGGACGACTGCGCCGTGGTCGCGCCCTGCTCATCTGACTCCTTCTGTGCGGCGAGAAACGCACGCACAACTGCTTCGGCGTCCGTTGCGCTAACGCCGCTGGGAATGTCGAACGTGATGGAAGGCATCCCGTTCTCCTTTCTGTCGTGTATCTACGAGAGGGGCAGGCCGTCGTCGCCAACGGCGAACATGGCAAGCACGTTACGGACAGGCTGCCGCTCGTCGGGAGGGAACTTGGCGATGAGCGCACGCTCCGCCGCCTCGCTCCACGTGTAGCACCCCGAGTCCATCGCCTGCGCCCACGTTGACAGGGAGCGGAACCCGATGGGGTGCATGATGTCCTGAGCGTTGCGGATACGCTGCGCTACCTCGCACATCGTCTTGGCAACGGACGGGTCCATCGTGGGGATGAGGGACTGCAACGCCAGCGCCTCGTCGATCGGGTCCGGGTAGTCGATGGTCGGCGTCCACTGAAGCCGGTTCTCGAACGCCGGGTCCAACTCGTTCGTGCCTACGTACTCGTGCGGCGGGTTCGCTGTCGCCACCAGCACGAGGTCGCCACGGTCGATGACCTCACCCGTGGGCAGGTTGAGCCGTGCCGTGCCGTCAAGCAGCGGCATCAGGGCGGCGTACTCATTCACGTCACGGATGCGGTTGATCTCGTCGATCAGCAGCACCGTCGGACGGTCGTGCGAGATACGCGCAGCCGTTGCGATCTGACGGTCGTGCCACTTGATCGTAGGTGCGCCCGTCTGGTCGTGAGCGGCAGGCAACTGCGTGCCTACCATCGTGTCCTCGTTAGCGCCGGGCGTAACCGACACGATCACGAGGTTCCACCCGAGCATGGCGGTGAGCCACTCGATACTCGCCGTCTTGCCGCATCCCGTAGGGCCGAACACGATGGTGTTCGTGCGGCTGTTCAGCGCATACATCATGTCGTACAGGTACGAATCCTGCCCGACGAGGGGACGCGCACCGGGCGAAGGGGACGCCGGAGTACCCGGCTCCTTCGCAATCGTGATGCGCGGCTTGTTCGGCAGGTCAGCGTGGACGCTTGCGGCGTCGTCACTGATGCCGGTCCCCGCACCCTGCGCGGGCGTTGCGCTGCTACGTGTGAAGAACACGTGCTGCAACGCATTCACGCTGCTCGGCATGTCGAGCAGGACGTTGCCGTTCACGCCCACGGTCACGGAAAGCACGTCGCTACCGTCAACTGCGAGCGTGCCGGTGTCCGGGTCGCTGGGGTTCGGGGTCAGGGTGATGCTGGGCATAGTCTCGTCCTCCCTATGCTGGTGGTTTCCCGGTGGATTCCGGGCTGTCTATACAGCCTAACATCGGCTGTTTTCCCTGCTAATCGGCACTTTCTTGCCGGCAACTGCCACATGGTACGGAGTACGCACCACGTGTTTACTCGGTACGCACCACGTGGTTACGCAGTACGCACTACCTGCTACCCGTCATGCAAACGGGAGTCACGGAACGCTGCGCCTCCGTGCGGCACGGGTCGAGCATGTGGTCGATGCCACGGCCCAACCCCCACACGGTGACGCCCACGAGGAACAGCGTCACGAGGATTACGAACAGGCGGGTGGGTGTCATGCGTCCTCCCCGTGCTGGTCCCACCCGCTCGCCCGTGACGGGAGAATGTAGGCAGGCTCGTCA
>JAAOEI010000635.1_pt1 | contig 13326 bp, 21 predicted proteins | sample 7059261 | NCBI WGS metagenome assembly JAAOEI01 (sample SAMN14008812, study PRJNA610033) | viral metagenome | isolation source: viral particles filtered from seawater | place: China: Hangzhou Bay, Yangshan Deep Water Harbour | collected 2017-10-31
GCGTTTGCGAAATACAACTACGTCAGCATCCACAAATACTACGAGACCATTGCCTAGTTCTTGGGCAGTTCGCTGATCATGCCGTAAGCGATATCGACTGAGCCTTGATGTTGAAGGCACCATCTCAGATCGCCATTTGGCGCGATAGCCGGGATGCAAACGACTGGGATGCCGCGAACGGCGCGCTTGGCGATAAAAATCAATGTCTCAACATGATAATTCTGGGCTACAATGATGATAAAGACCATCAGGAGACGTTTCATGGCTAGCGAAAAAGAAGATACCGACATCGATAACTCACTTTCTACTTGGCAAAAGATTAAGTCCGGTTTCGCTGGTGATACCAATGCCCAGATGGCTCAGAAACGGGCTTATATGCGTCAGAATGACGAGGAAGCTCAGCTTGAGGCGATTCGTAAGAGAAAGGCTCAAACTGAGCCTCAGACAGGGCAAGAGCCCTAAGGCGCTCTGCCAACGCTATACATCCCATAGCCTCATAGTACTGGATTAATCCATTCAATATCTTGGTCATGCATATTTATCGGGAGAAGTGGGCTAAAACTTTAGGCCGCAGGCTTAAGCGGCATTCCTACATATACGATCTCATCATGCCCATGAACGTTCCCAGAGACATTAAACGTTGAGACCTTAATGGCGTTCCCCTGATTGCCGCCGAGGCATTCAGCTAATTTCTCACCAGCACTATGACTGCGGTTTGCGGTCGTTACGTGATGAGCGCCGCTTACATGCCGAATCACGATAATAGCACCAAGCGGAATGCCAGTCGTTTTCCAATCAATCGCGTGGCCAAAATGAATCCAGTTCGCGGCACCGGCCGCGCCCTTTGGATAAGGATAACCACAAGAGTGAAGCGCTGTGGCAAGGCTCATCCCGCACCAAGCGTGCTCAGATCCAATCACCGTATGATATTGCGGAAGTCCCACAAGCGGCCAGCCAAGGGAGAGTTCTTTGTCGTGGTCAAACTCAGTCCAGCCGAGTCTTGCTAAAAACCATCCGCGCCAAGGGATTTGATCTACTTGCATCTTTGCTCCGCTTGTCCGATTAAATAGTTCACGTAAGCTTGTTCAGTTTTAAAATCGTCAGCCGAAAGCGCTTGAGCGCCCTTCATTCTTGGATCATTCACGTCGCGCTTTTCTCTCGCATGAGAGACAGAGTCCTCGCAATACCAGGCCCTAGGTGTGCCATTGAACTGACACCACCAAACCTCTGGTGGATCTGCTAAGTCTTTACAGCCCTCAAGGCTTAGGCAGGTTATTAGTAATACCGTCTTGAGAATTCCAGATCGCGCCATCGTCATTAGCCTTTTTAGAATCGTCCACGGCCTGTCCAAGCTTTTCAAGAGCCGCCTGCTGATCGGCGGCCCTCTTTTGGTCCATATAGCTATTAAAGCCGTCCAGAAGGTTTAAAGCCTTAAGGATCAGCTCAATGATCGCGAAAATCGACATTAAGCCTGAGGAGGAGGCTGAGCGCCGACGCTTTTCAAAAAGTTAATCAACCCTTGAATAAGGCCATTTGAATGAAGAGCCGGGATCAAAGACAAGGTCTCAGAAATCCCAAGCAAAACAGTCGCAATAAGTCCCCAGTTAGCAGTAATCCACGCGAGCATATTTACCCCTTTTAAGTTATGCGCCCAAAGCGGCGTTAAGTTGATCGATCAACGGCTTAATCTTAGCAGCCAACGCTTGATCCTCTGCGACCACGGCAGCATGGATCTGATCCGGCACGCCAGCAACTTGCGCTTGCAGAGCCGTCACCTGATCGTTAAGAGGCTGAACCGCCGCAGCCACAGCAGCATCAACATCGGCTTGCGTGAAGGTCGCTTGCGAAGCCTTAAGCTGGTTTACGGCGTCTTGAAGTTGGGCCACAAGAGCCAAGACTTGATCTAGAGTCATTATTTCCATCCTTTGTTGGAGTTTAACTTCATCCTGATCGCAGATAATAGCGCGTTTGCATTTGAATGCTGGGATTCGATTCTCTTCTTCGGATAAACATCCTTCAATATGCCAGACGTCTTAACTGAGCTTAAAACATTCACGAGGCATCTCCTAAAAGAAGGCCCTTTCGCTCTTCTCTTCCCTTTACGGCCTCATGGATCTCAATAAGTAGTTTTAAATAAGCTAACCGATCTCTGCCGATTCGACGAAGAATATTCGCCTTATAAGGTTCAATCCCATACTTTAGTCGTTTAAAATCAACCTTATCCTTTAAAAGAAAGCGCTCGAAATAAAGCCTAAGCGCTGGTTTAAACAATGGTCCAAGAGCCCGCTTGAAGTTATCTGTTCTAGTTTGGTTTAAAAACAAGTCATCAATAGGCGCTCCCATTTGGTCTTTCACTTCAGGCTCGCCATTACTAGGAGCAAGATCAGATAAAAAGCCCTCATAGGCCTTAAAGAGCACATGCTCAATGTTATTGGTTGGCGTTGTCATCTAAAAGACCTCTGGTTGTATCAATGAGACCACGGCGTGTTGAATCGTTCAATAATCCTGACTTACCGGCATCGATTAAGCCTTTACCAATCTTGGTTCGCACATAGGTCGTTTTCGCAGCGTCTGCCAGCTTTTTGATTGGTAGTGCTGCTCCGTGGCCCGTTCCAAGCAAAATCGCGTCAACGGACGTTCCGAGGTTTGGCGTATTGCCACGGCGAATTTGTAAATCCATTGGTTTTTCGCTTGATAAAATCGTTCCCATTTTATCGTTATTAGCCGCAATCTTATCGCCGAGACCAGACTCAGCTCTGTTGCCGGCATCCTCAATGGCTTGGCGAAAGTCTTGAGATAATGCTTTTTTAAAAGCCTGCGCAGAGTTTGAAGGACGTCCACCGGCATAAGCGGCCTCAGGCAATGCATCGTAGAGCTGAGACTTCCAGTCAGAAAGTTTGGCTATATCGACTTTTCCTTGCTTCTTATAAGCATCTAAAAGCTCTGATAAAGCATCCGCTTGCTTTGCTAGGCCAGGGTTATCTCTCATGCGCGCTATTTCAGCTTCAGCATTTTTAAGAGGAAATCCAAGATCAACCGTGACGCCTTTATCTGCCGCACGCTTGTAAAGCTGGTCTCTTTCAGCTCCTAAATTTTTAAGCATTTGATCTGTTTTGTCTGCAATCTTAGCCGTGGTTCCAGTCGGAGCGCCATTTTCAAGAAGTAAATCAGATAGCGGAGTTTTGCCCTTCTCAAGCAAACGCTCATCTATTTTTTTAAAGCCAGATTTATATATCGAATTCCCTGCGGCCTCTGCTGCGGCAGAAGGAGAGGTCAATGCTTTTTCGGTGATCGTTGCAGCCTTTGACTCTGGATAAAGAGCCTTAGCTCCTTTTGCAATCGCAGTGAGTGGATCTGAAACTACATCCAAGCCAAAACCTTCGGCGTCTCGTAAGTTTATATTAGGAAGTGCCTGACCAATGATTGGAACGTCTTTAAGAGATGGACCTGGCGTAACGCCAGCTCTTTCTAAATATTGAGCACTAGAGGGAGCTTTACCTTGAAAGGCATTGCTCACATCCTCAGGCTTAACAATATCAGTGCGGCCAGAAAGTAGTCCACCTGCACTGGCTAAGCCGGTGCGCACAAGGCCGCCAGGGTAATCAAGAGCACGCATCCCGTAATCAAATGCTCTATTAAAAAAACCGGGTTGTCGTGGCTGATTAGGAGATGCATTGGCCGCCGTTTGATCCGGCTGACCTTGTTGTGGCGCCTGATATTTAGCCCAGGGGCCAGATTCAGTTTGTGAGTCCTGGGGTGCAGGCTGTTGACCTTGATATTTTTCCCATGGTCCAGCCATTATTGCTTCTTCCATGATTTAGGGTTAGAGGGATCTCCGCCTAAAAATTGATATCCATTTTCTACATCGCCAACCTTAGGTCCGGCTTGGGTTGGTGGAGCATTTTGAACTAAGCCTTGTTGGCCGACTAAACCAGAATTAACCAATCCTTGGCCATAACGTTCTTGATAAGAATGCGGAGCATATCGCTGAAGCTTATTCTTAAGCGTCGCTTGAACTTTAGGATTTGTATTAGCTGAATAAGAATCCGCAGCGTCAGTTGCTTGTTGCTCCATTGCGCGGTCATATTCACCCTTGATTTCGCCAATCAAGGACCTCATTTGATTAACAACCTGCGGTTGTGCCTGACGAATATCGGTGATATTTCCAAATCGCGTCTTAAGCTCATTTATTTTCTGAGCATAAGTCTCAATCATTTCGCGATTCATCTTGCCCTCAGTCGCAACCCCACCAGGGGCAGTTGCCTGAATTAGGTCTTGTTGAAGAAGATTGAAATTCTGGGCAGATAAAGGAACACTCCCGTCAAGCATCCCTTGCGCTCTTGCTAAATTCTGTTGAGTTTTTTTAAGTGGCGCGACCGCCTTTTCAATGTCATTACCGGCCTGAGCTGCATTCTTATTTCGTCTCTCGTCCAGAGAGCCCATGGTCGTTTGCGCTCGGATATCTGAATTAAATTGTTTGGTCTTAGCCGCGATCATCTGCGGTGAATTCTGAGCGTAAGAATAAGTCGGGCGCCCGGTGTTAGGATCATAGGTCGTGTTAATGCCTTTTTCCATGCCAGAGAGCGTATTTTGATCCTGCTGACGCTGAGTTAAGGGAGTCTCAGAAAACTGTTGAGAGCCTTGATCATAAGAAAGACCAGCCTGCTTAAGCTGAAGCGCTTGCTCCATCTGCATCCGGTCTCTTTGTTCTTGATCAGTCTTAAGTTTTGACTCAATTTCCATCTGTTGAAGATCTTGAGCGCGGTTAAGACGCTTTGCGTTTTCAGCATCCTCAATGCCCTTAATAAACCCCTGAGCACCGCCTCCGATTAACCCGATATTCTGTAAATCACTTGCGTATGCCATTACGATCCCCCAATCGCATTACCAAGCGCTTGGCCACCTGCATATCCAGCCGCAGCCCCAGGCGCCGCTCCCACGCCGCCTGCAAATGCTCCAGCGACGCCACCAACGACTGCACCAACCACTCCAAGCACTTGTCCGACCACAGCACCCCTTGCGCGTTTTCTCGCTAAGTCTTGCTGATATTTCTGCATGCGCTTTTGATAGTTCATTGCCTGCTCTTCTTGAACCATCTGATTTGCATGACTTAGCTTATTGAAATATTGCTCATCGGCCGCGTTCTTCTCTTGATTCTGAAGCGCTTGATTTTGCGTGCTGTACTGACGCATATACTTCTGCTGAATCGCCTGAGACATCGGCTGATCGCTTAAGCCCTTATCGTAGCTTCCATTATCGCTAAGTAATCCCTGGGCAGCGCCCGTGCCCCGCATGTTCTGCTGATAGACTTTATCAGGACTTGAAGCCATGGCCTGATCGTAAATAGATCCGGTATTGGCTAAGTCTGCTCTCGTATCTGTGCCGTACTGAGGTTCAGCCATTAGGGCACTCCGTATTTATTTGTATCAAAAGTCATATCGTTGCTGCCCAATATTCCTTGATATTGATTCGGGTTACTTGCGTATTGAGAGCCGATTTGTGGCATTACCAACCCCTGCGGCTGAGAAGGAGATGAAGAGCTGAGCTCCATGTATCTGCCAAAGCCATAACCAATTGCGCCGGAAAGTTGTTGCATCTGCTGCGCACGGTAAACCGCATTCTCAGCTGCCATTTGATCCGCTTGAGCTTGAGCCTGCTGAGCCGCTGCCGCTTGTCCCATAGCCGCTTGAGCCGCCGTTTGATCCCTTGCATCGGCTTGTTTGTTAAGATCAGCATTAGATCCTGCAATCTGAGATGCCATAGCGTTTGCTACCCGGCCACGAAGTCCCTGCTCAGCGCCTTGTCTGAGACCAGAGTAAAGAAGCCCACGAGAATTAGCGCCCTCTCTCGTCTGCCTTAATCCTTGATCAAGTGTCTGCCCCGCCTGAGCTTTAATATCATTCGCCGCCGCATTTTCTTTATCCACAAGGCCAGTGCGAAAGTTATAAGCCGAAGTCCCAAGCTGCTCAGTTAATTTCTGACCAGGCGAGAGCGGATCATAGAACATGTTAAAGCCAGCGCTTTGATGAAAATTCCTTTGCTGCTGGGCTCTTTCATAGGGATCAGAACTCCAAGTACCGCCGGGAAGGCCTTGCAGATACTTTTGCTCGGCATCGGCTGCATTGACGCCATTTTTAGCCGTGCCGCCCGAATTCTTAAAGTTATTAAGGGCATTCATATTCATGTTATTGAAGGAAATATTTGAAAAAGGACCATTCGCCATTTCTTACTCCTTCAAAAAAAGTAGATCTGCGCAGTGCCTATCGCAGAGCTTTTTAGCGTTATCGTACTAGAATTCTTAGCAACAGTGCCGTCGTAAACAATCATATTGGTCGAAAGTCCAACGACCAAATAGCCAGTTGGCGTTTTACCTAAGCCATGACTGATGGTCGTGTCAGTATTGGCCGCCGTAAACGGCACAGATACGATCTTGCCAGAAACATTAACCCCGAGATCAAGCTTACCATTAACCTTATCGACGATATCGACAAGCACGAGTGTTACGTATTTACGAATATCCTTCTCATCAATCGTTGATAAATCCGGAGAAGCCTGAACCTTGCTCATACATTCCTCAAGGGCCGCTTAGACCACGCATAGCCGTTAATCAAAAGCGGAAGGCTTGCTGAGCTATGAGAGACCTGAAAGCCCACGGCCTTACCAATAACCCCCATCTCAGCTCTTGTCTGAAATGAGTCCTGATACATCGAGAATGTAGCCTGGACAGTTGATTGATCGTAGTTAGAGAAAACCTGACCTTTAAGCTGGCCCGTCGTCCCAGTGGCCGTTGCAACATCAATAAATAGCCTACGCCAAATGGAAGTCTCGTTCTGACCACCAAAATTCTCAAACCGCGAAACTGCAAGGCACGTAATTGCTTGTCCCGAATCAGAAAAGAAGCTTGAGCCAAAGAAGTGAACGTTGCCAGAATAACCGCCACGCCAAACCGTTGGCACATTCAACTGGCTCTTAATATAAGCCAAGCTTGATGGCTGAAAGCCATCAAAATACGTCCAGGCGTTGACTAGGTAATCGTATACAACCGTGATGTTGTTCTTAGTTGCCCCGTCAATCGGAATAGAAAACCACAACTGATTGCGATAAATATGATTTACGCCGCAGGCATTCTCTCTTGCGGCGGAAAGATTCATACGGCGGAAAATCGACTCAACGGCCGTTGAGATCACATCCCAGCTTGCGCCATTGTAGTTGACGACACCCTTTCGATCCAAAAAGGCAATGTTATTGCCGTAAGGAAGTACGCAGCGGTTGGAAATACAGCCATACTCGCTTGAGACTTGCACAAGCTCGAAATTCTCTGCCGAATTGCCGATCAGTTTATGAAACGATGTTTCTTTAAAGACTAAAAGCTGGTTTTGAAACTCAGCCATGGCAAAGATTCGATCGCCATCGTTCGTTCTAACTTCGAAATTAGAATCTGGTTGATAGGTCTCAGGATCACCAACGTCTGAAAACCAAACGGTGCTCGGAGCATTAGAAAAGCCAGCCGCAAACATGATATTTTGATTAATTTCGATGTATTTAGGCGTATAGGTGTCAAAAAAGCCAAATGGCATAGCCGAAAAGGCCTGTGAGCCAAAAGGAACACCCGTAAAAAGATTAAAGCTAAACGACGTAAACGTAGTGGCCCAAGCGGTGCCACCGCCACCAGCATTATAGGCACTCGAATAAGCTTGAAATAAAGATGAGACCGGAAGCATCGTGTAAAGATAAAACCTACTGAGATCAGCGCCGGGCTTTAGATCGTAAGACATCGTGACTTCATTGCCCGCAGTAGGTGTTGGACTTGGCCATAGATAACCAAGACTTCCAACCGGCGCATTCTGCCCATATGCCGGGATATAAGCAGAGCTTGAGCTATTATCTACACTGTCAACGCCAACCCATAACGCTATTGCTGTTATTCCCTTGTCGGGAGGGACTGTGAACCCAAAGATTTTATTGGCAAAGGTTCGACCAATAATCTCTTGCCCGTCAGTTGGTGCAGATGCCGACAATAAATTTTTAGCCGTATTCTGAAGATCCGCTGGACCGATATATCCATCGGTTCTTACGAAAGAGTAGGCAAAATAAATTCCTCTCGCAAGAAAGGTAGTGCCTGAGGTCACGACATGAATACATGTAGCGCCTCCCATAGTATAAAACGAAGCGCCAAGATCAACATTGCTAATAACAAGTGGCTTAAAACTATTGCCTTTAGTCCCAGAGCTCGGAAGCCCGACCGGCAATAATGTAAATAGCCCCGTGGTTGCATACCATGAGCCCCAATTCTGCCCATTCGCAATCCAAAGCCGATCAACAAATGTAAGCATGTCAGCCGGCTGACCATTGTTCCAGCCAGAACTCAAAAGCGTATAACCCTGAGTTCCAGCTAGATAAAACATGGCGGTATCGGTGCCGGCCACAACATAGCTTGAGCCATCAAGCTTAATGAACTCAAATAGCGATGAAACAGGACCACTCGTGCCGGTCGCCATAAGCGATGAGCCTGGACGCTTAGAGAGCGCGTTTGGCACATCAAAATCAAAGTTGTAAAGCCCTAAGAACTGAGCAATGCCCGTGGAATACTCGGAGGCCTTAACGTTTACGCCGCCAAGATTGCTGTAGTAGGTCGAAGTCGGCTTATTATCAGCCATCAGTAAGAGCCGCCGTAATCATTCCACTCAGTCGTGGAAGTAATCATACGAGGACTATCGGCTCTGCGCTGAACCGCAAGCTCCTTAAGAAGCTCTTCATACTGCGCCATTTTCGATTGAATCGGCTCTAAAGGACGACCGTCCTTAATTAGACAATCTCTCGTGGCTAAAATTGCGATATATTCATGAAACTGCTCAGGCGCATCTGGCACGTCAGAATCATTCACCATGTCAACCACGCTATAGGCATATTCAAGATGAATCTCGTAAACCAAATCAGGAGTCGGAACTAAAACGAGATTCGTTTGCATGAAGTAATAATAAAACGGAGGCCCTGATTGCCCCTCAACGACAATATCTCGCTGATTCGGCGTAATGGCCTTAATGGCCTGGTAATCAGCCGTCTGACCTGAGCCTTGAAGCAAGCGCTCTAAACGAATAAGCTCCATGAAATCAGTCGGTAGCGTATACGTATTCTGGCCAACAACCGTATTGGCTTTAACGCATTCCATATACCACTGCTGATTGGCCGAGATGAGCCGCTTTTGCAGCTCTCTTTGCGCTAAGTTCAGTCTAAGCTTTAAAATTGGAAGCGTGAAATAGCCGTTATTCGGATCATCGAGCAAGTCTGAAGCATACTGCTGAAGCTGAAGAAATGATAAAGACATCCATTGTCCCCTAGCAAGCCGCCCAGCCAAGCACCGTCGGCGTGTTACTTACCGTCCAACCAGCCGTGATTGGCGTAAAACAAGCGTTCCAAGTCGTTGCAGAAATATCATAGCATCCATTCCATACAGAGCCACTTACAAGTCTTGTGACTAGCGCAATCCCATTTGGCGCTAGAGCCGGCGTGAAACCAATGGCCATAAAACCAAAGGTCTCAACCGCAAATTGATCGAACTTCGTAAACGCAGGGACTGCTATAGACTCATCTCCTTAATGAAAAGATCCGCAACGCGCTCCCAAGAATAATCAGAACGCTCAATCATGACTCGCTCGTATTTCTTCTCTTCAATCGCCGAGACCAAGGCCTTAGCCCATGTCAAGACCGAAGCCTCGTCCTTAACCTCAGCCGTAAGCACGTCACACATGTTCTTTTCAATAGCCTCTTTCATCGTGTATTTAAGCGCTCCCATATCCCGAACTATCGGCCATGTCCCACATGCCAAGGCTTCAATTGCTGTAATACAGTAACTTTCGATGAAGTCGGCGGGGTACAGCCAAACAGCCGACTCAAAGAAATGCTTCATCAGCGTTTTCTTAGGCACCATGCCGTGATAAACCACGAAATCATTGTCCTTAATCTTTTGCTCAATCGCATTGGCCCAATCGGTATGGCCCATCTTGCGAAGATTCTCTGTTCCGTAAAAACAATGAAGCTTGATGTCTAGATTAGATAATTCTCTGGCCTTTTTCACGATGTCGATCGACTGAACTAGACCACGGTCGGGAGAGCTTGAAAACACGACCTTAAGCGGGTCTCTGGGTTCATGCTCAACGTTAAAATCATCGGGGTTGATGCCGTTATAGCCAAGAACGATCTTATCCTTAGGCACGCCATTCGTTTCAATCAGATAGTTTTTGTGAAACTCCGAGAGCGCCACAATCTTGTCGTAGTTCTGGGCTTGGCTAGCTCCAGGACATTGAAGGTCGTGACACCAGATAAACGACTTAGCCCAGGTCAGCCTAGATGGATGTCTCCAAGCAATATGCGCATAAGGCTCAATATTATTCAGATAACCCTTAAGCTCTTCAACGGGAAGATATTCAACTCCGCTTGGCATTGTCGAGATGGCGCTTCTTTGCTGAAAAATCTTAACTCTGCGGCCAGTTTTCTTCTTAATCCAGCGCGCGACTTCAATGGCTGCAGTCTCAGAGCCGCCATGGCCTTTAGCCTCAAGCGTATTCTCATCCCAGTCGGTCACAACGCCGCCCGGAGGACAAGTAATGATCACATCGTCGGTCTTAGGAAGGCCCGTTCTTACGATTGAGAGATCTTTAACCGTATCAAGCCGCTTTTGATATTCAACGCTCTTTGGATGTCCCACAGCCTTAAGATTCTCAACGTAAAGGCTAGCCGAGCGCCAATCGCCAAGGGCTAAGTAAACGTCTGCAAGCTTCATGTTGGGATATTCGCCGTAAGCCTGCTTATAGATAACGGTAATGCCGCCAAGATCATCTGGCGTACACTGCAGCGCGCACTTATAAGCCATGAGCGCGTCTGTAACCTGGTTTTGATTAAGGTAAATATCCCCAAGCAAGCACCAGTATTCTGCGCGCGAAGGCTTAACCATAAGCCCATTCATTAAGATCTCAGTCGATTGAGGCAAAGCCCCCATGGAAAATGCAGCCTGAGCCGCATACTGCGTGGCGAGTAGCCTATCGTGCAAATCAAGCTCTTTTGACGAGAGAGCCTCCATTAGAGGCTTAGATCCTTTTTGCGGGAACCCATTCTCCACATACTCTTTGCCAAGATAAAACTTCTCTCTAGGCTCAAGCTTCTCATAATCATGAGACTCAAAAAGCTTGATATTGCGCAAATGGTCCTGCTTCATATCCTCAGCCGTGCGCTGATGGTTCACCGTCCAAGTATTAACGCGGTTAGTCCATTGCTTACGATCCTCAGTCTGAACTAAGCCCTCGTGGACGAAATACTTCCATTTATAACCGTGATTGTTCTTAACCACGCGCTCTCTAATGAACTCACACTCAACGCGGCCGTTTTGATCATAGGCGTAATTGTACTTAACGAGCCAATAATGCGCCGAATGCATGACATTGTCGCGCCAAGAAATAAAGGCGTCACGATCAGACAAAACGTCGTCTGCGTCATGCCAATAAACGTAATCCGATGTGCACTGCTCAAATGAAAAATTACGCGCCTTAGCAAAATCATTCACCCAATTAAAAAAGCCAACTTTTATTTTGGGCAGACCAGACCAATCAGGATCTCCTGCCTCAATCTTGGCATTGATTTTATCTAAGAACTCCATCGACGAGTCGGTTGAGCCCGTATCGATGATTACAATTTCATCAAAGCACCCACGCACCGACTGAAGGTTGGGGCCAAGGTTGTGGGCCTCATTTTTGATGATCATGGCCATTGAAATAGTTGGACGGTTCATTTGGCGCTCCGAAGATCAAAGTTAATGCGCTTGGAATTTTGATAATCGCCACGAACTAGAAATTGTATTAATCGCTGCGATACGCCAAAGAACTCTGCTGCCGCCCGAATTGATGGCAGAGAGCCAGTTTTAATATCAGTCCCTTTGATAAACACATCGACGCGCTTGCCAAAAGTTAACGTTTGGCGACGACGGACATTAGTGCGCTTCGCCATTTCACGCGAATTGTCGGCCATATCCTGCATCTCAAAATTTCCCCAAGAATAACCCCTGCTATGGTCGATTCGACCACAAGTCGGCGTTGTCCCAGTAAATAATTTTAATGCCTCAAGCCACCAACCCATAAATTCCCGGACAGTTGGCTCGGGCGGAGGCAATCCGGCCTTTTTGGATCTTGCTTTGGCGCCGCAGTATGCCTCATAGGCATAGCGGATCTTAGTAGGCATTTTTTTTCGATCTAATGTGCCGGAATAGACTGGCCTAGACAATGTGACTTCCTTTCTGTGGGATCACAATGGAGTAGTTATGTTTTCGTCGTGCTTGACGCTGTATCTGCGATCGTTTTCTCGACTAAAAGTGTACTTGAGCCACGAGAGTAAAAGTCAAGCAGTCCCGTTGCCTTCGTATAGGTCTGATTGCCTTCCCAGAATTCTTGGCTGCGTTTTAAAAATCCAAAAAGCGTTGTAGGATCAACTGATGTCGAGCCAAAGCTATCGCCCGTCGTTCCAATGAGCGACAAAATCGAAGTCCCAATCGCGTTTCCGGACGAGCCTTGAGCAAGAATCAAAAGCGCAGTCGCAACAGCCGTATTGCCAAGCCCCACCGCCGTGATGCCACTCGCAACCGCAGATTGGCCAAAACCAAGCCCTGTTGTGCCGATTGCCAAGCCCGTGACGCCGTAGCCAATGAGCGTTGTCCCAAGTGCGATCATAGTCGTGCCATATTCATCGGCACGATCCGCCGGATCAAGTGAGCCAGACACATAGCGGCCAGCTGTTCCAGGACTCGTCGTCGCAGCATCAGCTAAAAACGCAATCGGCGTCGTCGTGCCCCATGTGAATTTATAAATTCCAGTGCCGGCGAAAAGCTCTGTGATTGACGGCGGAGTAACTGTGGCGCCGCTTGAAGCGTTTGCAAAAATCAAGAATGTCGCGTTCAGCCCTGTAAACACCCTTGGGTCACCAGAGCCGAATTGAAGCGTGTATGTCTTAGCCATTCCAACCTGCTATTGGGATGCGTGCAAATATACTTAACTGCACAGAACTCCCTGAAAGGGGAGTTGCGGCAGATCCCCATGGCTGCAAGTTTGCTCCGGTATTAGGCAGGTAAAGAATCCGCATTTGAGTCGCCCCTACGACTTGCACTTCTATCGGCTGGGACCCTGGATCTGCGGAGACAATTGCTCCACCGCCAACCACGTACTTCATCCCAGTGGTCGTCGCCCCAGTGAATTTGGAAAAATCTATTTTGTGAGCAATTGGAACGCGTAAATAATATGCCCCCTAGCCACTTGCGCCACCGCGTGAGGTTTGTAAGGACCAATT
>JAAOEI010000636.1_pt1 | contig 13315 bp, 14 predicted proteins | sample 7059261 | NCBI WGS metagenome assembly JAAOEI01 (sample SAMN14008812, study PRJNA610033) | viral metagenome | isolation source: viral particles filtered from seawater | place: China: Hangzhou Bay, Yangshan Deep Water Harbour | collected 2017-10-31
CAGATAGTAGGTGATGCGCTCGGGGTTATCTTCCACGGTCCTTATGAGGCCATCGGCTTCCTCGACAACGCCGGATACGTTCGCGGTGGCGCGATCTTCAACAATTACAACGGCTCTAACATCGAAGTGACCGTGTACGCGCCGAACATGGCAACGCGCGGCATGATTAGAGCCGTGATGCACTATGTGTTCGTTCAGCTTAAATGCAACCGGCTTACGGCAAAAACGCGCAGATCGAACAAGACAGCGCAGAAGATGCTGCCGCGCATGGGCTTCTCTTTCGAAACGACACTCAAGCAATGGTACGGCGCGGATCGCAAGGATGACGCCGTGCAATACGTTCTCACGCGCGACGATGCACTAGGAAAGTGGTTAAACGTCTCGCCACGTCTTTCCGGCCTTAATGTCGGAAACGCTGGCAAAATGGATACCGTACAAGCGGGCGATTGAGCGGCCTGTTTCGCCTTTGGCAAGCCGGTTCTTAATGTCCTTGGCGATTTCTGGCGTTATCTTCGCCCCGGAACGTAGGTTTGGCTGAACGGCTAGTAATTCGCCAAGCGTCGGGCATCCCGGCATGTCAAAAACGTGTTTCCAGTTTTTGCCCTTCAAAATGGCGGAAACGGTGGAAGCATCGAGCGAATACGCAGTAGCCAGCTTGCGCAGAGAATGCCCGGCTACACGAAGTTGGCGAATACGGATCACGTCTTGGTCGGTAAGTTTCGCATTGTGGGTGTCTTCTCCTCTGCGAAGCGATGCAATCATCTTGGCGCGCCATTCTGGCGTTCCGTGAACATCAGGAATGCGCATCCGGCCTTTTCGGCGCGCATCCCGCATGTTGTCTGAATGAGAACCGTAGAACAGGTGCTTTGGATTTACGCAGCCGCGATTATCGCAGTGGTGACAAACGAACATCCCGGCAGGGATAGGGCCAAGCGCCAATTCCGCTGAATAGCGGTGGGCGCTTTTACTTTGGAATGCCCCGTATCCGTTCTTTGATCTGGCCGCAGTCCATTCCCAACATTCGTCGGGATGGCGTCGGGCAACTTTAGCCCAGAAAGCGGAAACGGTATCGGCTGAAAATTTGTCTCTCATGGTTGGGAGACTAACATAAAAAACTGAACGGAGTCAATGCCGTGGATAGCCCATCAATGCCAACCCCTCCTGATCCCGTTGCTACAGCACGGGCTCAGACGGATTCAAACCGCGACACGGCCATTGCCAATGCGAACCTGAACCGCGTTGACCAATATACGCCGCAGGGTTCCGTACAGTGGAATGTGACGGGAACGAACCCGGACGGGACGCCGCGCTATGAATCGCGCCAGACATATTCGCCCGAAGAACAAAACATTTTCAACCTCGGGCAGCAGACCCGCTCGAACATCGGGCAGATTGGCGTTGACCAGTCGGCGCGCATCGGATCGTTGCTCGGCACGCCCATTGATATGAATTCGGCGGTTGAAGAAAACCTGTTCAACCTCGGGCGTTCGCGCCTTGATCCGCGCTTTGAACGCGACCGGGCTTCTCTTGAACAGCGGCTTGCCAATCAGGGCATTGGGGTAGGCTCTGACGCCTATCAGAGTTCGATGGGGACTTTCGAACAGGGCCGCAACGATGCGTACAACCAGCTTGCCCTAACGGGACGCGGCCAATCGGTCCAGGAAGTGCTGGCGCAGCGCAACCAGCCGATTAACGAGATTTCCGCGCTTATGTCGGGTTCGCAAGTTAGCCAGCCGAATTTCATCGGCACGCCACAGGCGAACATGGCTAACACTGACGTTGCTGGCATCTATAACAACAACTTCAATCAGCAGATGGCCGTCGCAAACGCTCAGAACAGCACGAATAATGCGATGATGGGCGGCATGTTTGGCTTGGGTGCGGCTGGTATGCGATTCATGCCGTGGTCTGACCGCAGGCTGAAAAAGGACGTTATCGAACTAGGCATCGATAGCACGGGCCTGATGGCGGTTGAATGGACCTATACATTCATGCCGGGCCGCTTCCGTGGCTACATGGCAGACAATGTGCGCCAACTTTATCCCGATGCGGCTGTTCTCATGCCTAACGGGTTCTGGGCCGTCGATTATGCGAGGATTGGCTGATGGCGATGGAACGTCTCGACCCTACGGAAGCCCTGCTTCGCGCGCTGATGGAAGACCCGCAAGCGCCGCGTTACAATAAGCCTCCCGCGCCGCGTCCTTATGTTCCCGACTGGAATACGCAGCAGTTGCAAAGGCAATTGAACCGCGACCAGTTCGGGCGGATGCCGCATTTCGAGCGCCCAGCCGCGATGATGACAATGGGCATGGGCAATCCCGCCATGACAATGGGGGCGGGCCTGCCTCAGATGGGCAATACCAGCCAAGCGCCGGGCTGGGGGCAGATGCCTATCCCTCAATCTCAGCCATCGCCTGACATGCCCGCACCAAATGCGGCTGCTGCCGGTCCCGCGTCCATCCCCATGCCGCCGCAGCGGCCCGCTTCGATGGGCGGCGGAATGCCCATGCAACTACCCGGCGCGCGTCCGGTCGAACAGGCAGGCGCGGTGTCCATGCCCTCGGCTGGCATGGCGGGCATTCTCGGGTTCAATCCGCAGGCGTTTGCTGGCAACCCGCAAGCCATCGCGGACCAGTTCACGAACGGCGAACTGGAAAAACTCCGCGCCCGAACCTATCGCAACGAAGATGGGTCCATGTGGAATGACTATTACGTTGGATAGGGGCTGACATGGCCGGTTTCTTTTTCACAGGCGAGGAAACTGCGGCGCTCAGCCCTGATACGGTTGCGCGCAAACGCAGGCTCCTTGAGGCATTGCAGCAGGAAGCGACCTCGACGGCTCCTGTGCAGCATTGGAGCCAAGGCGCGGCACGGCTTGTCAATGCGCTGGCGAACAATATTGAAGAACGCCGCCTGAACGATACGGAAACTGCCGGTAACAAGCGCGTTGCAGATTTTCTTGCTTCTCAGCTTGGGGCTGGCGCGTCTCCCGCCGTTGCCCCTGCGGCGGCGGGGGGTGTCGCTTCGCCTCCTGCCGCCGCTCCCGTTTCACGTGGAACAGCGGAGCCAGCTGCTTCCCTGATTAGTTCGGAAAGCGGCGGAAACTGGCAGGCGCAGAATAACGCGATGGGCGCGGGCGGAAAGCCCGGCCATTTCGGACGGCTTCAATTCGGGCAGGCCCGCTTGCAGGACGCCATGAACGCGGGCGCAATCCCGGCTGGCACGACGCCGCAGCAGTTCATGGCGAACCCCGATCTACAGCGCGCCGCAGAGGCGTGGCACTTTGCCGACATCGACAAGGCCATTCAATCCGGCCCGGCAGCGGCGATGATTGGCAAAACGATCAATGGCGTCCCGGTGACGCAGGAAGGCTTGCGCGCGGTCGCGCACCTTGGCGGCACGGGCGGCATGAACAAGTTTATTCAGTCTGGCGGGCAGTATAATCCAGCCGACGCGAACGGCACGACCTTGCTGGCCTATTTGCAGCGCCACGGGGCGGGCGGGGCGGCTCCTGCCGCTGGCGGCGCTCCTGCGCCCGCACAGGCCCCACAAGCGCCCGCTGCGGCTCCTGGCATTAACCCGCGCCTTGCGGCGGCACTGGCCGACCCGTGGCTTTCGAAAAACCCCATCATTCAGCAGATGCTTGCCGCGCAACTTGGGCGCAATCCTGTAGACGATGCCTTGAAGCGGGTTCAGCTTGCACAGGCGCAGCGCGATCTCACCGATAGCAAGCCATTCACCATCAAAATTGATGGTGAGGAGGTTTCCGTTACGCGGGACGCACAAGGCAATCTCCGCCGCGTGCAACTGGCGGGCGAAACCGGCCCGACGCAGCCGAAAACCTATCGCACGGCAGACGGGCGTGACGTTCAATTGCCGTCTGACCCTGCCGCCCGCAAGAAATTCCTTGAGGAAATGGGCCAGTCCAGCGCGAAGGCGGTTCAGGGCGCTCCCGATGCGGTCCAGACGGCTAGTATATCGCTGAACGTCATTGACCAGCTTATCGGCAACGGCAAGGACAAGGGCGAACATCCGGGCCTGAAAAACCTGTTTGGCCCCTATGGCAAACTCCCGACCATGCCGGGCGGTTCAACAGCGGACGCCGAAGCCCTCCTTGCGCAGATCAAAGACCGTTCGTTCCTTGCTGGCATCGAGTCCATGCGCGGCACGGGCGCGATTACGGAGGCCGAAGGCGCGAAGGCGACCGGTGCGATTGCTCGTCTCAGCACGAACCAGTCGCCAAAGGCATTCAAGGAGTCGCTGAACGAATTGCGCGGCATTCTGCAAACCGCAAGGCAGCGCAATCAGACGATTGCAGCGGGCGGCAAGCCACCGGCAGCCGCCGCCCCGGCCCCTGCCTCGGGTGGCTGGAACGAAGTTGCCCCCGGCGTTCGCATCAGGGAAATGTAATACATGCCCCGTTTCCAGATCGAAATGAACGGAAAGCGTTTTGAAGTCGAAGCGCCGGACCAGTCGGCGGCTTTGAACGCCGTGCAGGGCATTTCCGTTCAGAAAGAGCAGCCAATTAATGAGGGCGATTGGTCTGGCCTTCAAGAACGCCTAAACACGACTGAACAGCGGGTAAAGGATTCCGGCCCCTATCGCCCGCAGGACATTGACGCCACGTTGAAAGGCGAAGCAAAGCGCCAAGGTCTGCTTTACGGGCAGGAACGGTCTGGGCAAGAAGGCATTGGCGGTATTTTTGGCGGTTCTGCCGCCAACACGCTCGGGCTGGGCCTGCCGCGCTATCTTGAGGCGGTAACGAACCCGACCGTCAAAACCGCCTATGCTCACGAATTCCTGAAAGCCGCCGACGAAGGCAGGGCGAAAGCCGCCCCGATTGCTTCGGGCGCTGGCACGGTCGCGGGATATGTCGGACAGGCGGCTATGCTGCCGGTTTCCGGCGCGGCTTCCCTTGGCGGGCGGGCGCTTTCGGCAGCAGGCCAAAGCGGCACGCTGGCGGCTCTTGAAGCAGGGATTGAAAGCCGTGGCGATCTAGGCCAAGTCGCCAAAAGCGGCCTTGCTGGCGCGCTGGCTGGCGGCGCTGCTTCGGCGGGTGTGGAAAAGGTAATTCAGGCCGGGCGCAGGGTTATCGACCCGTTGCGCGGCCTTGCTAAGTCCGGCCCCGCCGATGAACAGGCGACCGCTCGAATTCTCCTTGCCGCGAAGAACGCTGGCATTGACGACGCGACGGCGCAGCGGAAATTGGCCGAACTCGGCCCGGAAGGCTTTATTGCGGACTTGCTAGGAGCAAAAGGGCAGGGGCTTGCTCGGGCCTCGGCCAATCTCTCGCCAGATGCCCGCGAACTGCTTGAGAACGCATCACAGGGCCGCATTGCCGGGCAGCAGGACAGATTGATAGCCGCGCTTGAGGATGCCGCCAGCGGCGTTCCCTTGGGCAAGGCGGCGCAAGGCCCCATGCCGCGCATCACGGCTCCGTCAATCGAGGATGCGCAGCGCAGCGTTTACGAACGGGCCAAGCCTGCTGTTACCGGCGCTTATGACGACGCGGCGGCGGCGGGATTCGCCAAGCCCATTGAACAGCCCGGATGGTTTGAAGCCCCGCTTGTGCAGGAGGCGCTCGCCTATGCGAAGGCAAACCGCAGGAACCGCGTTGCAGCCTTTGGGGAAAACGAGGGCTCGCAATTCGGACTCTTGGACGATGCCCGCCAATGGCTCGCAACCAAGGGCTTTAAGGAAGGCAACAATGAAGCCAAGGCGCTCGCTGGCAAGCTGAACCAGTTCATTGACGAGAGCATACCCGAAGCCTCGGGCGCTCGGGGTCTGGCGAAAGGCTACAAGCAGCAGCAGGCGGCGCTGGAAACCGGCGCGGACCTCGCCCGGACCCGTCCGCAGCCCGGCACATTGACCGAAGCCGGGGCAACGCCCTATCCCGGCCAAACGTCGCAAGGCTATGCCATTGGCAAGCGGAACGAGATTAACCAGCGTGCGCCGGGCAAGCGGACAGTTGACATTATCGACGGTACGCCGACGCAGCGCAACGCCTTGGTTGCAGCCCTTGGCGACAGGGCAGGCAATGTCACGCGGCAGACAGCGGCGGAACGCAAGTTTCTCGAATTTAACAACGCCCTGAGCGGGAATTCGACCACGGCCCGGCAGCTTGCCGAACTCGGGTTCGTCGGCGGCACGGCGGGCGCTGGCTACATGACCGGCTTCGATCCCATGCAGGCGGGTTCCATCGCGGGAGCGGCGGTCCTCGCCAAGCGCGGCGGATCAAAGCTGATGGAAGCCCTTGCCAAAAAGAACGAGGCCGCTGTTGCGCCGGAAGTCGCCCGCAAGCTGATCGAACGCAGCTTGCCCAAACTTGTGGACGCGAAAGGCCAGCCAATCACGGAAACGGCCCGCCGCCGCCTTGTCGAAGCCCTGATGCAAGTGGGTGGCAAGGGCGGCGCAATCGCCTACGGGCAGAACTAGCTACTGCGTCCGCTCGATCCTGATGCCGTTCACATGCCGGACCTCGCCAATCGCCATTTCAGGGGCTTTTGGCGCTTCAACTTGTTCTTCGCAATAGCCGGAAAAGCCTAGCCCGCACATCACGGCTTTTCGCTGCCCGTTAGGGGCAATCAGAAAACCGGCGACGACCAAAAACAGGAAAAGCAGCGCTTTCTCCTGCCACCATCCTTTCGACTTTCCAAGCATAAGGACTCCCGATGGCTTACAACGGCAGCGGCACGTTCAATCTCTCAGACACGCTCGCCAACTCTACCGCGAACGATGCGGACGAGGTTAATGCGATCCTGACTGACATTGCAACCGGGCTTACCGGCGCAGTCGCCAAGGATGGGCAAAGCACTCTTACCGGCGCGCTAAAGGCTTCGAACGGGTCCGCTGCTGCGCCAGCATACACTTTTGGCAGCGATACCGATAGCGGGTTTTACAGGATTGGCGCGAACAGCGTTGGTTTATCTGTGAACGGTGCGCTGCTGGCGACCTTCGACAGCGCCGGAATTACCCTCGCTTCTGGCGCTTTGGTCGGGACCAGCGTTGTCGGCACAACCGCCCTTGCGGCCAATTCCGTCACGCTGTCGAAGCTGGCAACGCAGGCCGATGCGACCGTGCTGGCGAATGTTTCCGGTTCCACGGCGGTCCCTACGGCTGTCACCTATACGAACCTGTTTAATGACGCCTTCGGCTCTACGCAGGGGACGATCATTTACAAGGGCGCAACCGATTGGGCGGCGCTTGCGACCGGGACAAGCGGCCATTTCCTGAAAACGCAGGGCGCGGGCGCAAACCCGACATGGGCGGCAGTCAGTGAGGTTCCAAGCGTATCGGGTAACGGCGGCAAAAACCTCTACACTGACGGCTCCACCGCTTCTTGGTCTGGTGACAGTTCCGTGCGGGCGCGGGCTTCCGTCACGAATGGCACAAGCGCGACTTGCACGGTAGGAACCGGCGCGGTCAACGTGGCATCTGTCACGCTATCGGGCAGTACCTACACCGTAACATTCACAAGCGCGCTGGCCTCGACCAATTATCAGGTTTTCATATCCCTGACCGGAACGGGCGGCAGCAATTCGGACGTGCAGCATACCAGCGTCGTGAAGTCTGTTGGCAGTTTCACATTCAACGTCATCAGGTCATCCACTAACGGCGCGGGAACTTACACCGCCTTCGATCTCATGGTTCTGGGCGGCTTCTAATGGCAATCCGCAACACGCCCATAAAGATGGGCGGGCAGCAGATACAAGGATTAGGTGACGCTGTAGAAGATAGCGATGCGGTCAACAAGGGGCAGATGGACACGGCGATTGCAGCCGTTGACCTCTCGCTTTATGCGCCGCTTGCATCGCCCGCATTGACCGGCAACCCGACAGCGCCGACGCCCGCCGCCAATGACAGCGACACGTCCATTGCGACAACGGCTTACGTACAAACTGAACTAGCCGACTATGCGCCTCTTGCAAGTCCGGCGCTCACTGGCAATCCGACAGCGCCAACGCCTTCCTCAAGCGATAATGATACATCCATTGCAACTACGGCTTTCGTTAAAGCAAATGCCCCGTGGACAAGCATCGTCAAGACTTCCGATCAGGCCATCACAACATCAACGACACTGGTTGACGATGACACGCTGCAATTTGCCGTAACCGCAGGCCAGAGATATGCGGTACGCGGCGCATATTCCATTCATTCGAGCGATGTTGGCGGATTAAAGCTTGCCGTCAATGGTCCGACCTTATCGACTGGCGAATTGCGCGCAGCAACCACAAGCGCCGCCGTAACAGCTTACGATACCAACTTTACATCGTTCGGCTCGGCAGGGGCCTACATCATAGCGTTTTATATCAACTTCGATTGCGCGACGACCGGAACGCTAACCCTGAGAATTGCGCAACTGAACTCTGCCGGGACCAGCACATTTGAAGCCGGTTCGTGGCTTGAATATCGCACGATCTAAGGACTCCCCATGCCAACTGTGACGACGCTATATCCTACCGTTAGCGGTGGGGCGACAACTGTTAATTCCGTCAATGCGGCCATACAAGCGGCTCTGGATGCAGAAGCAGCATTGGCCGAAGTCGAATCCATACGCGATGATATGACGGCGACGACAAACCTTGCCTATCGCGAATTCACAGACCAAAGCGCGGACCCAGCCAATCCGACCGGCGACAATCTGCGGCTCTATTTCAAGCATAACGAACTCTATGCAACGGCTGCGACTGGAACGCTCGGCATACCTTACAAAATCCCTACACAGACGACCGGATCAATCACGGTTACAACCACTGACGACTGGCTAGACATTGTAACGCGCCACGCTGGCGGGTCTGTCATATACTTTGCAGACGGGACTTATGACTTTGGCGGCGCTGCATGGTCTCCTGAGAATACAAACATTTTCCTTTATGCGCAGAACGTAGGCGGTGCGGTCTTTACAAATTTTAAGCTCGTTACCGAAGGAAAAAAAATATACATCAGCGGAATGAACATAACACCGCCAGATGACGGCTCTTATATGTTCTTTGTAAAGGCGGGTTCCGCGTTACAATTTGTTGATTGCAATGTTGATATTACGGGGCAGGCCAGCCGCAGCACGTTCGGGTATGTCTATAATTCGTCTCTAGTAATTCAGACAGCAACGAGGGATAGCGATTGGGTTATGGGCGCTTCCGTTTCTTCGGAAATCCTTTTGGTCGATAATTGCAGTGCGATTAAAACAGGCGGAACGAATTATACTTACAATGTGAATTTTACGCACACCAATACTATTATTGGTCTTCTCATGGATGCCTCGTTCGGGACAATTACCGCTACGACATTCACGCGCACCGGGACAAACGGTGGGACTGGCATTCTGCTACGCAGAAACTCTGGCCTACTTATGACAACTGACTGTGCCGTTACAAATTATGATAGGGGCATAAGGGCGTCAAGCGGAAGTTCATGCGTCTCCACAACGACAACCATTTCCACCTGCGATGATGCGGTTTACCTTGACGAAGGTGGTAGGTTTTATGATGCAGACGACAATGTTTACACAACCAACACTCGTGACCTATACTATGAGCCGAATGTTGGCACAGTCTATTTTCAAGGTCCAATTGATACAAATGGACTAGGCATCAATAAAAAAGGCGAACCATCAACAGACATTGAGATTTCAAACAGCATATCAGAAGTTGTGATATGTACAGGCGATATAGCAGGAAACACACTTACAGTTACGGCGGTTTCCGCCGGGACTTTAGCAGTCGGGCAGCGTTTGTTCGGAAGCTCTTTCGGCGCTATCGAATTTAACACGATAATCACTGCGCTAGGAACTGGGTCTGGAGGAACTGGAACATACACTGTAAACAACAGCCAAACTGTTGGCAGTGCAACGATATATGCGTTTACTGCGAATAAGAACGCGATAAGATTTACAGACACAGACACTGCCGCTCGCATAGATCAATTAGTTGGCGTATGTGAATTTTACGGAAACGACGCGAACGGCTCTGGCCCCGGTGTAAAGGCATACGCTGCGGCGGTGACGAAAAGCGGTTCAGGTGATGCAGACTTAATTTTTGGAACATCAGGAACAACGTCTGGTTTTCAAGCCGTTGAACGGATGCGCATTAACAGTTCCGGCAATATTGGAATTGGGACGAAATCACCTGTCAACAAGTTTGAAATATCTGGCTCGTTTGGTCGCGGCGCTCCGGTCACGGTCACAGGCGCAACGCATACGCTTGGCAGCACAACGAACTGGCTGATCTGCAATCGAGCGGGAACGATAACAGTCACATTGCCTGCGGCATCATCGTGGACTGGTCGCGAGGTCATGGTGAAAACCGTCACGGCAAACACCGTTGTTTCTGCGTCAAGCAATGTTGTGCCTGTAGATGGCACGGCGGCAGGGACAGCCATACTTGCGGCTACCGCTGGCAAATGGGCATCGCTTGTAAGCGACGGCACCAATTGGGTTATTACACAAGCGAATTGAGGCGACCATGAACCGTTCTTATTTCCTATCTCGCGTCCGCGAAAATCTATTCAGCGGAAAGCTGTCGAAGTCTCAGGCGGATGGCATCGGGAAAATCCTGGACTATTGGCAGGCCAAATGGCCTAACATGCCGATTGACGAATTGGCGTATTTGCTGGCGACGGCGAAATGGGAATCCGCGCATACGATGCAGCCGATAGTTGAGAAAGGCTCGAAAGCCTATCTCATGGCGAAGCCCTATTATCCGTGGATTGGGCGCGGCCTTGTCCAGATCACATGGCAAATCAATTACAAGAAATATAATATAGCAAATCCAGAAGATGCGCTGAAATGGCCTACGGCTTTGCACGTCATTTTTCACGGCATGGTGTTCGGGACATTCACGGGCAAGAAGCTTGCTGACTACATCGGAAACGGGCAGCGCGATTATGTCGGCGCTCGCCGGATCATCAACGGAACTGACAAGGCAAAGCAGATTGCGAACATAGCCGAAGGCTTTCGCGATGCTCTGCTAGGGGCAAACAAAGTCCCCGAACCCGACAAAGGCGTGATTAAGGAAGGCACGGATCAGACGACCGGCAAGCCGCTCGCGAAGTCTAAGACATTTTGGAGCCAAATCTTGCAATGGGTAGCAGGCGGCGGCGCTGCTGCGCTCACAGCACTTGGGGAAATCCCTTGGCAGACCGCGCTAGTTGTCGCTGGAAGTGTTATAATCCTTGCTGGCGGTTATATCATTTATGAACGCTATCTGAAATCGAGAGACGAGGGCATTTAATGGGCTTCGCTTTCACATTCGCGCTTCGCTACTGGAAGCAGGGCTTAATCGTCGCGGCGGTTATGATCGTTCTCGGCTATCACTGGAATGCCGTGAGACAGGCCAGAAACGAAGGTCGGGAAATGGAACGCGCCGCCGCTCGTATCGAGGCGGGCAAACGCATAATCGAAATGGAGCGCAGCAACGAAACCTTTCGCAGTCTGCCCGCCCGTGAACGCTGTTTGGCGTTTATGAAGGACAGCGGGTTGCAGCCGAGTAACTGCGAATAGGTGTCAGAAGCGCTCGTTCGGGGGACCACCCTCTTTGATGTATCCTTGTATAAACGGTTCCATGATGCACACTAAGCAACTCGCACCACTCTGGAAGACTTTTTGTCTCGCCATTGATGGTCGCAAAGATATTGTTGCGTCTGTTGCGGGCCTGTTCTGTAGCCGTCGCCCACCGAACATTACCGGGTTCATAATTTCCGTTTACGTCAATTCTGTCCAGCGAATGATCGGGGCTAGGTCGAGGTCCGATGTCGTCATAAAACGCCTGAAAATTGTTAAGCCATTCGTCAACAATGGTAATTCCGCGACCGCCGTAACGCGGGTAATTTGTCGCCTTAGGGTTATAACAGCGATCCTTTATATGCCACCATGCTTGATATTCAGCAGATCGCGCAAGTCCGTGCATGACTGGCGGCTTTCTACGAAGTCCCGTCTTGCATCCGCAGGACAAGTCCTTTCGGTTTTTCATATTGGTATAAGTGACCGTTATTTCCTCCCCGCAATCGCAACGGACCCTCCAGTAACGGTGTTCTGGAGTCGTCCTATCACTATCAACGTGGAGAACTGTCAATGAGCCGTGTCTCTCACCAGCATGGTCGAAATAGCGTGACAAAACGTGCGCTCCTAATGCTGAAAATCTCTGCATTTAGTATAGCACTTTTGGGCTGTAATTCAACGAGTTCGGTGAACGGCAGCGGCTATCAGTTCGTCCGGTTCAGCGACGGCAAGGCGGCACGCGCTGCGTCTCAGGACGCCACGGCGGGGCCTGCAATAGCTGGCAACAATGCGCGCTGTCGGCAAGATCAGGCTTGCAGGAAGTGAGTTCGAACAAGTGGACGATGCGCGGCCCTTCCTTGCCTGCATCCCATTCGACCCATGACCAATTCCTGTCATCGACGCGGCGCAATGTCCCCGCCGCAGGACGGCCTCGCAATTGGACACGCTGGCCCGGCTGCGGCGGCGGTTGTTTCTGTTGCTTTGGCATTCAATAAATATAGCGAACAGCCCGCGCGCTTGCAACACACGGACTGCTCTGACCACAAGGAAAGTTGTGTTTCCCTATGGCTGCCGGAACTATCGCGGCCTCTAGTTAATTTCTAATGAAGGGGCTGGAATGGACGACGAAACCAATAAGGATGAGGACAAGGGCGGTCCTTTCACACCTTCCGAGCGCAAACTAATGCGCGAAATGATGGACAACTACGAGCATTCAAGATGGCTTTTCTTGTTCACGATGAAAGTGGCAAAATGGATCGCGGCGATAGCTGCTGGCATCGTTGCATACAAGCAGCTTCCGGGGCTTCTAAAATGATGAGCACTATGGCCTTTGCGGGACTCCATGACTTCCTGAAATGGAGCAAGCTGGATATTCTGGCTTTTGCCGTTGTGGCCGTTGTATTCGCGCCGGTCATTTGGTGGATTTCAGACAGAACACCTCCGATTGAATTGCTCGAATGGAAATCCTTTCCCTCCGAAGTGAAGCCGGGGCAGACGATCTATCGCGTCATCAAGGTCAATCGTCTTCGCATCTGCGAGACAGACCCGGACACGCTGATTATTGATGGAGCTAAAGTCCGCTGGAATTTCGAGGAGCCGAAGATTGCAGCGCCGGGGAAAATCGGAATTGACGAATATCGCCGTCCGGTTGTCATCCCGTTACAGGCCAGCCCCGGACCTGCGGAAATGCGCGTCAGTTCAACATGGATATGCAATCCGATACATCGCATTTGGCCGATCAAGCAATTGCATGAACCGCTGCGATTTACGATCATGCCGCCCTGAATTCGCGCCAAACCCAGTGGCGTGGATAACCTGAAC
>JAAOEI010000637.1_pt1 | contig 13315 bp, 14 predicted proteins | sample 7059261 | NCBI WGS metagenome assembly JAAOEI01 (sample SAMN14008812, study PRJNA610033) | viral metagenome | isolation source: viral particles filtered from seawater | place: China: Hangzhou Bay, Yangshan Deep Water Harbour | collected 2017-10-31
TAATATCGTAAGATGTGTCAAACTGGACGTGTTCTGAACCATCGTGATAAAACTTATCAATAGTTCCAGAAGATGTGCAATAAACCGCAAATATACAACGATCCATCCCATTGTACCAACCATGATAGCCGTTTGTGTAAGTCGGCACTGTAGAACTTTGGATGATATCTCCAGACGTAACTGTTGTAGCGCTACCTATAACACTGTGATCTAGATAAATGTATCTCCAACCAGTTCCACTGAAGCCAGTAACGTTTATTGGAGAATCCCATTCTACGTTATAATTTTTGCCGCCCATGTGATAAACGCCGGGGCCGCACGTTAAAGTACCTCCTGAAGATGAAAAGTGAGACCTAACGACCATTCCTTTTCGCTCAGTTAAAGCGTTTACGTCAAGAACAGACCATTGAACCCCGGTAGCCCCGCTGTTTACTTGAAGATACTTATCCCCGTTTCCAGAAATATCTGGAATTAAAGCGCCAGAATATGTTGATGGGAAAGTATTTTTTAAAACAGTTTTGATTAAACGGATATGGTCATCACCCTGCGAGATAGCATCTGTACCGCTAGGGTTTGTGATTACCAAATCTTTTACATAAGTTCCATTCTCAAGAGCCATTTGCTTCTCCTAATTTTTTCTCTGGAATAGACTGACGCAACTTCTCAGAAAACACAGACTTAGCCGCCTCAAGTTGTTCGTACTTCATTTTAAGCATTTCCATTTCATTCTGGATGCTGGCAATGTGGCGAACACAAAATTGTGCGTCTTGCTCAAGATCAGAAAAGTTGTAATCGCTTCCATCAATATTAATAACGTCAGACACTATATGACTCCTCTAGTTGTTTAATTTCAGATATTAGTTCCTGTATTGCTTTTACCATTACTGGAAGTAATCGCTCGTAAGACGCTAACAGTTTGTCATCTTCTTTATCTTCAATAACAGTATTTAACCATTTAACATCAAACTTTTCTTCAGACTGTTGCAATTCTTGCGCCGTAAATCCACAGTCATGCCCAGTAATATCTCCGTTTCCTTTTCTCCTATCCCAGTCAAACTCTACTGGATTTAAATCTTTAATGTAGTTGAGGCCAATAGAAAGATCTTGTATGTTCTTTTTGTCTCTTGCATCTGACAGAGCAGATATTGATTGCACGTTGCATCTTAGGGTTGTAATGTTTGAGTCGCCTAAAACAATCTCGTTAGTGCTTCCACTAGTAGCGTTGTACCCTATGTAAGTCGCATTATTTAAAGAGGTTAATTGCGCTCCTGATCCAGATAAGTATCCAATACAAGTGCTCCGTTGAACCAGCGATCCCTGTCCTAATTTTTGTCCAGAATCCGACCCAACACAAACATTTTGAGTAACGTACTCACTAGTACTTGTTCCTCTATGGTTATATAAAGCCTTATATCCTATTGCGGTATTATAAGAATTCCAACTACCGGAAGTTTGTAAACCCTGTGCTTGAGATCCAATAATTGTGTTGCGTTGCGCAATACCAGTTGGTCCAGAGGCCGAAACGTTGTGGTACTTCATCGCGGCCGCGTTGTACCCTATATAAACACATTGACTAGTGTAATTACCGGCATTCCTAGGAGAACTACGATTTGAAAATCCCGCTTCATGTCCAATTATAACTGATTCATTCGCTCTTATTTCTGTCTGTAGAGAAGTACAATTTCTGCCAATAACAACACGAGATGAGGGAATTGACACATTAAAATTGTCAAATAAAAAACTATAATAAGGATCTGCTGTGCCAGCATAATTTTTTATTTCTATAGACGGAAGAGTAGGATCACTTATTTCCCCTATGCTAATTCCATCTGTACTGGTTTCTCCAACCCGCACACCCCACATATAGTCTGCATTAAATTTTTGAATATTTAATTTTTTTCCAGAATTAATATTCATAGAATTAGCAGTAAAAGTCCCAATTCTTTCGTTGGTTATTTCATTCCAAGTCGTTCCATCCCACTGCCATCTTTGAGTTCCAGAATCATAAATGTCGTTTACATTTGGAGAAGTTGGAAAATCAAGCGCGGCCATTCTTTAACTCTTCTACTCTTTCTGAAAGTTCTTGAATTGCTTTAACCATAATTGGAATCAGCCTTCCATATCTTGCTTCTAATTTTTCTGGATTGCTGTCCATTACAGAGTTTACCCAGTTAGCATCAAATTTATCCTGCGCTTCTTGTAACTCTTGTGCAATGAAACCGCAGTCGTGAACATCTACTTTAGACCCATCTCTTCTGTTCCAATCAAACTCAACAGGTCTTACAGAGTCTATGAAATCAGTACCCAATCCAATAGTTTTAATATTCTTTTTATCTCTTGCATCTGATAGTGAAGAAATAGTTTGAGTATTACATCTTAAAGTTGTAATGAATGCATCACCTAAAGTAAATTCATTAGATACGCCAATGGCTGATGGTTCAGCATTAAATCCTATAGCACTATTATTTGTGCCTGTCCAACCATATACTGTTGCAGCGCTATAACCAACAAATGTACAATTAGAATAACTACCGCCAGTGTTTCCGCAAAATGAACCTACAACAGTATTACCGTTTCCAGTAGCGCCAGAGTATGAGTTATGACCAATAGTAGTATTGTCATTTCCTGTTGTATTGGTTATTCCAGCCGCGTAGCCAATATAAGTATTTCGCGCGCCGCTAGTTATCGCACTTCCAGCCACACCTCCAATAAGTGTGTTATCTGTAGCCGCTGTGCTGTTTATAGCATCTCCAGCATTATAACCAATAATTGTGCAATTGTTTGCTAATGTAGTTGATCCAGCACCATATCCTATAAGAGTGCCATTAGTTCCAACTTTTTGAGTTGCACTATTAGTTAATTGCAAATAATTCGCATTACCAGTTATTTCATAGTTGCCAAATTGTATAGTTCCGTCTACAGTAACATCACCTAATACATTAATATCTCCTATTAATGTTGCGTTAGATATATCTGTACTTTCGGAGTTCCATACTGTGCCATCCCATTTATAAGTTACCCCATTTTCAGTATGGGTATCGTTTACGTTTGGACTTGAAGGAAAATTAAATGCGGCCATAATTAAGTTGAAATAAATTGTTTAATTGGAAACGGCGTTGAAATATAACCACTGGCGTCAATGTATGCCGGCGAGTAGGTGTTATTATATTCCGTGTTATTCTGCAAATTAATATAATTTTTTGTTCCCCAGTTTACATCAATATAAGCGTTGCTACCATGTTGACTTGCACTTGTCATTTGACACTCCAGCATTAATCTATCTGTAGCACTCCAAGTGCCAAGATCTAAATTGGTAAAAGTAAAAGTGTAATCTCCAGTGGCGCTGATTGTTTGAGCGGTAGTCCAAGAAGAGGCAGTTTGAGAAGTTCCGGTATTATTTATTCTGTGCAATTTAAATTGAACGCTTATATCTGAATTTGCGATAATAACATTACCAAATTGTACAGTGTAATTTCCGGTAAGACTTCCAACAAAGCCCGGTTGATTTATATCAGTCCACCACCTTAGTCTTACTTCAGTAGAACTATTTTGAATTTCATACTCATTTTGACCCCATAAATTTCCGTGATAATGACCGCTAGTAAATCCGCCCTCATATTTCATTCCCGATGCGGCGGCACCACCACTAATAAAAGCAGATGTATGCTGTAAAGCATGGTCAATCATTGGTGGCCAAGAGGCGGTTCCATTATAATTTTGATCCGTTGCAACGTCATATTTATCTAACGCTGGGGTCTGCGTATCAGTTATACCCCTAGGGGCATAAACAGAGGTTTCAATTTCAAATCCGTTTGAAGGTCTAAAATTATAAATTCTAGTCATAGTATATGTTGCCCTCTGTACTTATTTACATAATTAGTTACGTCAAGCATTATCTCTTCGTAATCTTCGTCAGAGGCCCATTTACCCATTTTAGGATGATCCGCGTTTTCCGGCAAATCTAAAGCAATCCATTCATTTACACCTTCCGCTGTGTTAGGATTTAAAGATTTACCAACTCCTAAATTGGGATCAATCCAATACCAATCGCTTCCACTGTTATTTTTTAAAGTATGAGATACATAACCCGTTTCATCTGTAGTATCAAAAATTTCAAGAATAAAACAAACGCCCTCATCTGGACTATTTATCCAATCGCTTATGTTAGTTCCCTCAACAACAGATTTGTCCACATACCAAATGACAAACTTATCTGGAAACTTTCTATTCGTTTTGCTTAAATCCCAAAATCCTTCAGCGTGCATTAATTAAAAGTCCATTGAAACATCTAGTCTCGTAACAGTTCCAGTAACAGTTCCTACAGTTAACCATACCCAATTGTTTGCCGATATAGTGTCATTAGTAAAAGTTGTGTCATAGTCTCCAGTATTAGAAGAACAAGTATTGCTTAAGATTGTTGTAGGTGATGGCTCATTTCTATTGGTCGCATAATATACTGTAAATGCAACACTAGTTCCGCCTTGCACAGCAGAAGAAATTTGAGAAACGACCAAATTTTGAGTCGTGTAAAACATAGTAACCTGATCGTTTGTTGCAGGGTACAAAAGGCTAATTGATTTTGGTCCCATTGCGCCGGTAGCGCCAACCGCACCATCAGAAGCCATCTGAACCCATTGAGAATCAGGAGTGGCATCAGTATAATAAATATACATCTTGCCCGTTTCACTGTTCCACCACATATCTCCCGCGCTTGGCGATACTGGAGCGGTGGTAGATATCTGCAACCCGGAACCAGCCTCAACCCAAGAAGTGTCAGTTCCGTCAGTATACAGATATTTACCGCCTTGCCCCGACATATTGGGAATCACAGCAGAAGTAGACGACGACGGAAAACTGTTCTGTAGAACAGTCTTTAACATCCTCAGATGATCGTCGCCTTCTCCTACCGGATCACCAACTACGGGGTTGGTAGCAACAAGTTGCGTAATCCAACTGGCGCTTTCTAGTGCCATTTATTACGCGCTTGCGGCAGTCAGAGTTACAGTAACCTCAAGGGTGTCACCACTGATAACCGAACGTGAAGAAGCAAAGTCCACAACGCCGTACAGGGTACCAGTAGAGCCTGACTTAGTGCTATCACTCGTGATAAATGCGCCAGCAATCGTTGCCGTGCCGTTGATTGAGTAAGTAGCCAAGTTGCCTACGTTGTCAATGCTTCCACCAGAAGCGGTGCCCAACGTCAGGGTCTGACGCACGCCTTGGGAGTAGTCGGTGTTCTCTGTCCATCCCGCATGAGACACCATCGTGTCTCCAGCCGCCGCCGCTCCGGTATTTTTAAGCCCGACATACCAAGCCGTAATCTGTGTGCCACCGTCAAGCGTGCTTGACAGAACATGGTTTAGCCCTTCCGTAGTAACAAGGTTGGGTTTAATTTCACGCCATTTCTCATTTCCTTCTGAGTCGTAGCAAACTACCTCCCAGACGTTCTTCAGCCCGAGATTCATTACTGAGTTTTGTTTCATTTTTAAGCCTCCTTCGGCTATAAAGTTAGGTGTAACAGGAATCAATTTGGGTACTCCTTATTAGTCCAAGTTGTATTAGTGTTATCAACATCAGACCAAGTATCACTTGGACTGCTGACAGCAGACCACAAATTGTTTGGGTCTTGAACGTCACTCCAGAGAAGTTTTTGCCCTCCAGAGTATGTCATCACTACGGATGTAGTAATACTTTCCGGGTATTTTGTATTGTTTATATACCCGCTAATTAAGTCATAGTCTGCAACGCCCACCATTGTTCCAATTGCAGAACTTGTTTTATCTAGGCTCAATCCAAATGCAACACCTCTTGTAATAATTGTGTTGCCAATCAGAGTATAGCCGGAGTTAAGATCGTATTGAGCAGATGCAACTGCTTGGTTTATTGACGATAAAGAATATCCAGCATCTACATCAAAATTAACAGCGCCTACTAACGTAGCATCTAGACCAAGTGTGTAATCGTTTTCGATACTGTAAGTTACAGTTGGAAATGCCGTGTATAATCCAGTATTTGAATATCCAGCATCCAAATCAAACTGCACAGATCTTGGAATAATTGCGTTTCCAACATTAGTGTAGCCCAATTCCGCCGCATAGTTTGCTGATGCTACGGCTTGCAGTATTGAGGCAATGCTATATCCGCTAGATATATCAAAGTCTGCGGCTCCAACTGCTGACAGTGTAGTTGCCAGAGAGTAAGCGTTGTCTAATCCAAACGATATAGACGGCCTTCCGGTAAATAAACCAGTATTAGACTGAGTTAAATTAACATCAAATGATGCAGACTTTGGTACCGTAACCGCTCCGCTTTGGCTATACCCTGCGTCCACATCGTAACCAGCAGAAGCAACAGCAACATTAAGAAGAGCCGTTTTGACATCATCTAAAGAAACTCCGTAAGATCCCGAAGCGATTGCTTGTAATGTTGAATCTAAACTGTAACCTTGATCTAAAGCATAAGTTATAGATTCGACAATATTCTTTATTCCCGCGGAAGAATATCCAAGGTCTTGGGCAAAAGAAATGGCTTGATCGGCAGTATAAAATCCGGTTTGGCTATATCCGGTATCTACACCAAATGTAACAGATGGTCTTGATGTTTCTTTTCCGTTAATTGAATAACCAGAATCTACGTCAAAAGTAATAAATGGAAATGCTGTATATAACCCAGTATTTACGTTAGTTAAATCTACGCCAAAAGATGCGCTTTCGCCATAGGTTTCTCCTGAAAATATTGTATAACCAACATTATTAGCAAAAGTTGCAAACCCGGCAGCGGTAAGATCATCTGCTTGTGTGTAACCAGTATTTACAGCAAAAGATGGAGACTCGCCTTTAGCGGCAGAGTTCCAATTAATTCCAATATTACTCCAATATATCGGAGAGGTAGAATCCCCCCATGTAATAGGTGCCGTCAATAATAACCACCCGTGTTCATCACCCTAAGAGCGGAGCCTGAGTGACGATCCTTGTTGTCTTGAGTTTGTAAATCGTTTACTGAGTTTTGAAATCCGCCAGCCCATATTCCAATTCTGGCATCATTCATAATAAAAGGTTCCGCTTCAAGCAAAGAACCATACAAATAAATATCTGGAGCATTTGTAATTACCCAGTTAGTTGGCTCCGCATCTGACAAAGCATCAAATCGTTTGTAAAATAACATTTCAATAGTTTGAACAGAATCCGGTTTGGGTCCTAACTGTAATTCGTTTGCAAGAATAGTGTACATTTTGGGAGTTCCAGAAGAACTGCCGCCATACAATCTGTCAAATATTTCCGGCGTAACATACTGCATAGGCGTTACGGGGGATGTATTAATTTGAAGATTACGCATCTGAATATATCCGGTAGGCAATGCTAGGCTTTGTTGCCCGATTGTAGTTGATGCGGTTTGTTTTGTTTCCATGGCGCGAAGGCGCAAGACGCGGTTAAACCGCGCCTCGGCCAGTGCAATAAACTCAGGTATGCGATCAGTCAGATCATCACGATCCAGCCAGTTAGCGACCGCAGTTTTAAGTTCTGAGTAATTGGAAATTGCCATTAGGTATTCTTCGCTTTAGTCCACACGTTGTCGTTAAGAATAGGGGTTTGATCGTTTCCTGCTCTACCTTTTCTGTATAACCACATGATTAAATCCTCACAGGTGCGCGTAACAAATACTTGTACTGAGGGTCAGCAAGTTTTGCCGCAAGTAATTTATGTCCTTCAGGTGTTTGCGTTTTAGCAATCATTGGGTTTTCTTTAACCCACTCCCGCCAAAGAACAATAGGAATAGATGCCACAGTAGTTCCGTCGCCATGTTTGCCAAAGGTTCTTTTATCACCCCAAGCATTGTATATTCTTTTGTTTTCTTCCAGAATTGGCTGTGCATCTTGTACGGTTGTAATAGTAAACCCACCATCATGCTCGTCTTTAAAATAATCTATTGGCTTGCTCATTTTAAATGATATTCCTGATTTTTGTTTTCTGTAATTCTTTTTAAAGTTTCGATAAGTTTTTTATCTACTTTCTTATCTTCTTTTTTAGCGGGTTTCTTTTTGGGCATTTATCCTCCAAAGGGTCAGGGGGCCGAAGCCCCCATCACCAGTTTGTTTACGACAGGTTCATAATAAGACCATTGCCGTCTCCGTTTTTAGCACGAAGCCCGTACTCAGCAACCATCATCTGCTGAATACTGTCGCCAGTTTTGGCGAGGGTTTCGGTTTTAAACGGTCGCAGATAGTCAAGTGACCAAAGATCGTAATCCACAACATAAGCGCAAGACTCAACGCAGAAACGGTTTGGCACAAGTTTGAACGTACCAAAGTCCGTAACAAGCACATCAACCGCGTTGATAGCAGTAGCCTGCCCGCTCGTGCCGGTCTGAGTCTGAAGGGTCGCAACAGCGTTGGAACCTTCTGCGCTCAGGGCTTGCTTCTTCGTACCGGAAGTCATAATGACATCAGGTGTGCCGCCCAAATCCCAAATTCGTTTAATCAGGGTGTTGAGTTTGGCAAGCGTCAAAGCACCAGCAGTTAAAGTCGAAGCAACCGCGCTTCCATTCGCAGTGTTGGTAATGCCCGTTCCATCGCCGTCAAGCACGTTAGACGTTCCAGCGGAACCCGTACCAACCCACGACTGATAAGCCGCAGTAGCGCGAGCGACGCCCGAAGAACCAGCGGCTTTGACTGTCGTGTCAAGAAGCATCGTTTCCATGTCGCGCTTAATTTCTTTAGCACGCTTGGCCAACTGGTATGCTTGGCTTGACTTACGACCAGCAAAGTCAACCGCTTCAGCAGTGCCCGAGGTCTGAACCGTTTTGGAACTGATCTGGGTATAGTTGCTTAGACGGGTTGGCTCGTCAGCCGCAATGTTTGAAGGATTATCGCCTTCCGCCCTGCGGTTTGCGGCCGCCGCGACCAATGAGTCAGTTTGCCACTCAAAAAGAGTGTTAGCCGCTGTACCCTTGCCAATGCTTGACATAAAGGGCGTATCTGTGGGAGAGATGTTATAAATAATATTAGAGAGATCCTCACGAATTCCCACAGCACCGTAAGTTTCTCTCGTATCAGTTGGGACTGCCATAATAGCCTCCTAATGTTACAAGTCTACAAAATCCTCAAAGAGACTGACGGCATCTTGTGCGCGACCAGTTTCTTTAAGACGCTTCATTGAGGCAATACGTTTTGATCTGGAAGTGTCGGCCTTTTTATCTGCGCCTTTTCCTGATCTGACAACCTTGGGTTTGTTTTTTAGTTTCTTTGTCTTGATGTCTGATTTTTGTAGCGCATCATATTTTTGCGCCTTCATCAAAACAACCAGCGACCTATGGTCTATTAATTGTTTAAGTTCTTCGACAGAGAATCCTTGCTCAAGAGCATAAGAGGAAAGTTCGCCTGCAATTTTTGATCGTTTTTCAGAATCCGCCCATTCAGGTACAACATTCACTAATTTCTTGTATTCTTCCTGTATAGCGAGTTTTTTAAACCGATCAAGTTCTTGCTGTTGCTTCTCCCACTCTTTTTGCCGTTCTGCTTGTGCAAGCCTAACGCTTTCCTGAGCATCTCGATATTCATCTCTCTTAGTTACGAAAGCAATTGGATCATCCTCTTTTAAAGACGCCCAATCAATATTTTCGTATTCTCTTAACGAAGCCATAGTGCTTTGTTCAAATTGTCCAAGCGCTTCTATGTATTGCTGACGCTCCGCTTGTGCTTGAGAAATTTCATTGGCCCACTGCTTTTGAATTTTGGCCATATTATTTCTTTCGCTTGCAAGTTCTTGCGTTTTACGAGTGTAGTCAGACTGTCGGGAGTACCCTTTAATAAGTTCGTCAAGGCTAACTTCCATCTCTTGGCCATCAACTTTGACGGCGTAGACTTCTTCAACCTCTTCTTCCTCTTCTTCTGACTCTGGCTCCTCTTCGGATTCCTCCTCTAATTCGCCTTCTTCCTCTTCCAATGGTTCGTCTTGAGTTTCCTCAGTAGACTCTTCAACATCTTCAGTAGGTTCGCCCTCTTGTTCTTCTGGAGTGTCCTCTAAAGGTTCCATCAGTTTAAGAAAAGCATCGTGAGCCTCTTGCTCGCTGCCGGGTTGCGGGGCTAATTGCGTATCCGCCATAACTAATACTCCTTAAATTTTAAATTCGCCTATCTTTTTTGCCATTTCTCCAGTCTCTACAATAGACTGCAAGTGGAGTTTGATGCGCTCCAATAAGCGTATACTCAGCCATGCTTGCTCACGGCTGTCCACATCATGTATGCTTGAATTTAACCAAGTCGCATGAATACTGTCGTTTAGCATATCAAATGCTTCTAAAAATAACGGGTCATTGAGGAGGCGTCTTGCGTGTTCCTCTCTTAATTCACTACTCAACCTATTTGAACTCCTCTATTCTGTTCTCTTTCTAGCGCAAGTTCTGCGGCTTTTAATTGTGCGTCTACTGCCGCTTCTTGTGCATCCTGTTGAACTTTCATCATTTTGACTTGAAGTTCACCCTGTTTGATTTCAAGTTCTTTCATTTTTGTTTGCTGTTCCATTGCTTGCATTTGTTGCTCTGGAGTTGGCTGTGGCGGTTGTGGGGGAGGTGGAACAGTCAAATAGTCATCGACATTTTGATAACCCATTGCCTTTATCATAGCCGCACCAAGATTGTACATATTCTGTGGAGTGACAATTGGTAGGCCGCCAGACATTGCTTGCGATGCAAATGCAATCATCTGAGACAGATGGGCCATTTGCTGATCTTTTGATCCGTTTCCAAGAGCAACAGAAACGGTGCAATCCATCTTGTCAGACCAAGCATCTGGGCGAACAGGAACCCACTGATTACGCAACATAACAACTCGCTCTCTGTCTTGGTATTTAATTAGCAACTCGTAAATGCGATACATAAGTTCTTTAACGCCCGTCTCTGCAAACTGTCGAGCAATTAACTCAACACGAGACTGAGCATTGGTCATAACCGCATTAACAGCGGTAGCCGTTGTATGGCTTGTCAACGCATCGGCATTAATACCCTGCGTGTTTTTATTAACGCCGGAACGTGCTTCGCGCACCTCATCAAGATAGCCGAGCATCTGGAAAGAATACGGCTCAAGAGGAGGCGTAGCCAAAGGCATAACTGCGTTTGGAGATTTAACACGAACCACGCCGCCCGGCCTCTGTGTGAGAAGATCATCTAAATTCGCCTGACCTTCAAGCACGGCATATCGACCAAAGTTCTGGTTGTAGGCGTTGTCCATCAGGTTACGCATCAACGTAGACTTTATCAGTTGAAGATCCATAACAAGGTCAGCAACCGATAGACCAAAAAACTTATGAGGAATCTTCAGCGGGGTAAGAGACACAAATGGTTTCTTGTCTATCTCTTCATTTGAAAATACATAATCACCAACAATGCAAACTTTACGAAGTTCCGCTATTCCATCGTCGTTGTAATCTGTCTTAATAAAGGCTTCATGCAACCAGTAATCACGCAAAGCCTCTTCATCATTTCCGCCCCATCCTTGATGGTATTCACTACTATTATCAAACTCGTATCTAGCCAATCGCTCCGCATTGTAAGACATGGTATCGTCGCCATTGCCCAAATCTTCAATACCAAACTCTTGATCCGGGTACATCTCTCGCAATTCAGAAAGAGTTTTTCTTACGCGATGACAAACAAATCTTGCATCTTCGATTGATTTTGCTTCGCGTGAAATAAGAAATTCATCTGGTGGAACATTCTCTATGCAGATTTTTCCGTTGTAGTCAGACCTCTTTATAACAACATCGTGGTAAACACCCATCTCGCTTGGGGTTTCAGTATGCTCTACGACCTCAACATCGTCATCCATTATCAGGTATTCAAATTCCAAGTCGCTTAGGTTTTGGTATTCCTCCCTTCGCTCCTCCATGTAATCATCCCACCAAACTTTTACAACTCCGTTCTTCTGTAGGAGTGCGTCATGGAACCATGAGTAAAGAATCTCCCAGCCCGGATTGTCTTTTGTAAAGACGTAATTAACGTAGTCCGTAGCCTGTTTTGCCGTCTCTACGTCCTCCGGGCCAAAGGGAGAAAACTTAACCATCTCATCACCTGATCCAAATACGCGCATCAGGCTGGGCTTAATCCATTCAATCGTATCCTGTACAGTAGAATCTACATACTGGCTACGGCCCTCAACCTCATTGCCAAAAGGAAGCGCGTAGTAATACTCTTGCGCTTTCTCTCGTTGGTCAGATATTTCATCCGTGTAACCAAGAGCGTCAGTTATTTCACTTTTAACTCTGGATACCAGTTCTAGTTCTTTATCAGACAATTCCGTAGTTCCTATATGTTATATCATTTGTCCACTCCGGGTCAGAACCGGAGATTGCGTATCTTTGCGACTGAAATGCGTATCGAGTCGCGCTCATCAAATCATCTCGAAGAGCAACCACTTTATTCTCTTTTCTGTGGTACATTCTGTACTCTTCAAACCAATCTTTCAGGTGATTGAATACTTTAAACTTACCATTCTCCATTGACTGTAGCATAGCCATTAAGCCTTCTTCCACGCTGTTAGAGCCTTTCTTCTGCCCTAATCCCGGCGGATTGGTAAAATGCTCCATTAAAAAATTACAGCCAAGAGAGCGATACTGTTCAGCAAGACCGGGGTTTCCCATGCTATCCCTGCGATTTCCGTCATGCGGGTACGCTATCGGAATAAAATAGGGCTTTCGCCGTATTACCTCGGCGTGAACAGAAGGGCTGGCTTTGGATGCTCTATAGCAATCATAAACGTAAAAGGTATCACTTTCATTATCTATTGCACACCAAACTACAGCCGTTGGGTGATCCCACCCAAAATCTATAGCCGCAATTCGCGGCCAATGATCCTCAATAATTACCGGATCAATCATCAATTCTTCTTCATTTATCGGGAATATCAGCCCGGAGCCAATAGACGGCCTACCAAACCGCCGCATTTCTCTCTCATGTGGCGAATAGGCGGAAAGAATCTGCTCCATAACCGCCTCATTAAGATGTCCATTCCTACCTTTTAGAGACTTTACGTCCTCAGATGCGTCGTCCCATGTCGCATTTGTGAGGCTCTGACCGCGCTTCAGGTGGTTCATAAACGAGGCCACAGTCTCGGTCATACCGTTTTCCGGGGTAAACGTCATATAGACCATACCACGACGATCAAGAGTGCGTGTAACGCTCTGTGAGTACAGTTCTCTGCTAGGTTCCTCATCTAGCCATACTACGTCTACAGATCGGCCTTGCCACTTGTCTACGCCCATCTCATACGCTTTAAAGTGTAGGGATGAGTTCTCGCCTGAGACATGGCGTATTAGTGCAACGC
>JAAOEI010000638.1_pt1 | contig 13312 bp, 31 predicted proteins | sample 7059261 | NCBI WGS metagenome assembly JAAOEI01 (sample SAMN14008812, study PRJNA610033) | viral metagenome | isolation source: viral particles filtered from seawater | place: China: Hangzhou Bay, Yangshan Deep Water Harbour | collected 2017-10-31
TTGTATGGTATTTGAACAAGATGGTGAAAAGAAGAAAGCATATTTTAACGGCTATGAAAGGGAAGCCCTTGAACGATTTGTTGAAGGTAAAGAATTACCGATCGAAGTCCAATTTGCTCGTTCTCAAGTCGAAAGTCAAAAAAATGAAGGTCAAGTCTATAACGCTTTGAGAATCCGTGAGGCTTGATTTTATGGCTTTATGCGATATATGTAATTCAAAAGCAACGGAAAAGATAGACAAAAAAGGCAATACAACATATTCGTGTGTGAACGAATCATGTTTATATGTCGTTCAATACCCATAGTGAAACATGGCGAACCGAACCGTACAAAACAGGCTCAAAGACTTAAGAGCCGAAGGCAAGTCTTACGCTCAAATAGGGCGTGAATTAGGCGTTTCAAGGTCTTTAGTGTCAAGATGGGCGAAGGGTACACGATCGCCTTCAAAAAAGAAGCGTGAGGCTATTTATCGAAGGTGGCGAAAACAGGATAAACGCTTGAGAAATGCGGGCGGTGTTGTTGATTTATCCGCTTATTTTAGGCGTTTATGGTATTCAAACGGTGTTTTGAATTTGCCTTTGAATTATAGGAATATCCCGCCTTATGATTTCCCTAATAACGCACCCGTAAGACTTCTTATTGTATTCGATGCCGAATATACCGACGAAGGCGGTTTGAATGAATCGGAGTTTGTTCTTGAGGCTTCAATAAGTCCGAATGAGGATATTGGTTCGATCGTTGAAGCCCGTTTTCTTGAATGGTTTGAAAAGGCTCAAACTTCTTTTCTAAGAGTTTTGAAGGTTGTTCGCTCAAGAATAATTCTTCAATGGCTGAAATTATAATAATATTCTTAAACCTTCAATCTTTAGATTGAAACGGGGGGGTCTTAATGGCTCAATGGCGTACTTTGAAGGCTCAAAATCCGACAAAGATAAAGAAGAAGGTTCGCTTCTATTATTGGGATATTGAATCTTATGGGCTTAACCCAAAAGATCCTGCTTTTATCATGCTAATGCCCGAAAAGAAATATTCTAAGACCATGAAAGAAGAATATTATTTTGAAGATGGGGCTTCAATGCGTGAATGGATTGACAAATTGCCGAAGAATTATATTCATATTTTCTATGCTCATAATGGGAATAAGTTTGACATATACGCTCTTTTCAATACTCAAGAAATGGTTGATATGAAAAAATTCGGAAGTGAAACGATCTATACTTTTTACTATAAGGAAAATGTCTTTTTTCGTGATTCGTACCATTTGCTTAACGCCCCTTTAAGCGTCTATGGTGCTAAAGGTATAACGCCAAAGAAATTCATAGACCCGAATCATCAAGACTATGGCGATAAGTCCAAAATAACCGAACAAGATATAGAATACTGTCGGCAAGATGTCAAAATTTTGAGGGAAGCGATGTGTACGCTTAGGTCTTTATTTCAAGAATGGAGTGGCGTAAAAAATGCGGAATTGCCTCTTACAACGGCTTCACTTTGTTATCGGGTCTTTTGTTCAAAATATTGGCCTAATGAATGGTTTTGGGAAAAAGAGTTTGAAGACGGAAAAACGAAAGTGTTCAAGTCGGCCACCTTCCCCGATTCTTCAAACGAATGTGGTAAAATGACTTTTTACGGCGGAAGGGTCATGGTTTTTCCTAATATCGAAGGAAAGACCTTGAACAATGTTATGTCATTCGATAGAAATTCAATGTACCCCGCCGAAATGCTTAGGACTTTGCCCGACCCCTCACAAGTCTTTAGTGCTAATGCGACGATCGGGAGAGTCCATAGGCTCAAAGAATCGGGTTCATGTTATTGGGGCGAGTTTGTCTTAGAAGCGGGTTCAAATGCGGAATTGTTTCTTCCTCAAGTCAAAGATGGGAAGGCGTTTTATTTAGGAAAATCGTTTGACGGCTTTCTAATGTACCCCGAATTAAATTATGCACTTGAACACGGTTGGACTTTGAAAGAAGTCCGAAGTCTATGGAGGGCAAGACCGATAAAACCCTTTGTGGAATATGTTAATTTCTTTTACAATCTAAGACTTGAAATGAAAAAGAATGGCGATGGCCGTCAAGCGTTTGTTAAATTGCTCTTAAATAGTTTGTTCGGCAAATTTGGAAGTAAAGACAGAAAAAGAAGAATTGAAGGAAAAGAGGAAATAGAAAAAATTCTTGAACAAGAAAATTGGCGGGAAGAGTACGAATTGAAAGGTTGGACTAAAGAAGCGGAAGACGGTTTTTATTTGATGGAAAAAGTCGGTACGGTGAAACCTCAATGTAATTTCTTTCCTTTGGCTTCGGCCATTACCTCATATGCGAGAGTCGAATTACAAAGAACGATTTCAAAATGTGAAAAGGCAGGTCTAAAAGTGGCTTATTGTGATACCGATAGTGTTCATTTGTATGATTTAAAAGAGTCCGATAATATCCCTCTTGACATAGGCAAAGCGTTAGGTCAATGGGATTTAGAAAAGCCCGAAGGGTTTGAAGGTTCTTTCGTACCTCAAGCGATTTATTATGAACGAAAAGCGTACACATGGTTTGATGATAAAGGAAAACCTTTCAAAATAAAACATAAAGGCGTTAGCGAAAGCGACGGGGATTTGACGAAAGTTCAAATCAATAAGTCCGTTATGAAGTATAAGATGGCTAAAAGAAGAGGCATGGAGTCGGGTGTTGAAGTCATTACAGAAAAGCGATCAAAGAAGTGGTATAATGAAGAACCGAAGGAGTAAGAGAAGAGAACAAATAAGAATACACGCTCTTATGATTTTGACAGAAAAAAGAGAAGTGTCGCTTTCGGATTTGTTTCTAATGCTTCAACAAATACCCGTTTGTCGATCGGTTCGCTATCATGCGATAGGGCAAATTTTGAAGGCGGAATTTGAAAAAGGAATTCTCAAAAGAAATGTGCGATATGATAACGGAAGGCAAATAACAACATACGCTTTGGTTGATGAAGAAGAATAGGAATATTCATATACTTGCGGCTACTCCGTTAATTTAGAGCCGACACGAAAAAGGCGATAACAAAAACGGAGGAATAAAAATGAGAAAAACGGAAGCAAATAAAGAAGTTTTAGATTTTGTGCTACATCATGGACTTGATAAAGTGGATAATCTTAACTTATGGGATTATGTGAGCGATTGGGAAAGTTTAGAGGAAGATATGCCTTTAACTTATGCACGAATCGAAAAAGAAACAATTAAAGAAATCAAAAAAGGTATGGTTTCGGGTGATCTAATTGTTGAAGAAGATATTGACTTTGTGAAAACATGTAATTTTGAGGAAATCATTAGAAAGGCATCATTAAAACTTCATGATATGGTTTGGGGTTGATTGAATGAATTATGAACAAAGAAAGAAAATGACATTTAAACAGGCACTTGAAGAAAGTGTTTTTCAAGTCGAATGTTGCGGCGGTTGTGGTAAGGAAGGAGTCCGACTTTATATTCAAAGCGAGGGTATGTATGCGGGGTTTAGGTATTGTCGTTCATGTGCAATAGAACAATTGAAAAATGAATACTTTTGAAGTCCGAAAGTCTTAATTGATGAGTCCGATTCGACCCGCTTATGTGGGAGGAAGAATCACAAATTGAAGCGTTTGCCGAATTGATCGAACATAGTTATGAAAAGTATTCCACTTTTCTTGAAACGATATGGGAAGAGTACCGCCAAACCCAAAGTCCGAATTTGGCTTTGTTGTTTGCTTTCGGCAAATTCTCAAGCAATTATATGAATCGAAGGAATAGAACGGCGGGTGAAGAGAAAAGAGATTCTTTACATTTGGCCTTAAATGAAACTTTGAAAGACCCAACGGTTTCAAAGTTAGTCGAAAATTTGACCGCTAAGGCTTCAAAGCAAATGTTCGGAGGTCAATAAAATGGCTAAAGAGTACGAATGTGATTCATGCGGTTTTCCTCTTTCAAAGTCGGGTTATTATACGGCTAAGAAAAGAGGTTATTGCCGTCAATGTAAAGACAAAACACAAACGGCGGGTTCTCAAGATGAAAAAAGTATTCCTTCCATGCCTATTCCAAATCTTGAAGAGTCGGGTTCAACCTCCCCCCCGACCCCGCCACCTATTCAAGAAGGTGAAGAACCGATCGAAGACGATTCTTCACCCGAATGGTTGAATTTTGAATTTGAAGAAGATTCAACAACCGAACATATCCCTTCGGCTTTGAAGATGGCCGTCGCTATGAAAGGCGGGAATACTGAAATAAGCCACGAAACAAACCTTGAGGTTTTGAAATTGGGTTTAACGGGCGTTGATGTGTTGATAACAAAATACGGTCAAGCCATAACCCTTGATGAAGAGTATTTGTGTAAGCATAGCGATAACGATAAAGAATTAGTCGCTCATGCTCAATATAGATGGCTTCTTGAAAAAGGAATAGACCCCTCTTCTATTATCGGTACGGGTGCTTTAGCGGGTGCTTTGACGGGTTGGTATATCGTGCCTCCTATAATGAAAGTGCGAAAACGCTCAAAAGTCAAATTGTTCAAGAATGTGGGTAAAGGATTCTTTTCAAGAATACCTATCATAAACAGGTTTTTCAAGAAGAAAAATCCTCCCACGATTGAAGAGGTTCAAGCATGAAACAAATGATTCGTAAATTATTTCTTGCCGATGGCGGTTCTTATGCCCTAAGCACTTGCATGAGTGCAAGGTCGGGGAGTGGTAAAACCACTTTATTGACCCGTCTTATTAGTGAAGCCCGTAAAGATGAAGCCTTCAAAGAAACCCGTTTTATTTATGTTTCAATCAAAAGAGAAAGTCTATTTCCTAAAGTCAAACCTTCAACAAATCTAAACGATTTGTTCAAGCACTTGAGAAAAAACCCGATCGGTGTTTATTATCCTCTTGAACCTCAATTCTATGAAGATGACATAGACGAATTGATTGATTCAATTTTTACTTTAAGCGACTCAAACCCCGACTCTTCTTTTGTGATCGTGATTGATGACGCCAATATTTTGAAGGGTTTTGATAATCGGGGCATACCTTCCCAACAGGTCAAAAAATTAGCGGTGGCGGGTCGAAGTAAGAGAATAAGGGGTCTTTTCATAACGCATAGGCTTGGAAATTTACCACGCCTCATGAATGGCAATATGTCGGCGGTTATTCTTATGTCTATTTCTTCTATGGATATTGATTACTCAAAGAAAATCTTCGGGGTTGATTTTGAACCGCTATCGAATGAGTTATTTGATTACAAATGGGCGGTTGTCGATCTCATAGAAGAAAAGACATACCGCTTCAATCCCGTTAAGCCCGTTTGAATATTATAGTAATATTCATATACTTGCGGCTACTCCGTTAATTTAGAGCCGACACAAAAACAGGCGAAATAGGAGGAATAACAATGAGAGCAAGAACACAAAGAGAAATAGAGGATTTGAGAAGATGGTTAAACAAAAACTTCGATAAAGAGCAATTGATTGAAAAATACATTTACAACATTGAATGGCTTAAAGAAATTATCATCAAGAATAGAAAATAAACGGAGGAATAAAAATGAAAGAAGAAGTGAAGAAAATGAAATGTATATCTTGCGGGGTTGAATTCAAGAAAAAAAAATATCCTGTAAATAAAATACATGCTGTAAAATGTGATTCTTGTTTTCGTCGTGAAGATTGTACCCGAATGACAGGGAGATTTGGAATCTAAATTTAGAGCCGACAGGCATAACAAAAACGGAGGAATAAAAATGAAAAAATATGTTTTGTGCGTAAATCTTTTTTGTGATTGTGGAAGGGCTTACGAAGATTATCCCGATCGAAGAACCGCTTTAAAAATGAGAAAAAATCTATGCCCTTCATGTGAACCTCATAGTTATTATTGGTGTGTATTTTATCGAATGGAGGAATAAAAATGAAAGACGAATTGAAAATAAGAATCGAAACCGACGAATATGTATATGAAGAATGGGTGATTGAATGAATAAAAAAACCGATAATTTTGAATTAGTGAATGAGAGAATTACTTGTCCTTCGTGTAAAGAGTATGAATTTATCGAAGGAAGAAAATTAAGGACTACACAAATTAGAAAATTTATGACAAATCATTCTAAGTGTGTTGAATTTGAAAGTTTTGAAGTATTAACGGTTCTTTATCCCGTCTATTATACAAATTGTGAATTTTGTAATGCGGAAGGTGGTGAAGAGCGATATGGAGTTTATGTGTGTGCTTCATGTGAATACACACTTCACAAAGTTAAATTTACGGAGGAATAAAAATGATCGAAAAAGAAGTTTATCACGGCACACATTCACACTTTGAAGAAACGCTTCTCAAGGTACTCCTTGAAATCAATGCGACACTACAAAGACAAAATGAAGCGATTCAAAGAAACACGATCGCCATTCAAGATTTAACTTCAAAGGTTGATTCGGCTTTATGGAAGATAGCGGAAGAAGTGAACGAAGCGGGTTCTTCTTACTAAAGAATAGTTATATTCATATACTTGAATCGTATCGGTTCATTTAGAGCCGACACGAAAACAGGCAATAACAAAAAATGGAGGAAGAAACATGGCAACACTTATACAAATAACATATGAAATATATGTCGAAGAAATGACTAAAGAAAAAATTGAAGAATTGATTTACCAACATATTGATGTTGGATTAACACACGAAGCGGATATTATAGACTTAGTGATTGAAGAGGAAGAGTGAATAAAAATGACTAAGGGTTATTATGGTACTTCAATAAATTCTCATGAACACGGCGGTACTCCCGACGATTTAATGAATACGATCGTTGAAGAGTTTGGGGAAGTTTATGACCCATGCCCCAACGGTTTCACGGAAGACGGTTTAACTGTTGATTGGTTGGCTAAGAATTTACCCGTTTATGTTAATCCTCCATACACAAGAGGGAAAATAAGTCAATGGGCTGAAAAATGTTTTATTGAATATGAAAAAGGTTGTACGGTTATTTTGTTGATTCCCGCCTATACTGATACTAAATATTTCCATGAATACATCTATCCTTATGCGGAATTAAGGTTTTTGAAAGGTCGCTTGAAATTTAAAGGATATGAGAATAAGGCATCATTTCCTTCAATGCTTTGCATATTTAGAGGGGGGCGAAGTATAAATGAATTTTAAATGTGAATGTGGTGGTTTTATTGTAAATGGGAAGGATTCTCATTGCTTAGATTGTTTGATAAATGCCGACGATCGACTTAAGCATTTAAGAAAAAATGACTAATCCTTTAATAAACCCATCAAGATAACGCCCCTCCATGCTAAACAACATAGTCGGCGGTATGGGTATCGCCTTCGGCATTTTAGGAGTTATAGCGGTGGCTGATGTTCTTTGGAGTTATGTTTCACCGTCGAAGAGTACGCTAACTCAAGCGATCGAATCCCGTACGGGTCTTAAAACGGGGAGTGTTTGAAGATGATTCCACTTCCACGATTGACCTTTGATGGAATTCTCTCATACCTTGCTCTTGCAACAGGTTTGGCGGTTGGTTTCGCTCTTTTCAAGCCTCCAATGAATCAATTAGAAAATGCGTTTAAGAGGAAGTGAAGTCATGCAAGGTCTTCATTATACAAAAATCCGAGATGATAGTACAACGGTGGCGACAAATTCGGCTCAAACTTTTACCTTTGGCGAAAATATTCCAACGGGGGCTTTGGAGTCTATTATCATTCGCATTACCAACACCGTCGCAACGAATTCGGTTGTTGCTGATTATGGAAATGCGTTTTCAAACCTTCGTTTAACTCTTAACGGACAAGTTTTCTTTGATTTCCGTCAAGCCGTTAGTGGTGGTTCAAACAACAACCCTTCAACCTTCTCATATTTCTTGAATAAGATTGGTGGTCGAAGTGCTGAACTTCCAAGCGACCTAACAAAAGAGGCTTACTTTGTCATTCCATGTGGGTTGCAGGTTCAAGAGTCGGTGGGAAGGATCGAAGCCGTTGTAGGTTATGCGGCTCTTGCGGGTGCTTCAAGTGCGGGTACTTTTCAAATGTGGGCGAGATACAACACGGCCACACAAACACGAACAACCGTTTGTCCTTCGACTTCGTTCACACACGCAAACGCAATTGAACAAGTGGTTGTAAGAATTCCTCAAGATGTTAAAGGCGTTGTAGCGGGTATTCTCGTTCAAAATGATAGTGCCGCCGATGAATTAGGTTCTCAAGGCATTAGAATTATGAGTCAATCCGCTTATGGTCTTGATGTTGATTTCCTCCGAACATTTAACGGCGATCTTATGAACGGCATTATGTACGCCGATAATGACCTTTCAGCAACCTCATTAACTTACGCTCAACAAATTAAAGGCTCTATTTTTATCCCGACTCTTAATTTGGTTGGCGGTGATGTTGTTCTTCAAGTGGATTCAACCTCTGCCACGACACGCACTTATACTCCCGTCATGGTTTCACAATTCAATGCGAAAGAGTCCGATGGTGTCCGTCAAACTGTAAGCGTTGCGGGTAATACTTCAAAAGCGATTTTGAATAATGTTCAAGAATGATGGGGGTTAGCCCCATGTCCTCAAACATTACCCGATACACTTACACAAGCGGTACAGATGTGGTCGCCGTAAGTCAAGCGAATGCTCAAAGGGTTTTGATTCGGGCGACTCAAGACATTAGGATTGCACTTGATGAGGCTCGCCTTGATAATGATTATTTTGTTCTTATGGCAAATCAAACCATTATCTTAGATCCTCCTAACTTGACTCAAGGTTATTTCTATTATACCCGCCTTGACTCCGCTTTAACGGGAAACCTTGAAGTGTGGCTTCAAGGGGTGGTCTATTGAGTTATATTCTATCTCCTTCGGGATTTGCTAACCCCGCAAACGAAAACCTTGATATGAACGGGTTTGATATTGACGACGCCGATACAATAAACGCCAACACAATAAACGGTGCTTCGGCAACAGGTTTGACGATCGGTTCAACCGCTTCTCAAAAAGTCGGTTTTTACGGCGAAACACCTATCGTTCAAGGCGGTGTTATCAATAACCCTATCGTAAGCCCTCAACCTCCATCATATTCAAATGTCGCTCTTGACGCCTCTTTTAACGAATTAGTGACAAAAATGACCGATATTCTTGACGCCCTTAGAAATATCGGAATAATTTCAACATGAAGGTGAATTGATGAGTCAAGATGACGCCGTTCAAAATGTTCGACTTGATAGGGTCGAAGCCGATATAAAAGATCTTCAAGAATTAAACCGCACACTTGCTAAGAATCAAGAAGATTTTCGGGAGTCGCTCGCCGTTCTTACTACATCGGTTTCACAAACAAACGCTCTTTTGAATGAAGGGTTTAACGGCATGAAAAAATTAGGCGTTTTGATTATGGGCGTTTTGGGTTCTTTGGGGATTGGTTCTCAAATCATAATGTGATATAGGAATATTGATATACTTTAGACGGTTGGAGTAAAACATAAGGAAAGTGAATAAAATGGTTAAAAAACAAAAAATGTTTTTTGTGGGATTTAGTCAAGACGGTACAAGATTTGGAAGAATAGTTCCTAATAAGGCTATGGCGAGAAATGAAGAAGCGAATTTTAAAAGATTAAAGAAAAAGCGAGTATCAACCACACAATATTTTGACCCTAAGAAATTGAATGTTGTCATACCTAAAGGATCGAATACGCTTTGGGAAAAAGTTCCTAAAGGTAAGAAAAGTTTTTTTGAAAGGTATTAAAATGAAAGAAGTGATTCAAATGCCTAAAGTAAGTGCTTTTTCACAAGGTTGGCGAATGGCTCAATCATATTATGAAAGCCCTTATTCAAATAAAAAAAGACAAAAAGAAATATTTAAATTGGCTGAAAAAGGCACATATTTCCCTAAAACTCCAACAGGTCGAATATCAAAATTAAATATTAACTTTGTAAAAGGGTGGAATAAATATACTGAAAGGAGGAAGTGATTCAAATGCCTAAACGATTCAACCCATACACCCGAAAAATGCAAACCGTTTCAAGTGCGGTTTCTTATGCGGGTCGAAAAGGGAAGAAAAGAAATTCTTATTGTAAGCGAACCGCTAAGATCGGCGGCTCATGGAAAACAAACCCTAAGTCAAAAAATCTATTACAAAGAAGAGCGTGGGGTTGTTCATACATCAAAGGAGAATTGAAAGTGAGTGATTATCGAAGGGGGCGTTATTGATGGCTAAAAAAGGCACAAAAATACGCTATAAAAACCGTATTGAAATCACTAAGGTTAATATTCCTTTATTGACTTGGGAAGATTGGGCTAAGGCAAATAAAAAAAAGAAGAATAACGGGTGATTCTTATTACTATACTTTATTCAAAGACAAATATTTTAGGTGATTAAAAATGGCTGTTGATAGAAGATTCAAAACAAAAAACGAAGCAAAAAAATACATGAAATCTAAAAGATTAGGAAAACCCGCTTCCGATGGTCATATAAGACAATTAAAAAAAACCCGTTTAGGTTGGACTGTATATAGGAATTAAAAATAGGTGATTAAATGTTAAATGCGATAGCGGGTTTAGTTTTGGGATATTTGTTTTTCCAATTGGTGAACATGAACGAATCAAGCGGCTCAACCGATGATTCGACCGAAGATTCGACCGACGATTTAACCGACGATTCAAGCGGCGGCTTCGATGATGTTCAAAGCGGTTTTACTTTAACAATGGTGTATTATGAAGGCGACAATTACCTTTATCGCTTAAATGATTCTTCGGGTTTTGAAATCGGTTATGTTGTTGGAAATCAAGATAAAACTTCCTTCATTACACAAAACACCCGATCGGGTTCAACCTCATTCACTTACGAAGGTGTTTATTATGACATGGTGAAAGTCTATTCTATTGAAGAAGGTCGAAACTACATAGACGAACAAACCAATACAGAACCCGACCCGATTGACCCCGTTCAACCTCAACCCGAACCCCCCGAAGATGAAGAAGATGATGGCGGTTTAGATTATCCGACCCTCCCCGATTATGATTTTGGATTAGGACAAAATGCGGGTCAATTTAGCGGCAATTTTTCAACAGGCAATATGTGAAAGGGTTGGTTATGAATGTCCTCCTTGAGCGAAGAGAAAACCGTTCTTGAAGGCGGCGTTGAAGCCCGATGGATAACTCAAGGAAATGAATTTTTTGATTGGAAATATCTCTTACCTACCCGACCCTCTAACAGTCTAAAAGAAGGGCGTGGGTGGGTCAAACAATACATTTTGAGGGGTCTATTCTCTTTTTACAATAACGATTCAAGAATTCAAATAGAAGATTCGGATTTTGTTTCTAAATCGGGCGGCTTTCATCTTAGAATCTCAAACAATTGGCGAGTTTTGTTAAAAGTCATGGTTGTCAATAAAACGGATTGGTTCGACTCAAGCGGCTTTCAAGTCAATTTTCCTCAAAGGATTAGAACCTTTGAAGGATCTTCATTATTAGGCTTGCCTTATAGTGAGGCTCAATTCGTTTTAGAGTCGGGCGATTATGTTTCAATTGATATAGATAGCGAGTATTCTAACATCGCTCAATTTAAGGTTGTGATGGGCGGCCAAACCGTCTTTGAAAAAGGGGCGGTTGATAGAATCGTCAATATAGATATTCAAGACGCTCAAAAACTCGTTATTCTCCCCCCCGAACAAGTAAGCGGGGCTTTTGAAGAAAGCGGCGGCGACCTTGACAATGATGGCGTTATTGATAGCGAAGATTTTGACCCCAACAACCCCGATATTCAAACGAAAGAGCAATATGATGAATTGATGAGAAAGAGAAACGAATATCAAGACTTAATTGATAATGACGAAACGATTCTTGAGTATGATGATGAAGACCGATTCGGTACGGTGATAATTAAGAAAGATTATCCTAAAGACCCTCCCGCCACATTAGGTTATACGATCGTGGTTTTGGTTTGTCTATGGATTATTTACGGGAGGAAATCAAATGAATGAATGGAAAACTGTTAAAGGAAAAAAGCCGACCATTGAGAATTTAGTTAAATTAAGAAAATCTCAAGGGCGATTTTACACTTTTAAAATTAAAAACAAAAAAATAATGCAAAGGAAAAAAACTAAAGAAAAATATTATTCGCCCGAACAAAGAGCAAAATCTCAAGGTTGGAAAACTCTTCATTGGGTGAAAGAGTATAAAATTGGTTCATCAATTAAAGCCCAAAATTTAATGGAAAAAATAAAAAATCCGAAATTTGAATATCGTTATTTTGAAACTTATGCGGGTTCGGAAATGGCTTTTATGAAAAGAAGAAAAAGGAAGAGAAAAAATGAATGAAGAAGCAAGTTTTGAGGATTGGTTCGATACGGGCGTTCATGTTATTGATGGTGTCGCAAGAGGCTTCATTATTATGGTTGTACCGTTGGTTCTCATGGGGATAGCAGTAGGGCTTGCTATACGAATCATGAGCGTACCCGCTAAGACGATAGGAGGGGTTTGAATGGTTTTACCTTTGATTATTGGCGGCGGTCTATTAGGCACATGGGCTTTAAAATCAAGCGGGATTTTAAGTCAAGACGGTCTTATGAGTTTTGGTGAAGATGTGGGGGAAGTGATCGGCGGGGCGGTTTCAGTTATCCCCCCCGTTATCGAAGCCACCGTACCCGCCGTTATTGACGGGATTCAAAGCGGTGTTTATGCGGGTAAAGAAGCCCTTCAAGGTCGGGTTTCTTTAGTCTTTACTTCATTAACAGTTTTGGCTTTAACTTATGTCGGAGTTAGAATGATTAAGAAATTAACCGCTTAATCCGTGTCTGTAAATGCTTTATGCGATTTGCCGCCGTAAGCGGTTCGCCTTAAAGAATTGATAATGATTTCAACGGCTTGACGATGATTAGGATCGTCATCAAGTTTCGCTTGAGGTTCAATGTTTTTAATCAAACTTAGACATATCTCTTCTCGCTTTTTAGCCACTTCTTTATTAACTCGTACCATGTTATTCACCTTTCAGCAATTGAGCCACTACAAGACTAATATAATAATGTTCGTATATATCACGATTAGATTCAAGAGGGAGAAGCCTCCATGAAGTAAAAGAAGAAGCCCCTTCCTTCTTAATGTATGAAGGGATTCTTTCGCCGTTTAAGGTATGAAGAAGAACGAATTTAGAAGAAGAAGGTATCATTGAAATACCTCTTCACTAATAGAAACAATGTGTTCGCATAACTTAATAGGAATTTTTGAACGATCTATTTTAGATAAACCTTGAGTACCCGTTGGAGAACCTCTTGGGGCGGCTTCATGGCAAGGCATACCATTTTTGCACATCGGCTTAAATTTAGGATTTGAATGATTTGTAAATAAATCGGTTGGCTTCATTC
>JAAOEI010000639.1_pt1 | contig 13275 bp, 15 predicted proteins | sample 7059261 | NCBI WGS metagenome assembly JAAOEI01 (sample SAMN14008812, study PRJNA610033) | viral metagenome | isolation source: viral particles filtered from seawater | place: China: Hangzhou Bay, Yangshan Deep Water Harbour | collected 2017-10-31
CAGCCGCTCCATCCACCGTCTCAGCGCCGTTCCCGTCGATGATGACGAGCTTGGCTCCGGTGGTATTGCGAACCACCGTCACGAAGCCGTCTCCAGCGTTAGCTACTGTGGGCAATGTGATGGTGACGCTGGCCCCGGTGGTGTTTGGATCGACGGGCGTTACCCGATGCAGCGCGGTGACTGCGATCGTAGCAGCGGCGCTTAGCGTAGCGTCTTCAACGAACCGAGCGGCGTAGGCTGAATTTTTCTTCAGATCTCGCAAGTGGTCGTCAAGATCTGATCCTACGTTATCGGTCCCCGCCGGAGAGTTTGAGGCTGCGGTAGTTGAATAGGCATTCAGTGCTTCGTTAACGGCCATCTCTTGCTCCAAGGTCTGACTGGCCTGACTGATTCCAAGGCTTTTCGGCACCGAGGCCAGCGCCAATCAAGAACGGAACAGCTGCCGAAGTTTCTGGTGAGACGTTCACTCGCTTGATCAATTCGTTAACTAGCCGCAGCGTCTCGGCTTGATTCTTCGGATTCGGATCCATCAACATCATTCCGATCCTGTCGAGCACTTCGTCGTTTGAGCCGGTGAGTGCTGCAGATGCGCTGTCCGCAATGTTAGACAGAACCCCGCTCGGGCTCCCTGAAATGGTGGGCAGTTTTCCTCCGCCCAACTGATCGGCAACGCCTTGGCGGATAGCGGTTTGGCTATTTTTCATTATCGTATTAAAAGTTTCTTGGAATGCAGACTCTCGCTCCACCATTTCATAAATCTGCCGAAATCTCTCGGGACCAAGAACAATGCGCAATTTGTTTCGCATTGTTTCATTTCCAAATAATTTTCTGGCCATGCTGTTTGTATCTGGCATCGCGCTGAGTTTGTCTTGTATAGCCTCAGCAACTCCAAGAGAAACGAGATCTTTATCTGTGTCGCTATACTTGGCCAGATCAACCAGGCTATCACTCAGCTTGGTATTTCCGACCAAAGAGCGGCCAGCATTGATCATGTCGTCGGCGTGCTTGGTCCCAGCCCATATACCTCTCGCCTGTTTATAATTTGGGCTGATCTCATCAATCTCATCCAAGATCTGTTTTCTTAGGTCGATAAGATATCTTGCTTCCGTATTTTTACCGGACCTCATCAAGGTTCCGATCCGATCTCTTAAATGAGAGACAACAGAATGCCAGCCTTTTAGCGTAGGAGTTGCTTCTCCTAAATCTTTAGGGGTTAAGGATATGCCTTGCGTTGCAGCTTCAATTTCCCCAAGTTTCTTTGCCTCACCCCAGAACTTTTTCTTGACGATGGTTTTAAAAAGCCAATCTAGCTTTTCATTGTTCCCTGTCCATTCCCTATACGCGGCATCGTACAAAGGTGCCGCCTCCTCTCTCCTTACCGCTCTCAATTGATCTCTGACTTGTTCTACTGCGTCATGATCTCCAGCCGCTTTTCTGACGACAGCCATCATGCGGCTTAACTGACCTTTGGAACGATCTTTATAATAATTGACGGCATCTCGAGCTTGACCCAACTTGGTGGTGGATGCGTCAGCCATCGCCCGCATATTGTCATCAACATCCGCCAACGTGCTGCCCGGACCGAGCTTTTTCAGGGTCTCTTCAATTTCATCCACAGACCGGCCAGCGCGCTTCAGAACTCTGGCGATAAGTTCGTATGCCCGTCCTCTTGGCGCAACACTTCCTTTTAAGGCTTGATATACAGGAAGGACAGTGTGTTTATAGGTCCAAGACAAGGCAGGCGCTGCAGCACTTGCAGCCCCCCCAAAGGCCGCCCCATACCCTGCTCCTTCCAGTCGTTTATCAGCGGGGGCGGTTGCTGCCCCCGTGAGTGCTCCGCCCCCAGCGCCAGCGATGGGTAGCTTGGCCCAGTTGGGAAGATTCCCAAAAGCCTGCGACGCGGCTCCTGGAATAAGTGGGACCAGGTATTTCGCAGCGGCGGTGGCGCCTCCAATTCCTCCGGCTATGTTTCCGACCATCGAAGAAAATGGGTTTCTTTTAAAGAAACTGTCTCGCTCTCTTTGCAGTTGCGCATGTTCTTGGCTGTAGATGTCCCCCATCGATCTCTGATCGCCAAGAACCGGGCCTAGCAACGCCCGTCCACCTGCTGCTATTTCGTCACCCAGTCCGAACGTCGCGCCTTGCGTGAGGGATTGAAGGAGATCATAGCCGTAGGAGTTTTGCGGCTGCCCCATCTGAGACTGCACGAACGAGATGAGTTGCTCATCAGTCGCGCCTTCTGGACCTTCTACTTTAATGGTCTCTCCGCTAGGGGTTACGACTTTATAAATTGTCATGTTGATACCTAGTCTCGGATGACCCTGAATCCAGACGCGCTTCGGCGTTGTGGATTGGCAGAAGGCATAGCAGGAGATGCCTGGCTCACGCCTCCTGATTCTGGCTGCTGTCCCATCAGCCGCTCAGGCGGGCCAAATATCCCAAGGTTAATGTCATTATTAAGTGTCTGGCGCATTTTCTTACGCTGATCGTCAAAGATGGCAATGAGTTCATCTAAAGCCCGTCTTAACGCTTTCGCCCCTCTTGCCCTTGACAAGTTTGCGTAAGCCTTCTCAAGTCGCTCGCCTTCCCGCTCAGTAAGCTGGCCCATGCCGCTCGCACCGCTAGAAGACGCGCCTTTTAATTCCGCTAATTTTGCGAAGAATTGCATGTTCTCAAGAGACACTAAGGCCTGTTTAAGTTTTGATGCGTCAGTATTTGGAACATCCTCTATAAGGCCTGAAAGAAAGCTGGTAGTCCAATCGTTAATCAGTGGTCTTGCCTGATCAGCAAAAGTTTTGGCCCTATCAATCATCGATTCATAAGAGTCAACTGCTGCAGCGCTTCTTGAGAACTCAGCACGCAGATTTATATCTGTAGGGCTCCCGGGAATTAAATAAACCTGTAGTCGACCATTTTCGTCTTTGATTAGATTGCCGGCTGCGTCTGTGCGGGGCGCATAATCTTCGCCAACCTTTACATTAGGAGGATTGACGATTTGGACGTTTGTAGTTGGTGACTTGTTTCGGGCTCCGCCAATACCTGGCAATTGGGTCATATCTTCTGGGTTATTTTTGTTTACTCTAAAGTAAAGATTCTGATCCCCTACCTGAATAGCCCTCAGCTCATATTCATCCGGATCAAGAACTGAAATTTCCGAACGAGTCAGTCCGGCATTCAAAGCCGCGGCTCGGTTGAATCCTGACGTAGATGAAGAGGGCGATCCCGGAGCCACGGCCCCTTGAGAAGAGTATTGCCGCAAAAAATCTCGACGGCGTTTGTCTGCTTCAAGTTGCGCGTTAAGTTTCTGAACATTCAGCTCAAACATCTGCTTATCGCGCTCTTCCTTCCTCTTCTCCCTCTCCGCTTCCTGCGCCTGCTGCCGCATCTGCAGGTAGTTACCAAACCCGCTGGCCAGCCCCTGACCCAGCACGCCACCGAACCGAACAGGGGCACGGCTGGGCTGGTTGGCCTGGAGTATGCCAAGGCCGAGCATGAGAGGGAGCATCCCGCGCTGGTTCTCAAACATCTTGGAGTCTCCTACTCGTCATCCCGTGCCGCCCGGATCTGGTCCATCCGCGTCGTTGTAGGGGTTTCCATACTTATCAAACAACGAATCGTCTGGCGCTGGAGCCGTAGCCACCGGCAGCGCTGCCGCAATAGCTGGATGCGCAGCCAGTAGTGCGTAATCGATCGGATACCGAGCCACGTAGGGCTGCGTGACCATGAAGTTCGGCTGCTGAATATATTCGGGCATCATCCCGCCCATCCCGAGGCCACCCATCCCTATCTGCTGGGCGTAGGGGTCTAGCACCATCGGGTGCCCTACCATCTGCCGTGCGCTTCTGCCGCCCATCGAGGTCTCCTAACCGTACTGCTCTTGCCGACGCCGCATGAGCGCGGCCATCGGGGGCAGCCCAACTTCTGCATAAGATGGTGACGAGCCACCGTATGGGCTCGTGCTAGTTCCCGGCGGGATGATGCCAGTCATCGGGACTGCGCTACCGACGCCTCCGCTAGGCATTGGAATGAGCATAGGAGGACGCTGCTCGTTGGTCCTATTGTCCCCTTGATTGATCATTTTCATGCCCAGTTGCAGGGCCTTGTTGTCCATTAGGCCGCCAAGGCTCCCGCCCAGTCCTCCGAAGAGCCCAGCGGCAGGCATACCGCCTGCCGCGATTTCTCCGGCTAAAGTTGCACCCAACGGCACTCCAAAATCAAACAGCCCAGCCCCCGCCGCCATAGGACCGAACGCCATGCCCCCCAATGCGGAGCCTGACCCAAACGCCGCCGGTGTAGCCGCTCCGATCCCCGCACCTAGCGCCGGAAACATAAACGGCGCAGCCATCGCTGCAAATGGAAGAATCGACCCAATCCCCTTGCCCATGTCTTGCTCCTACCCCAACCATCCGAGGCCCTGCAGGGCGCCCAGTCCAGCCAGCCCCGTGCCCAGCATCGTCGCTGTCGAGTTGGGCTCATAGTAAGACGGCTGCGTGCTCGTGACCGTACCGTAGCCGCCGCCCATCGACATCCCGAGCGCTCTAGCTAGAACATCGAGCGATTCGTACGGATATCTACGAGCCTCCTCAAACTGCCGAAGCTGCTCATTAAGCTGAGTCTGCGAGTAGTCTCTGAGGATGTCCCCGCCGGCCAACTGCATCCTGGCCGACTGCTCTTCGAGGTTTGGCACGAACTGGGACGCGGCCAGTTGCCTGTCGCGCTCGAGCTGGTAGTTTGCCCCGTAGATGTCTTGTGCCAGGTTGTTTAGCTGGTTCCGGTAGGTCTCGTGAATTCCAGAGTTCGTCATCCCGCCAGCCCCGCCTAGTGCGCTGCTCGTGAGCTGGCTTTGGACAGCGCCAGCGGCACGCCCGAAGGCCGCATCGAGGTACGGGTTGTTGTTGAAGTAATCACCCTTCAGCGTTCCGATCCCAACGTTGCGGGCGGCTGTCACGCCGGGCTGATTGCTCAGCGTGTTTACGCCTGCCAAGTGCTGCCCGGTGAGATCGGCTATCCGCTGCCCGCCATAAGGCTGATAGGCTTTATTGCTGAGCGACTGCGCCCTAGCTAAAACGTTCTGCGCATACGGCTTGATATATTCGGGCGGTTCGCTCGTCTGCGTTACTGTTTGTGACGACGAGCCGCCGCCCCCGCTGCTTCCACCCATATCATAAGTCCTTCTTGACTCTGATCTCGTAGGTCTGAAACCCGAGACGCTTCCCGTACCGCTCGAGCGCCGCTCTGTTCGTGCTATATGTGACGCACGTTGCGCCGGACTGCCTGGCGAAGTTCTCTACCTGCGCCAACCCATCCCAGATGACATCCCCCTGAGACGAGTGCAGATACCAGATATTGAGACGCTTCGCCCCGCTATACGGATCTGTGTTTATGTTCAGAATAATAAACCCAACGTATACCCCGTCAACGTATCCGACGTGCAGGGTGGCATGGCCGAGCTTTAAGACGTGATAGATGTCCTCCATCCACACGTCGTCGGGGTCTTGCTTTCGGCATGTTTCCAGCCCCTCCGATATCTCATCCCAGACATCGTGCAACCTGTCCGGCGAGATGTAGCGGAGGTCGAGCATTATCGAAGCTCCACCCAGTTAATCGATCCGACGCAGGTCGAGGTCCCCGTGAGCGCCCGAGCGCATAACGACAAGGGGATCGGATTGCTGCCCGCCGCATCCAGCGTGATGGGCAGGCGAGACAGCAGTCCCCGAGAGTCGGCACCGGTTGCCGTCGCGCCTGCGCCCGTAGAAACCACATAAAAAGACGACAACACTTGGCCGTTGGTAATAGCGGTTGCTGCCGTGTCGTACTCAACAATGCTGTTCGTGTCTGCCGATGCGAAGCTGGCGCTTGTCAAGCTGCCGTTGTAGACCACCTCGATTAAGGTGTTCGTCGCCCCCGTAAGCACGTCAACCATTGTCGGTATGATCGTCCCCCTGACTGCGATACTGTTAAATGTAGCCTTTGGCCTAATGCTAACCAGAGGCACTCGAGTCGTGCCCACGTTTAACGTCGTGATGCCTCGCCCAGCGCTAAACGGCGTGCCACGCTCAGTCTCGAACCCGCCCTCAGACATCACCGTCGAGCAGAGCTGCTTCATGGAGGCAGCGGTTCCTCCATCTACGTTTGTGACCTCGTACCGGATCGGTAGGTTGGCCGAACGCATGTACACGTTCGAGCCCGTGTTGGCGTGATTGAACTCGTGGACGACATACGGACGCCCGCCAATCACAAACCCGCAGCGGACACGCCCTACACCGAGCCACTCCATGTCCACGAAAAAGATCTGAGCTTTGGTAAAGTCCATCGTCACGCCGGACGGCCCCGTGCCGTCCATCTTGTCGATGCTCCATGACGAACTAGCGACGGCTGTATCGCTCCCCCCTTTCCGAAGGACGACGCTACGCGTGCCGTTGTATTGCTGGAAAAATATCCCGCCGTCTGCATCGAAATAACCGAGCCTAGCCCGGTTGTTCGAGGCAAGTGAGCCCAGGTCGAACGTCATCAAAACGAGCTGGCTCTTGCCCGGCTGGTAGCGCATGTATTGCAGGGACTGACGAACGATAGAATCTGCAGCGGTCGTCCCTGTCGTCAGAGTCACCGCGCTGTTAGCTGCGTCGTGAGAGCTGCTCGCAGTGCCAGATGTCGTCTGGTCCCAGAATAGCGGGTTAACGTCGTATTCGTGCTGAATGTCGAACAGTGAGACGGGATTGGATACTCGCAGACGCCCGAACGCATCGCTGGTGGGATTGTCGCCGCCGAGCTGTACGCCATCGACTAGGTAGGTCATACGATCACCCACTGAGCCCCATCGGACATCAACTGCACGCAGGTGTACTGCACGGCCAAAGCCACCGTCAGCGTGCCGTCTATCGTCTCGCTGTTAGTCGTGACGATCTTGGCGCGGTTGCCGCTCGAGTCCATCTTCTTTATCCGAATGATCTCATCCATCCATCGCACCGCTGCTGGCAGGGTGAGCTGAACATCAGCCGCTGCCGCATCGACCAGGACCAGGTTGCAGGCTACCGCCTGGTTGCTGCTCACTCTGGTGACGTCGTGAGCGGTGCGGTTAACCTGTCCGGCCAGTTCCTCCAGGTAGCCCGTCAACGCTTGGCGTTGATGCGCCGGCATGTCGTCCGGCAGACGAATGGAACTGATCCGAGGGTTACTCAAGGCCGTCTTCCTGGATCTCGACGTCGAGGCCTACGACTTCCACCGATCCGGTAAAGCTCGCTTTGTAGCGGTGCCAGCGGGCACTCCAGACGTGATCGTAGGCACCGTTCGTCAGAGTGATGGTGGCGCCCAGGGTGGTCTCGCTGCCGCCACTCTGGTCTTTGTACATTCGCACAGCGGTGCCGGTCGTCGGGCTATCTTTGAATCTCGGGCGGACTCGATTTATCAACGTGATCACGCCATCCGTTCCGATGTCTCCGGTGGTGATGCTGCAAGCATTTGCAGCGCCTTCTAGCTTGTACACGGTGTCGCTGTTAACGATGGCCGGCTTTTCCGTGCCGCTTGAGGAGAAGAGGCTATCGTAGGGTGAGGACGGGATGTCGTTGTAGGTGCTATACAGTGTTCCGACGGTGTTGTAATCGATCCCGGGCTCCAAAAAGTTGAAAGCAAACTGCACCGTCTTAATGCCTGCGGACCATCGGTCGCTGCGGTAGTTGTAGCAAATATATCGGTCGAGGGTGCCGACTCCCCCGCCATAGATTGAGGGATACCACCAGAAGGCCTGCCACTCCTGGCGATGGTGAAATCCGACTATCCGATCGGCGAAGGCGATATCAATATCGGCTAGAAGTTTCTTGGCGACCCGATTGGTCCCGATGGGCTGCGGTCGAGTCCCGTCGAACAGATATACGTTGTCATAGCCAATAAACAGATGAGCGGTCTCGATATCAACGACTGAGTACGGGCTCCAGGTTCCGAGGCCCTCGCCGGGGACGAGCGTAAATCTGAATACCTCGGGCACGCCGACATAGTTTCCGACGTACATGCTGCGCTGCTTGTACACCACGATCGAACCGCCCAGCCGCTTCGCGGCGGTGATCGGTCCCGGGGTGTCGTTCAGCTCTCCGGTGGCAGCCAGGGTGGCTACCGAGGGGGTCCAGCTCGTATGATCACCGGCAGCGGCACACCACCACCGCTGGGGATCGTTGCCATAGGTCGCGCCGCCATCGTCCACATTGAAGGCCATCACGAAATCATTCACGACCTCAACGATGCGTGCTTTTGGAGCACCGGCCACTGTCTTGAAGGTCAGACTAGCCCCAGACGTTCCACTGGCCTGGATGGGCTCGCCCTTCTGGGCGGCGACCGTGATGTCTTTGTACTGGCAGAATGTCCAGCGAGCGGCGGCGGTGGCTGAGTAGGTTCCCGCGGCGTGGGTGCGATCGTTCCAGGATGCCGTCGAGAGTTCGTAGATTTTGCTTGCGGTGCCTTGGGTGGCGGCGAATATCCGATTCGTATTGTCGAGCTTTTTAATGGCAACGCAAGCGGCGACGGTGCTAGCCACCGCTGCCGCGCCAGCATTAGAGTCGCCGGCAAGCGCGGCCAGCCCGGTCAGGGTGGGGACGGTCAGATCGGTATCAACGACTACGCCCGGGTCTCTAGGATCAGCGTCTGGCGCATACCCTCCTAGCGCAATGAACATGCTCTACCACCCCGATACTCTGAGCCTGCCAACGCCAACCATCGCCCGCTGTTCACGCATCAGCTCACGCTCAGCGCGGGCAGACTCTGACTCGAAATACCCAGCAGCCTGTGGGTTTCTCACGTAATCTCGAAACAGCATGGACTTGGCCAGGAGTCGAACCATCTCCTCGCCGTCGGTCATCCAGGCATTAGTGGCAGTCGTCGCCGCTGCCGCGCTGATATCCGTGAGCTTCTGAACGCCTGCGAGCTTACATACGGTGTCGCTGGCCGGGGGCGGGTAGAGTCGGATGTTCTGGCCCTGAATGGCCCAGTAGTCCGGGCTTCCGGTATAGCTCCCGGCGTCTATGCTGTTGAGTTCGTCCCAGGAACGCCGGGTGATGGGATAGTCCCGGCTGCCGGACACGATCTTAATACTGTCAACAATAACAGGAACAATCGCCATCTGGCTCAGCGGGGCGAATGTCCCGCTAGCTGTCAGGGTCTTATCGTAGAACTCGTTGAAGGCGAACCGCTTGCGCTCGAGCCTGGCGATAGCTGAGATCACAGAACTTTGCACCGCGGTAGCGGAGACGGACAGATCGCCTCTCGCCATCTCGTCGGCGATGCGCTGCTTCATCGTTCCGAAGTCACTCACCTGTACATCCTCTCAGATGTCCGCCCACGCCTCGCCCAATATGCTTACCGCAGCGGGGGCATACGCCCTTCTCTCGCTGCTCGAGCGTGACGAGCTTTAGGGCTGGATCCGGGGCTGGCTCAGGCTCAGGGGCACGGAACTGGGCATTATAAGCCTCAGCCAACTCGCGAAAGCGGTCTCGTCGTCTCACGGTCCACCTCCAAAGCCTTCTCATCGAGCATCATGTCGAGCTCGTCCAGCCATTCGTCGGCGTAGTCAGCGCACTGGTAATCTTCCCACCACGGCCCGCCGAGGGTGAAGTGTGCGATCTTAGCCTCGGGGTTGTAGTCGTATTCACCGACTAGCCAGTTCCATTCGAGGGGGATGGAGCCCACCTCATCGGCCCAAGTGAATTGATGCAAATCGAGTCCCGAGGCGCTGTTCACGTAGTGAGGGGTGAGCTTCCAGCAAAGGATGTTCTGGAAGATCATCAAGCTCGACCAGTTCTTTTTGGCGTACCTGGTCTGCACCTGGCCCAGCATTTTATTGTCTGTTCGTGGTTCGTAGTCGTGCTGCACGACCGAAACGGCTTTGACCGGATCGGCGTAGTCGAGCAGCTCCACGATGTCCGAGCGGCAGAGCATGTCGCAGTCTAAGAAAATTGACATGCCGCGATGACCGGACAGATACGGCACGAGAAACCGAGTTATAGAGAACTCGGTGGACTCGGTTGGGCCTCTCGGTCGGCGATACGATCCATTGAGCGAAGAGCGGCGCAGAGCGGTGATCCGAACGGGCTGGGAGGCGTGTCTATAGATAGAATGGGCCAGCGTGTAGAACGCCGCCGACTCAGTGGGGTCATACCCGATATAGACATCAATGGGGGTAGTCGGCACGCTTTTGATCCTTGGGCTCGCAAACTACGTTCAATTGACCTTTTTCGCCGCGCTCGTCTTCTCCGATCTCATGTGAGAGGACATTCCATCGGGCATTGATCTTTTCCATCCACCACTCGGCTGGCTGAACGATCAGATGCGCATTCCGACCGTCTGCCAACGTTTTATGAGCTGGCAGGAGACAGATAACCAGCATCGCGATACGCCCCGTCAGACGGCACAGATCATCTAAGACGTTATCGATCAGGTCGGGCTCGATGTGCTCGAGGACGTCCGTGCAGACCACGATGTCGGAGGGAGTTTCGGGATGTTCTGAGAACTTCTCGATCGCTGGGTCGTAGTTGCGCACTTCAAACGGAAGATGAAGATTCAGCTCGCCCTTACCGCAGCCATAATCCAAAACGTCGTTTGTTTGTACGCCGACGCAAAGTCGCATGACGTGATCTGCCCACTGCGAGCCACGCTTGCCGAATGACGGGCTATTGTGCTTAATGGCTAACGTGTTTCGGTATTCGTCTGTGATTAATGTGGGATCCATACCGTCGTCGTCGTCCTCATAGTTTTCGGGGTCGGCCCCTTCACAAAATCCAATCGAAACCACTGAGAAAAGATCTTTCGCCAATCGTTAAACGGCATCACGCTAAGGTGTGTATTTCTTCCATCAGGAAGAAATTCATTCGATGAGCCGTGCACAATCACCAACAACAATGCTTTTTTAGTGAGCCAGCTCAAATGCTCAACAACACTATCTATGCATTCAGGTTCCACATGCTCCATCACATCCCGGCACACCACTAAATCAGCCGGCTCGGGTTCCATGTGAAACATTGGGTTGCAGGGGTCATAAGATTGAATGTTTAAATCAGGGGCAGCCTCGGACAAGGCTCCCTTTCCTGCCCCGTAATCCAATATGCTTAAAGCGCCATACTGCTTGGCTACCTTTCTGACCATCGGCTCTATTCGATAGCCCCCGCCGCCGTACTTCGTTGTCCGAAGCAGCTCAGCATTCTGTTCGATATAAGCCGGTGAGATCCTCACGCCGCCGTGACCTCCTCCATCCACGACTCGAGATCGTTCTTCACGACGTCAATCACGCCGGCCCAGTCGTCGCCCTGCTGGCGGATCTGACGGACATGATCGCCATACCAGATCATTTTGTCGTCCCCCACATCCAGCACGCCGGGGACGTTGTAACGCCACGCGGGGCGGCTGGGCGTAAGGGTCCAGCACGGCACGCCGTACGCTCCGCAAGCGTGGACCAGGGAGGTGTTGACCGTGATCACGAGATCGACTGCATGGATCAGCCCACCGTAGCAGTAGTCGAGATCGTTGATGTCCTCGGCCCAGTGGTGGATTGTGACGCCCGAGTCCTTACAGAACTCGGACACAATAGGCGCATTCCACCCGGGCTGCTCTGCCGGGTCGTACTGTAACGAGATCCAGTCTGCATCGATGCTCTTGAAGAGCGGTAACAGATCTTCTATCCGAAGGCTCCTCAGATCCTTCCTTGTAAGAAGGCTGCCGCCCTTCCAGCTGAATCCGATCTTAGGCCGAGACCCGAGCTTCCTGAGCCGCTCCCGGTACTTGTCCACCTGGTTGTCGAACGGCTTGAGGTAGGGCTTACGAGGGAAGTCGCTTTGCGACTTGCGATAGATCTTGGCTAGGTTGAGGATCGGGCACTTGGCATTCAGCTCTGGCGTCCAGTGCGGCCAGTGGTTCTCCTGCCACTCCACCTTGCGAGTTCCGTAAATGGGGAACGAGTCGAAGGAGTGCCGCATGATGCTGACAAGGCGGGGGTGGCATTCATAAATGATCCGGGCATCCCTCGCCGCTTCCTCCAGCATCGAAGCGGCCATGATCTCATCACCAACGCCTTGCTCCCCGTAGATGGCGACCACCTGGCCATGCGTTCCGTCCCAGTAGGGGTGTTGGTTCTCTGCCAGATAATGACGACGCTTGCGTCTCTGAGTGGAGGATGTCGGGCTGTGAAGGCCCCAGTCATAATCCTGGAACCCTTCCTCAAATTGCGCCAGCTCCAGATAAGCGAGGGCGCGATTCCAGTGGGCATCAGGTGAATCAGGGAGAAGCTCGAGCGCCAGGTTGCAGTGCTCGATGGCTTCCTGCGGGGTTCCGTTGTTGACAAAGAGCGTAGCGAAATTGTTTCGGAACTCAGATTGCTGTGGGTCGAGTTCCATCGCCTTCATAAAATAGTTTTTCGCTTCGGCTCGGCGGTCGGTTTGGTCATAGATCCAGCCAAGATTGTTGTAAGCCTCGGCGAAGTCGGGCGCACGGTTGATAGCCACCTGGAACCATAGCTCGGCTGACACCCATCGCTGCTGTCTCATCAGGCAGGTTCCCATCAGGAACACGAGCCCCGCGTTCTGAGGATCGATATGCAGTAACCGCTCCACCCTAAGCTCGGCATCCCGGCAGTCCTCCGGTGTGCCATCGACCAGAATAGGGGTCAGCGATTCGATCTCAGCAAGCACGAAGGCTTTGATCTCGTCGTTTGCGACCTTGAGTGTCAGGGCTTCGGAAGCCATAAAATCTCCGTGTTAGTGTCCCTCGAAACTGTCTCAAGCAGCTGGCGCTCTTCCGCCCAGTAGTGCTTGTTGACCTTCCAGCGCTTTTCCTTTTCGTTCCAGTGCAGAGGTTCCGGTAGTCCCGGGCGAGAGCGTGGAGAGCCGCTCATCAAAGCCTCACAGGCGGTTACCGTCACCTCGCCGGGGGTTAGCTTTTCGATCGCCATCAGAATGGCGTTGAAGGCTCGAGACGCTAACCAGGCATTCTTCTTCTGGGTGATTTTCCCCAGCTCTGCGCCGTAGTGCAGCACGAGCTGACTTAAACGGTCGTCCCAGAATTGCGCTCCGACTTCGGCGCACCAATCAGGAAAATCTTTAAAGAATCCTTTGCTCGCTAGGGCGTCGGTTTTGTGTCCGAACCTCGGTCCTAGCGTGAGCCAAGCGGCATTGCAGCGGACGACGAAATCGTAGGCATCGATGGCGGTGCCGCTGTTGTCGCCGAGTTCGTTGCCTCCGTTGCCAACTACGATCACACGCATAGGGAAAGGGGGGCCGAAGCCCCCCTGGTTGGTTAGCCGCT
>JAAOEI010000640.1_pt1 | contig 13271 bp, 12 predicted proteins | sample 7059261 | NCBI WGS metagenome assembly JAAOEI01 (sample SAMN14008812, study PRJNA610033) | viral metagenome | isolation source: viral particles filtered from seawater | place: China: Hangzhou Bay, Yangshan Deep Water Harbour | collected 2017-10-31
ACGTATATGCAAACAATGGAAGGAGCAACAACGTGCTTGAAAAAATCAGAACATTCTTTGGTAAGTCGCGTGGTGAACACGGCGACCGTAGAACAGTCGTGCAAGAAGGTCTTGTATGGCGGTGTAGCAACTGCTACCTTATATTTTTAACCAAATCAGCTGGAGATGAACACAAATGCCAAGACCGAAAAGTGAATTGACGACTAGCCAAAAATGCGTGGGCGCAAAACTCACGCAGTGGCAGTATGAAGAATGGAAATTACTTGGAGCATCAAAATGGTTAAAACAAATTCTGACAGAAAACAGAAGAAAAAGATTGGCAACGGAGAACCAAAAATCCTGAGTCAAGAACAGCTACTTAAATGGTGGCCTTTTGATCGTGTGGACGGGCAATCACTTGAACGTCTACATAGAAAAATAAAAAAAGAAGAAGTGCTTCAGCACTCAGAAGATGCGTTAATTTAATCAACCAAGGAGAGAGAAGTGATTACACAGAAAAAACCACGTGACACAATGAAATCAAGAAAAATTTTGTCGTACATGACAAATCACCCAGACGCAACAACAGAACAAATTGCGTCAAAATTTAACATCACCAAACAATATGTTTATGTGATGCGTCACAAGATACGAAAGAGCGCTAAAACGCTTGTACCGAAGACAGCGTTAACACCGATTGTCAAACCTGCAATTGTGGAAAAACATTTTGGTATTGACATAGACAAGGCGCACGACCCAGTGAATCAGCCAGCGCACTACAAGGTTGGTGGGATTGAGACGATTGACTTTATCGAAGCCAAGGGATTGAACTACAACCTAGGTAACGCCATAAAGTACATCACACGAGCCGACCACAAGGGAAGCAAAGCACAAGACCTAGCCAAAGCAATTTGGTATCTACGAAGAGAAATAACAAACAATGTCCCTAATAACTCTTGACTTTGAAACGTATTACACCGACACAGACCTTGGGTTCAAAAAGCAGACGACTGAAGAGTACGTGCGAGACCCAAGGTTTGAGGTCATAGGTGTAAGTGTTCAAGTGGATGCTGGAGAGCCAGTTTGGTTTTCAGGGACACATGAACAGATACGTAAGTTCTTCAAGCAGTTCGACTGGAAGGGTAGTGCTGTCTTAGCGCACAACACGCTGTTCGATGGCGCTATCCTCAGTTGGATTTTCAACATCAAGCCGATGGCATTGTTGGATACATTGTCAATGGCGAGAGCATTGCATGGCGTGGACGCAGGGGGGTCACTTGCCGCCCTTGCGAAACGCTATGAGATTGGGGAGAAGGGCGATGAGGTTGTCAAAGCAATCAACAAGACACGCTTAGACTTTACAGAAGAAGAGTTGGCGTTGTACGGTGAGTACTGTATGAATGATGTACGCCTGACATACAAACTATTCTTACTGATGATGCCAAACTTTGACCCTGACGAGTTGAAGTTAATAGACATGACGTTGCGCATGTTCACCGACCCGATGTTGTATGTGAATCAGGATACCCTGAAAGAGCGATTTGATGACTTGGCGAAAGAGAAGTCTGAGTTGCTTGCGTCACTGATGACTGACCTTGAATGCGCCACAGAGGAAGAGGTGCGTGAGAAGCTGTCGAGTAACGCCAAGTTTGCCAAGATATTGGAGAAGCTTGGTGTGCCTGTGCCGATGAAGATGAGCGAGAAACAGAAGAAGGAAGTGCCAGCACTTGCCAAGAAGGATGAAGGGTTCATTGCACTGACTGAGAGTGAAGATACTTTTATTCAACACTTGTGCGCTGTGCGCTTGGGGACGAAGTCAACGCTTGAAACAAAGCGACTTGAGCGGTTCATGGGCATAGGGCTACGCAATAAGGGTAGGCTACCCATCCCGCTGAAATATTACGGCGCACACACTGGGCGTTGGTCAGGCACGGACAAGGTGAACTTCCAAAACCTACCAAGCAGGGATGCCAAGAAGAAGGCGCTGAAGAAAGCCATCGTGCCACCTGAAGGGTATGTGGTAATTAACTCTGACTCATCGCAGATTGAAGCGCGCGTGCTTGCGTGGTTGGCTGGTCAGGAAGATGTTGTCAAGCAGTTTACTGATGGCGAAGATGTCTACTCAATATTTTCATCGTCGGTTTACAACAGAACGATAACTAAAGCCGATACGACTGAGCGGTTCGTGGGCAAAACATGTATTTTGGGATTGGGCTTTGGTACAGGGGCCTCAAAGCTACAACACACGTTGGCTACATCTCAGCCAGTAAGCGTGAAGCTCCCCGAAGAACAGTGCAAAACCATTGTGGGTATTTATCGGGAGAAGAATTACAAGATACCTGAACTATGGGGCGACGCCGACAGGATGCTTGACACCATGATGAACAGCACAATCAAGAAACCAATACAGCTTGGTGAACATGGTTGTTTGTTTTACGACAACGAAGGAGTAATCCTGCCAAATGGTCTGCGCATACGCTACCCCAACTTGAGGCGCATGGACAAGGATGGTAAGTCGCAGATTGTTTACGATTCACGCAGGGGTGAAATCTCAACTTGGGGCGGTAGTATCACTGAGAACGTGGTGCAAGCCCTAGCAAGAATCATCGTAGGTAAGCAGATGCTTGCCATATCTGAAAGATACAGAGTAGCCTTGACCGTACATGATGCGGCAGTTGTTGTCGTGCAAGAAGACGACGTACCTGAAGCCGTAGCGTATATCAACGAAGTGATGTCTACCCCACCCGACTGGGCGACAGGCTTGCCAGTGGCATGTGAAACAAAAGTCGGTGCAACCTATGGAGACTGCTGATGAATGGAATAAATGCTAATCTAGAAAGAATACATAAACGTATAGACCCGAACCGTAGAAATACTGTTTCTACAAAAGAAGTGAATGAAAGATTCCGTGGCGATTTAAAAATATTGTCTATGGGAAGAGTATCAGAAAATATAACGTACTCATCAGTAAGAGACGCTTTTAAGTCTGACCCAAAGGTAAAAGACGGAATTAGATATTTTCTTAGTCAGTTGTATGACACGCTAAAAAGCAAGGACGGATTTTTTTCAAAAGGTGTAGATGAAGAAGTTTGTCAAACAATTTTGAAGTATCCAAAAATAATTATTGAACCAGACTTTCAACCACCTAACGATGATTGGATTAGTTCTTTCATTGAAGAAGGTAAAATAAAATTACCCTTTCCAAAGATAGGTGTGATAGCTGGATATTTACATGACGTCTCTAGCCACTCTAATTTGTCATATTTTGGCAGGTCAGCCGCAGGAAGGGTAAATAGATTTAGTTTTTACACAGTGTCCCAAGACTACGACGGTGTTTTAATAAGCGCGTTTCTTTCTTCTGATGTAGATGCACCGTTATATGTTGCGTCTATAAGGTTAGAAGTAACTCCAGATATAGACAATCAAGTTTTGGGTATATACCCCGTTATCCCCCATAGTCAAAATGGATGGCTAGACAGTGAAATGATACATGTCATATCAGATGCTGTATTACGCACAATCTATATGATGACTTACCACACAGGTGATGCATACATATCTACACCCACCCCTAGAGAAATAGAAGTAAATCAGAAGAAGCTACGCAAAGGCAAAACTCCACTGATTGAATTTCGATTGATTTCAATTACAGGGAAAGAACAACCCAAGACCCCCTCAACAACTCACGATACACATGCATCGCCTCGGCAGCACTGGAGGCGTGGTCACTGGAGAACATATAAATCTGGAAAGCGGACATGGGTTGAACCGATGTTGGTAGGGGATGAGGCAAATGGCAAGATCATCAAGGATTACGCTGTAGGTAACTACAAAGAAAAACGATATGATTGGGCTTCCCAAACCGCGTGAAAATCAGTCATGGAAGCACACGAAGTCAAATGGTCTTATTCCAGTCTTAAAGACTACCAAAACTGCCCACGGCAGTATCAGGAAATCAAAGTACTGAAGAACTACACCAAGTTCCCCACCGCAGAGATGCGCTACGGAACAGAGGTACACAAAGCGGTAGAAGATTATGTGGGAGAGGGCAAGCCACTTGCGCCTGACTACCAACGCTTTGCCAAACAACTCCAACCCCTGATTGAAATGGAAGGCACGAAGCATCCCGAACTGCGCATGGCGCTGGGGTTTGACCGTAAGCCGTCCAAATGGAATGACTACTGGGTGCGCGGTATCGCTGACTTGGTGGTCTTGAACGGTGACACTGCGTTCATCGTGGACTACAAGACGGGCAGTAGCAAGTACCCTGACCCCAAACAGTTACAGCTCATGGCCTTGATGGTCTTTTCACACTACCCTGAAATCATATATGTGAAAGCGGGTCTGCTGTTCTTCCCCTCTGAGTACCGCAGGGAGGATGAGGAAAAACTTTGGGGCGACTTCTACCCCCACCTTGAGCGCCTACGCCTCTCGTACGAGAACGGTGTCTGGCAAGAAAATCCTACGCCATTGTGCGGCTGGTGTCCCGTGAAGCGATGCCAGTTCCATAAGGAAAGATAAATGAAAGACGACATATTGATAGATTACGCCTATCATGCAATGATGGCTGAGACGGCGTTAAAAAAACTGCACAATATGATGCTGGACAACGACTTCGACGGAGCAGTTGAAGCTGGCATTCAGACGCTTGCAGATGTAAAACTCGCCATCAACGCGATCAAGCACATGAAGGAGAAACAACATGCCCTACGTGAACAAGCCTAGGCCATACAAAAAAGAATACCAACAGCAAAAAGCCCGTGGTGAATTGGCCAACCGCATGGAGCGTCAACGTGCGCGTCGTGCGATGGATAAGAAGGGCAGAGATGCTAATGGTGATGGAACAGCTGATGCTCGTGAGGGTAAAGACATTGCGCATCGCAAGGCGCTGTCAAGAGGTGGCTCAAACGGTGATGGTGTGCGTGTAGAAAGTGCGTCTGTAAACCGTTCATTCAAACGCAACTCTGCTGGGGCACTTATATCGGAAACCAGCAAGCGTGAAAAAAAGTTGAAAAAATAACTTGACAAATAAAAAATCGGCTCCATAATTGAATCATTGAGAGTGTTTCGTTTGATTTGGCTCTCAATCGGGCGTAAGGCATGAGTGGCTCGTTAGACTGATTGCATAGTCATAACCATTGTCAGTTGACCGACAGATGTCTATTCACGTAGGCCTCCACTGTGACAGGGTCAATCGTGCGGAGCGTACCTCCGCACGTAAAGCAGTTTGAATTCAGTCAAGGGGAACAAGTGGAAATTGTGAACAACATAGCTGTGCGTTTTGAATGTCCTACCGACATTGCACAGACAATAAAAAGCTACATCGAACGTAGCGAAGTGTTAGATGAGAAAAACGGCATCGCTGATGTCGTAGTGCATTGGGGTCTTGATGAGATGCAACGTCTCTCGTACCTTACCCCACCTACCATAAAAGTTCCGTCGCCAATAGAGCGCGATTATGAGTGGCCCGGTATGTATCAGCCATTCAATCACCAAAAAGATACTTCACGGTTCTTGACCTTGAACAAACGCGCGTTCTGTTTCAACGAGGCGGGTACAGGCAAGACGTCTGCGGCTATATGGGCGGCTGACTATTTAATGAATCAGGGTATCGTGAAACGTGTGTTAGTCGTTTGCCCTCTGTCAATCATGCAGTCCGCATGGCAAGCAGATTTGTTCAAGACTGCCATGCACAGGACATGCGGCATTGCACACGGCACAACATCAAAGCGTAAAAAGATCATCAATGGACTCTATGACTTTGTCATCATCAACTACGATGGCGTTGGTGTCATGGAAAAAGAGATCGCTGGCAAGTTTGATTTAATCATCATTGACGAGGCCAACGCCTACAAAACAACATCAACGAAGCGCTGGCGCACCCTTGCAAGAATACTGACCAAGGACACGTACCTTTGGATGATGACAGGCACACCTGCCTCACAGTCCCCCGAAGATGCGTTTGGGCTTGCCAAGCTCATAAACCCCAACGGAGTGCCACGCTATGCCACGGCATGGAAAGACGCTGTGATGCGTCAGGTGACCAAGTTCAAGTGGGTTCCGAAACCCAACGCACAAGATACAGTGTTTAAGGCACTTCAGCCAGCCATCAGGTACGAGAAGGCACAGTGTCTTGATCTACCAGAAGTTACTTATCAGACACGTGTCGTACCGCTCACGCCACAAGCGATGAAGTATTACCGAGAACTTTTAAAAGAGATGCAGATACAAGCGGCTGGAGAAACGATCAGCACAGTCAATGCCGCCGCCGCGCTGAGCCGCTTGCTTCAATTGTCAGGCGGGGCTGTGTACACAGATGACGGCAACGTGGTTGAGTTTGATGTTCAGCCTAGATTGTCAGTGTTGCATGAGGTGCTTGATGAGTCGCCCCATAAAGTGATTGTGTTCGTACCGTACAAGCACACACTGCATCTAGTAAAAAATTATTTGGAGAAGAATAACATCACCAATCAAATTATTTCTGGAGACGTAAGCGCAAGTAGACGGTCAGAAATATTCAATTCATTCCAAACCATAGCGCACCCACGAGTACTATTGATTCAACCGCAAGCCGCATCGCATGGCGTAACACTTACAGCGGCTGACACAGTCGTATTTTGGTCTCCAGTAATGTCTGTAGAAACATACTTACAGTGTATTGCTCGGATTGATCGCGTGGGACAGAAAAACAAAATGACGGTAATACACCTCCAAGGGTCTGAGGTGGAGCGGCGCATGTACACAATGCTTCAGAACAAAGTAGACATGCACGAACAATTAGTAGACCTGTACAGAACAGAAATCGAAGAAGGAGAAATCAATGAGTGACACAGATGTGTTAGTAGAAACCTATTTGACAATCAGACGCAAACGTGAGAACCTAAAAGCTGAGTACGACTCGGCAGATGCGGAACTCAAAGAAGATATGACGCGCTTGGAACAAGCGTTGCTGGCAGTTTGCAATGAGGCGAATTTGAATGGATTTAAAACAGTACACGGCACTGTCACTAGGACAGTCAAAGAAAGATATTTTTGCACTGATTGGGATCACTTCAGGAAGTTTGTCGAGACAGAAGGCTCGATTGATTTACTCGAACGTCGTATCCATCAACGCAATTTCAAAGAATTCATGAACGGACGGGAATCTAGAGGGTTACCTCCCGGCGTGAATGCTCTGCGCGAGTTTGACATAACAGTGCGCAAGGCTAGTACAACCAGTGAAACTTCAGTTTAAGGAAAAATAAATCATGAGCAATGATCTCGCAACCATCATGCAGTCGTCCGACCTCGTTGAGCTTGGACTTGATGAAGATACTCTTGCCGTTGCAGGAGGGGCAACGAAGGGTAACAAACGCATTTCGATTGAAGGACGTGTGTTCCGTAAAATCGTTGGCGGTAAAGAGCAGAGTGTCAACACTGACATTTCTATGAATGTGATTTTCGTGAAGATGGCGCATGAGGCTTCACGCACATACTACAGCCAGACATACAAGAAGGGCGTGAAAATCGCTCCGACTTGCTGGTCGAGTGACTCTAAAACTCCTGACCCAGATGTGAAAGAAGCACCCGCTTCAGCTTGCGCTGACTGCCCTAACTCTGTCAAGGGTTCAGGTCAAGGCGGTACAGGCACAGCTTGCCGCTTGTCTTGGCGCACTGCCGTGGTGTTGCCCAATGACCCTGCTGGTGATGTGTATCAGTTGGTGTTGCCAGCTACATCAGCGTTTGGTAAAGAAGAAAACGGTCGTTGGCCTTTCCGCCCATACATTCAGATGCTTGCCAACAACAACGTATCTGCTGGGCGCATCGTAACCAAGATGGAGTTCGATACCAACTCTTCCACACCGAAGTTGTTGTTCTCCCCACAAGCCGCAGTGCCAGCTGATGCACGTGAAATCATTGCACGTCAAAGCAAGTCGTCTGCCGCTGAGAGCGCAGTGAAATTGACTGTGTTCAAGACGGATGAGACTGCTGAAGCCGAAGCACCTGCACAGGCTACACCTGAACCCACCAAGCGCGAGACTGCGAAAGCCGCTCCCGCCAAGGTGGAGGAAGTCAACGACGTTCTGAAGAAATGGTCTAAGAAGTAATGAGCAGAGGATATAGCCCTGAGTTGTTGGACTTGATTGATAACGCGAACGTATATCGGTTGGGGGTTGATCTTGCGAAGGTTTGTGTCAAAGCAAATCTTCCATCTGCCTACGTAGCGCAAGTGTTTGATGTCACCAGAGCAACCACCCACACATGGTTCAGAGGCGGGGCTATACGTCCTAAGAAACGGCAACGCATAGAAACATTTATTGCTTTAGTCGAGGAGGATTTAAAAAAAGGTATCTTGCCCTGCAAGAGCCTACGCGATGCAAAAGCATACTTGAGGGACATGATTGGACGTCCTATCAAACCTGCTTCTGATAGCAAAACGGGCTGAATAAGCTATTTCATTTGTTGGCGGGGTAACTCCCGCCGTTTTTGTCTCTGCGATCATGAATAAACAATTTTTTGAGAAAGTATTGCCAACGCAGGGCAACATTTGTGTAGTAGGTATAAAAGATAAGAGCGTAAAGCCACGGTTTGTTGATGACATTGATAGCGCCATCGAACAGATGGTTGCTTTCGACAAAGACAACTACAACACATTCTTTGCACTGGGGACATTTGAGGGGTACGAACGTAAGGCGGCAGGTTGTATTTTCATGCGCGCCTTCTTCGTTGATTTGGATTGCGGTGAGGGGAAGCCGTATGCGGAGTGGGCAGATGGGTTAATTGCAATACACAAGTTTGTACAGACCACTGATCTACCGACACCAATCATTGTCAACTCTGGGCGCGGTATACACGCATACTGGCCTTTTGACGATGAAATATCTGCTGAAGATTGGAAACCCTACGCTGAAAAGTTCAAGTCATTCTGCCTAGACAACAACTTACATATTGACGAAACAGTCACAGCAGACTTGGCGCGAGTCCTCAGAGTTCCGGGGTCTCGTAATCTCAAGGGCGAACCGTTACCTGTTGAAGTCATTCAAGACGCTGAGCCAACATCGTTTGAGTACTGGACTGAACGCCTTGGCGCAGTTGAACTGCCGTTCGACCTGAAGAAGGTTGAAAAGGGTCTTGACCCTGATACCAAAGCAATTTACGAAAAGCGTAACGACAATTTTGAATATGACTTCATGCGCATTGCGCAGATGAGTGTAGAAGGAAACGGTTGTGGACAAATTAAATACATACTCGAAAACGCCTCTAGTTGTCCAGAGCCGATCTGGTACGCTGGAATATCTGTCGCCGCTCGGTGTCGTGATGGCAGTACTGCCATACATCTCATGTCAGAAGACCACCCAAAATATTCTTGGGAAGAGACTGAGCGAAAAGCCGCCCAATCCCTTGAAGTCGATTGGTCATTCAGCTGTGACGCCTTTGAACGAGCCAATTCAGGAGGATGCAAAGGATGCGCCTACGCAGGTAAGTTTGGAAAACGTGGGCCTATCGAACTTGGCAAAGTCCTTAGAGCCGCACAGCAGTCCGTTGACAGAGAGCCTGATGAACCCCAAACAGATACGCAGGAATCAATTCGGGTCGAAGAGAATACCGAAAAAATTCCTTTCTTCCCCGACGCTCTCTACCCTTTCTCCAGAGGTATCAATGGAGGGATCTATTTCCAACCAGCTCCCAGAGCAACAAAAAAAGGAATGGTTCAAGACCCCCCAGAAATGATTTCTGCTGTGGACTTCTTTCCCACGCAACGGGTATTCAGTCCGCACGATGGGGAATGTTTGGTGATGAGGGCAGTACTGCCAATAGACCCAACCCGTGAATTTTTACTACCGCTCAAAGATGTAGGGGCAGTTGATAGATTGAAGTCAGCGCTTTTGTTTCAAGGTATCAACTTTGACCAGCGCCATGCTCCGATGGTATCAAGCTACATCACGAAGTGGATGGACTTTTTAATGCAAACACAAAGGGCAAGCATCATGAGAATACAACAAGGATGGACAGAGAACAATGAATCGTTTGTATTGGGAACAACAGAGTACATGGCAGATGGCGAAGAACGCTATTGCCCACCGTCCCCGATGGCAAAGAACGTGGTAAAGAACATCAACGAAAAAGGTTCATTTGACGAATGGAAGAAAGCCATTCAGATGTTCAATGACCCCGGCTACGAATACCATGCCTTTGCTGTGCTGTGCGGTTTGGCCTCCCCGTTGATGCAGTTCACCAATGTCAACGGTGCTATTTATTCTTTGTTTGGTGAAGCTGGTAACGGCAAGACTGGCGCATTGAATGGTGCTTTGAGTGTATGGGGTAACTGCGAGAACTTGGCGGTCTTTGATGCAACGCAAAACGCGCTGATGCAACGGATGATTACCTGCAAAAACATTTTGTTTGGTATGGATGAGCAGTCAAACACAGACGGCAAGGTCGTATCTCACGTGGCCTACAACGTCTCGTCTGGTGCCCCTAAGTTACGGCTTCAGGCATCCGTGAATCAAGAACGAGAGATGTCATTTGTTACAAACCTCTTGGCAATCATCACGACAAACACGCCGCTCAAGGACATCATTGCACTATACAAAGCAAACACCAACCCAGAAGATGTACGGATTATTGAACCTGAAGTACCACGCCCATCAGAGCCGGGCTATGAATTGAACATGGCACGGGGTCTGTTGATGTTTGAACCATTGAAGTTCAACTACGGATTTGCTGGCCCGATCTATGTCAAAGACTTGTACCAACAGAAATTGACTGAAGTTAAAAAGCGCATCCGTAACGAATACCTTGACTACAGTCGTGCCTATACTGACAACGCTGAATACCGATTCATTGCCAACGTGCTGGCAGTAACAAGAGTAGCGGGAGAAGACGGTAATCGCCTTGGACTGTTCAACTTTGATTTAGACCGCATCATTGGTGTGGTCGGTCAAGGCATCATGGACACAATCAACGGCAAGTCCAAAGACAAGACCAGCGCCTATGAAGACATCCTTGGCGACTTCATCAACAAATACATTCAATGTGCATTGGTTATCAAAGACGGTCGGTCATCTACTGAACCAAAACAAGCGCTGTACATCCGTGCCGAAGTCGATGAGGGCAAGATATACATCTCTACCTCCGCCATGAAACAGTATTTGAAAGACATCAAACTAGGTGTCAGGGAGTTTGAATCGAACCTTCAGCGTCGTGGCACACTCAAGGGCAAGATTCGCAAGCAGATGGCGTCAGGGTGGAAGGATGCGTTTGGCACAACAAACATCCAAGCCTACGAAATCGAGATGGACATGACTCACCTTTTTCCCATAAATGAAGAAGCTGTCGTCAGCGAGTAAGCCCTACGATGAACCTGTCTGGTTGTTTCCCTATCCAGCCATGCTGGTGGGGGACAGCTTCTTTATACCGACTATGAAGCCTGCGTACTTGACGTATGCGGCCGATAATGCGGCAAAGAAAGACGGTATAAAAGTAAAAATACACACCGTCACTGAAGACGGTGTTCTTGGCATACGAGTTTGGCGCTTGGCTTAGGGTCTGACGTCAAACATATCGAATGCTTCAACCAGTCTATGCTTGACTAAGTTTGACATGTCATTGAGCTGTTTGAGCTGCTCTTTGCGCTCCATGATGGTTAAATCTTTGTTTGCGCGAACTTGGTTTGCCGCGGTACGAATTTGGCGTAACGCTCCATTTACTTGCGCGTTGTAGAACTGCACAGCAGGATAGGCAGTGGGGTTTGCTTCCATAAATTTTTCCAACTGCTCAGGTCGGTCTTTGAGCGCGTTTATGCGTTTCTCCATCTCTTTGACTTGCTTTTCAATGCTACTGAACTCACGAGCATCAATGTTTGATTTAGACCCGATGAAGCTGCTCAAGAACACCATATCGTTCTTTGGATCAAATTCTTTTGCCCCAGCCACGGTCAAACCTACGTTTGTAACACTTGAAGCCATTTTTGCCATACCGTCAAAATAGTTGTTGGCAAAGAAATACATTGTGTTTGGACTCCAGTCCACTGCGCCATTTGTGGCATCAAACAATTCTCTAGCCGCTTTTTTGTACATCTCAGGAATGTTGTCTCCACCAGTGTACGCATCACCAAACCGTGACTGGCGATTGTTGTATATCTCACGCCCCAGACCGTCTAAGTTCATTACATACTCAAAGAACGGACGGAACATAGATGGTGTTATTGAGTCCATTGCAAACGCTGGAAAATTCTGAAACGGACTGATACGTGATATCGGCAGCGGCATGAATGAATCCAATCCGACAACAAATATATTTCCAAACGCATCAGTCAAAGATGTTTTACCAGATGCTACAGACGCTATCTGTGCGCCTGCTGCTGCAAACGCGCCAAGACCAAAGCCCCAAGGAATCTGAATAATCAAGTCTGTACCGGGGATGTGGAAGCGAGCGTACCGAGTCCATCGCGCAAAATCATCTGTAGCGACCTTATTACGACCTTGGTCATCGTCCTCTGCCATCATCAGCGCCATGTAGTACATGGCTACACCTGTACCAATTAGACCTGTAGCCATGTACCGCGCATTGGTCTGGCGTTGTTTAAGTTCTTTTACCGCACGCTCAATTTGTTCTTCAGTACGGCCCTGTGCAGCAGCCTCTTCTCTAAAGTTTGCTTCGTTGAAACCAAACGCTGGAGCCAGCGCTTCGATAGCCCTGACCGCGCCTGTGGCAGCTGGACGGAAGAACATAAACAGCGCACCAGCGCCTTTACCCCAACGGCCTACCTGTTCAAAGTTGGCTAAGTTCTTGGCGTATTCAACTGCCTGAGATTTGGCATCAGCCAGCGCATCAGCATCGTTTTTGAACTTGCCACTTGATTTGTTTTCAGCAAAGAACTGATCCTTCAACATGCGATATGTAGCCGCACGGCTAGACAATTCAAACATGTCGTTATAGATGTCAATGAACTTGTCTATCTGATCTTTCTTTTGCAGAATGCCGCTACGCCCAATCTCTTTCATCAGGCCATCAAGCGCACCCTTGGCAGCAAGACCTTGCAGGTATGACACACGACCACCCAGCTGTACGTACTCAAGCAGGTCAGCATAGTATTGATCTTTGGCGGCAAGTTTTCCTATTTCATCAAATTTACCTTTTGCATAGAGGTTTGAGAACCGCACAGACTTAGCCATGCCCCCACCAGCCACATCCGCAGCAATAGCCGTCAATAACTGCCCTGCCTTGGATGGGCCAAATTCAGCGCCAAGCGTGAAAGCATTGGTCAACGCATCGCGCACAAAGTTCATTGGCGCAAACGCTGGGTTGTA
>JAAOEI010000641.1_pt1 | contig 13264 bp, 16 predicted proteins | sample 7059261 | NCBI WGS metagenome assembly JAAOEI01 (sample SAMN14008812, study PRJNA610033) | viral metagenome | isolation source: viral particles filtered from seawater | place: China: Hangzhou Bay, Yangshan Deep Water Harbour | collected 2017-10-31
CGACCACGGCGCGCTGGCGCTGTAGTGCCTCTATGCGCGCCAAGCGAGTGGGCGTGGGGGTCCCACCCGCCATGCGCTGGACGTGGTGCAAGCGCTCGATGCGCGTCTCGAAATCGTCGACGGCGTCGCGCAGGTCGTCCAGCGATGGCGTGGCTGTGGCGCCACAACCGGCGTGGTCGCTGCAAATCCAACGGGCATCCTTGATGTACTGGGATTCTGCGCAGTGTGGGCATTTCCGTGTCATCGCGTCACCTCAATCAAAAACGGGATGAACGCGCGCACGGTCAGGTAGGATGCTGCCAAAGCGACAAGGACGTGGGCTGCTGCTATATCCTTGTCTGCGTTGCAAAAGTTGATTAACTTTTGCACTGCACGAAAGGGGGGGAGCATATCTGCCTCCTTGAGTGTTGGTTGCGGTGCGCGTCGCCCAGGTCCTCGAAAACTCAGGCGGCGCGTGCCGTTTTTTTATACTGCTGTCTACAAACTAAAGTAATAAACTCTTATTAGTATGTCAAGTAAATAAATTTGCTAAGTTTGATTATTTTTTTTACAATTAAAGTATGATAACAATCAGAACAGAAAACATACTAAAGCTCATGCACAAACGCGGCTATTACACGCAACGCGCGTTTGCGCACGCGATGGAAATGGCCGATCAGAACGTCAGCCGCCTGTTCAATATGGATCGTGCGACGATCTCTGAAAAAACGCTCGACCGTATGTGCCGCACGCTGCGCTGCCAGCCGGGCGACATTCTGGCCTACCAAACGGATGAGGATCAGCCCGCGCCGTAGTCCTTTTACCCTCTGCGTCAGCTACACCAGCTACACCATTTACACTATCTACAATTAAACTGCGTTAAGTTTACATAATACGGCTCAGCCATGCAAGGGATTTTTGAGGCCGGGCCGCGTTTTTTTATTGTAGGGGCAGGGGGTCTAATATAGTGCCCAAATAAGCACCTACGCAAGGGGAACATTTTTCCTATTTGCGGTGAGGTAAGAGGTCGGCACCCTAAACTGTCGATTAAACCAGTAAGCAGTGCGGTAACTTTTTGCATAATGGCTGAGTCTAAGTTATTGTTTTCTTTCTTTTTATATACTACTCTACCATTAATACCATTAAAAAAATAAAATAGTATTTAATAAGTGAAAATATATAGAAAGAATATAGAAAACGCGTTTTAAGCGGTTATCCAGTTGAGTTACTGCGCAAGTGATTGTCCTGCAATATCTTACAAAAGCAGCGGTTAATGGTATTAATCGGTAGTTAATTGGATATTGTCAATTCCAGATAAAAACAACTAATCCAGATAAATGCCTTACTACGTCCAGTCAGGGCTATAAATCCGCAAGGCTTGTTGCGATTTTTTTGCCATGGGGTGTCGCATATGATATATTATGTAAATGACACGCTGATAAAACTATCATGCTGAGATTAATGCCGAACATCGACGAGCCACTTGAAATCTTCAGAGCCGACTGGCCTGCCGACCGCTGGCCTAATTTCACATTTGACGAATGGGCCTGCCGGCACACCGGCAAGTGCATGGTCAATGAGCAGTTCATGGACGCCCTGCAGGCGCTACGCCGCGACGTGGACCAGCCGCTGAAGGTCACGTCGGGCTATAGACACCTCACACACCCAGCCGAGGCCGACAAAATCATCGCAGGACGCCGACCAGGCGCTCACACGCTCGCTAAGGCTGTGGATATCAAATGCAGTGGCCCGCTGGCGTACAGGGTATTACAGGCCGCCCTGCGGCATAATTTTAGCGGCATAGGAATACAGCAGGCCGGCGAGGTCAACAAGCGCTTTATCCATCTCGATCAGGCGACGAAGGACGACGGCTTTCCGCGCCCGAGCTGCTGGTCATATTGATGTGGAATTGGATCGCACGCCGGCAGGCACGAGCGCGCAGGAGACGCCTGCGGGTCATTGAGCGGCTGGGCGATTATATCGCGCGGTGGGCGTAGCACATAAAAACATTATAACGGGTCTATATGCAACGTAAGAAACGCAAAGGCACAAACGTGGAACAGTTTACCATCGAGGAGATGGTAGACGCGATTCTGGCAGCCAATGGATCGCGCATTGACGCTGCTGACACGTTGGGCTGTGGCGTTATGACCATTTGGAACTACGAGAAGAAATACCCGCGCGTTGCGGAGGCATTAGAAGAAGCGGACAAGGTCGTCGGCCAGATATGCCGCAATGCGATCTTAGACGGCGTAATGGCGGGTGACGCCGGCTGTGCCAAGTGGTTCTTGACGCACAACAAGCACAATCGGTCGGACTGGGTGGAGCGCACAGAAATCAGTGGTGTGGACGGGAAGGCTATTGAGCAGAACGTCACAGTCAAAGCCGACACGCCGCCGGCAGCGAACAGCATCGAAGAGTGGATCGAAGTGCGGAAACGGGTGCAAGCAGCGCGCGCCGAGGTCGTCGAGGCAGCAGAGTGAGCGCAGCGACGCAGCCAGAATACGCATGGTCGCCGCAGCTCGGACCACAGACCAATGCGATTGTGGCGCGCAAGGTGGTGCAAGAGCTTTTCTTCGGCGGCGCTAGGGGCGGAGGCAAGTCGAGTTACTTGCTTGGGGACTGGCTGCAGGACATCGACCAAGGCCAGAACTGGCGCGGCATCCTGTTCCGTCGGTCGTATCCAGAGCTGGATGAGATTATACGCCAATCGCTGCAAATATTTCCGTTGACGGGCGGCGAGTGGAAAGTAGGCGCGAAAGAGTGGCGGTGGCCGAACGGCGCACAACTGTCGCTGAGGCACTTAGACAACGACGCCGACATTATCAACTATCAGGGCCACAGTTATTCTTGGGTGGCCTTCGACGAGCTGCCGACGTGGCCGTCGATGGACGCCTACAAGCAAATGCTGGCGACGTTGCGTGGGCCGGCACAGAACAAGCGCGTGCGCGCTACGGGTAATCCGGGCGGCAGGTGTCACAACGAGGTCAAACGATACTTTGCTATTGATAAATGCCCGGCAGGCAATGTGCCGTTTAAGGACAAACGCACGGGCCATGTGCGGCTGTTTGTGCCGTCTAAGGTCGAGGACAATCAGATCCTGCTGGACAACGATCCGGGCTACATCCAGCGCCTGCAGGGCGTGGGCGACCCGGAGCTGGTCCGGGCGTGGCTGGCCGGCGATTGGGATAGCAGTCCTGGCAGTATGTTTGGCGTCAGCAGGGATCAGATATTGGTCGAGCCGTTCGAGATACCGTCGAACTGGCCGCTGTTCGTCTCGCTCGACTACGGTGAGCAGAACCCGTCGGTCGGGTGCCTGATCGCTGTCGACTACGACGACGACATATGGGTCGTCAATAGCTACTACGCGTCCGGTGCCGGCGCTGAACACGCACGCGGCATCAAGGCCATGATCGAGGGCTGTCCGTTCACGCGCGGTCGTAACGACGTAGTAGGGCGCGCACCGCGTATGGTGCTGGCGCCATCGGATATGTGGACAAAGCGGTCGCCCGGCGAGGCGGCAACAGCGCGCTCGGTGGCCGACACGTTTCAAGAGCAGGGCATATCACTAACGCGCGCCAACATGGATCGGGTCAACGGCTGGCGTAATGTGGGAAACCTGCTGTATAACGGTCGGCTGAAGTTTTTTAAAGGCTATGCCGATCCGATTGTCGACTCGCTGCTGTCGGTGCAGCGCGATGCGCGCAATCCAGAGGACGTCGAGAAGGGCGGCGACGACCACGGCGCAGACGCGCTCAGATACGGCATCAATCACGTCTACAAGGCACGCCGGCGCGCAGAGCAGGCAAAAGCGGACGGCGAGAAGCTCATACAGCAGTTGCTGAAAACAGAGATAAAGAGCAGGTATGGCTGATGACTAAGTACGACATCAAGTGGTATAAGACCGAGGGCCAGATGCTGGACCGCCTATACCGCGAGCGGTCAGAAGATTGGCAAAAACTGTACGACGCGTACGACCTGCGCTTTACCAAGAAGGTGCGGGACTTGCGCGCCGAGGATGTGGTCAAGGTCAGCAGGTTCTACCCGATTGTGCGGCAGATCCTCGGCTCCATAGCACACAACTACCCGGTGCAGCAGTTTGCCGTCGAGGACGAGGCCAACGAAGGCATAGCAGAAATTCTTGAGCGCACCAGTGCGGCGTGGATGAAGATTACCGACCTCAAGAGCCACGTCCACCAAGCCATCTTTGACGCGCTGTTTACGGGCGTTGGCTGGATTCGCTTGGACTACAATCCGCCGGGCGACGACATGATCGCGCCGTATGTGACCAACGACGACATGGCCGAGGATCTGGTCGTCGCCACGCGCTGCGCGCCGAACATGGTCCACGTCGATCCGACGGGCAGCCCGCACCGCTTGGGCGACAAGCGTTATATCCGCGAAAAATTCTGGGTGCCGATCAAGTTCTTGTTGGACGACCCGACGATTCAGAATAAAAAGCAGATCAAAGCGACCGAGTTGACGCGCGAGGACGAGGTGGGCATCGGCGATCTGATGGGCCAGCGCTACGACAGCAACGAGCAGCAGGCGTTGCGGGAGGCAATCAGCAACGGCGAGTTTGTGCAGGTGGAACGCTGGCATATGCGTGGCGAGCGGCGCGAAATCATGTTTGCGCCAGGCGTCGACGGGCCGATCAAAGACGTGCCGCATCCGTTCCGCAAAATGCAGTTTCCACAGGTCATGGATATGTTGGGTCAGCCGGTCTACGACATCGACCCGGCTACGGGTGAGCCGACCGAGCCGGTGCTGGATCTGGAGAACGGGATTGATTCGCCGGGCTGGCTGGTGCAGTCGGGCTTTCCATTTGCGTGCATCAAGTTCGACCTGTCGACCGATTCGTTTTATCCGCTCGGCCACTTGAAATATTTGGAAGATATACAGAACGCGATCATTGAGCAGACGTCGCGCATATCGGATATGCTCAAGCGCACGTCGCGCATGGCCGTCATACGCAACAGCGAGCTGGAGCAAAATCCCGAACTGGCCGAGACGATGCGCACAGGCCGCGACGGCGAGATATTGGGCGTCGAGGACTTAAACAACTTCCGCGAGTTATCTTGGGGCAGCGTGCCGACCGACGTCTATAGCTTTAAAAACATGATGCAATCGTTCGAACGTGAGATTGCCGCCCTGCAGGCACCGGAGGCCGGCAGAGCGGAGACGGCGACTGAGGCTGCGGTCGTTGCAGCGGCGGCACAGATCAACGGTCAGTGGATGGAGGCAGCGGTCAACGGATTCTATGAGACGCTGGTGCGCAATGCGTTCACGATCATGGGCGACCCGCGCTATACGCCGGAGAACTTCGCTGAGAACGTGGCGCCAGAGGGCGAGGAGCGCGTCGTGCGCGCCCTGCGGACGTCTGACTTTCTGTGGAACTTCCGCATCGAGACAAAGACGGGCAGCACGCAGCCGCTCTACGCGCAGTTGGAGCGCGACCGCACGATGGCCTTTGTTAGCTATGCGTCGCAGCGGCCCAACTACGACCAGGTCGAGATCGACAAGCTGGCCGCGCAGGCCAACGGCGTGTCGGATCTGGAGAAGATCATGGCCGACGACGGCAATCCAGAGGCCGAGCGCAGCGCACAGTACGAGAACGACCGCGTCATGGTCGGCCAGCCCATTGAGGTGCTGCCGGATCAAGACCACACGGCGCACGCGCAGGTCCACGCCAAATTCCGCGAGCATCCGCAATACATCCAGCTACAGCAGCAGGCGCAGGCGCGCGATATGATGGGCCAGCCGGCCAATCCAGCGGCCCTGCAGCAGCTACAGCGCATTGAGCAGGGTATGCAGCAGCACTTGGCCGCGCACCAGCAGGCGGCTATGCAGCAGGAGCAGGGCGAATCGTCGCAGCAGTTTAGGCCGACTGCCGGGCGCATGGCGGCACAGGCGACGACCGAGCAGGATCTACAGTCGCAGGTCCAGTCCAACGCACAGAAAACTTCGCAGGTCGCGCGCACTGAGGCGCAGCAGGCCACGGGCTACTAATGCATGAGAGACATACTAAAAAAAATATGGGCATGGGCGCGCTGGCATGTGTTTCTCCACCGGATCGCACGCAACGACGATTGGCCGGCGCAGTGGGAACAGATCAAGGTGATGCAGCGCACGATATACGATATGGCAGCGGCGCACCGGTCGGGTTTCAGTTATCCGACGCGCGACGTGATTCGCGCTGTCAATGCAGCCCTGCCGGCGATACAGGCCGGCGATAGGATCGCGCACGAATGGCCGAGCCAACAGGGCAAGTAACAGACGAATCGCGCTATACGGCGCTGTTCGATCCGAAAGAGCTGGCTGCGTATAACAAAAGCGTGTCGGTGACGTCGCTGGATTGGCAGACGGTCCTGCTGGTCGATTTCCGCTGGCTGCGGCACGCGACCGTAGTAGCCTACAACGCCAGCGGGTCTGGTGAGTTGGAGGTGCGTATCATCGGCAGTCTGGAGGACGCCACAACAGACGAGGACGTGCCGACCGAGCCGTCCTATACGTCGGACGCGATCAATGACGACGCATGGATTGACAACACGGCCTGCTTGATTGCTGGTGCCACAGACGTAGCGCCGGCCAGCCATTCGATACCGCTCTACATCACGGGCGATTATGCGTGGTGCCTGGTGCAGGTGCGGAAAAAGACAAACGACGGCACCGTATCCGTTTGGTTTAGAGGCAAATCCTAATGCCGCTTGATAACAAAGCGCTCAAGTTTTACTCCGACGCGACGGTCACGGTTGCAAACGGCGTGACCGACTCGGATCAGGACGCACAAGAGGCATACCTGCGGACGATCATCCGCGAGTTACGCAAGATCAATATGCACCTGTCGCTGTTGACAGACGTTACTATCAACGATTCAGACGTAGAGGTATAGATAATGCCAGAACAGATCAGAGACGGCACCGGCGACAGTTATCTGGCGCGCGTGGACGGCAACAACAGGCTATGGACGCGCGCCGTCACAACAGCCGAGCAGGTCATTGCCAACGTAGAGGGCGATGCGTACAACATCAACACCGGCACGATCACGTTGACCAACGACGCCGAGACGCCGGTCATCTATTTGAAAAACACCGGTGAGCGCGATCTATCAGTTGAGGCTATTGCTATTGGTCTGGGCGCTACAGACGGCACGGCCAACAATCCAGCGCGCATCACAGTCGTGCGCAATCCGACCGCCGGCACGATAGTCGACAACGCATCAGCGGTGGCAATCAATCAAAATCGTAACTTCGGCTCAAACTCCACGCTGACGGCCAACGTCTACAAAGGTGCGACGGGTAATACCCTGACGGGCGGCAACGACTATCTACTCCTGTATCAAGGCTTGTCCAGCCGCTTGTTTGCAACGATTTCGACCGACCTGCCGCGCGGGTCGTCTATCGGTATCAAGATTGATCCGCAGACGTCCAGCAATACGTCGCTGGCTGTCTACGCGGCGCTGATCTGCTACCTGCGCGACCCGAAGGAGGACTAAATGGCACTACAGATTGAGGATGGCGGCGGCACCGGTCGGCTGGTAAAGGTTGACGACGAGGGTCAATTAGAAGTTGTCAGTGAGAGCCAGTCGCTGCAGCATCATGTATCAAAAAACGAGGGCAATGCGTATCAGGTGATCGGCGATTTTACCGCTATCAACAACAGCACGCACACGATACTGCACCTAAAAAACACCGACACGACGAAGCTATTGGTGATCACCTATATGCGTATGCAGGTGCTGGATCAAGCCGGCGGCACAGCGTTTCCTGCGGCGGCGTCGCGGTTCGAGCTGGGTTTTGGTCGCACTTACAGCAGCGGCGGCACGGCGGTCACGCCGGTCAACGTCAACGCGACCAGCGGCAACGTGGCATCGGTCACGGCCTACGACAACAATCCGACGATGGCCGGCTCGTTTACGGAGATCGACCGCTACTATCCGACGGCAGAGGGCGACGTGGTGACTTACAACAAAGAGGGCAGCATCATTCTCGGCCTGAACGACACCTTCGAGATCCGCATCGTGAGCGACCACACCAGCGGCGTGGCGTATGCGCGTGTCACGTTCCTAATGCTCTGATGGCCGGCCCGGTTCACATACTGGACGGTGGCGGCAGCCGTAGGGCAGCGCGCGTCACCAGCAACGGCCAGTTGGTCACGGCGCCGTATGCCTACGAGCAATCGAAATACGTTGAGTTGGCAGCAGACGATACGGCATACAATCTGTTCGGGCCGCTTGCGGGTCAACAGTTTGTCATCACGACTATCGTGCTAAAGGCGGACCGGCAGGTCAGCAACGTGACCGACGCCGACGTGGTGGTCTACGAGGCTGACGCCGACAACACGACAACGGCGACGAAGGTGCTGTTTCAAACGGCGATGGTGGCCGGCGAGCAGGTGCAGTTAGCCGGCATCAATCTGTTGGTGGGTGTGGGTAAGTTTGTCAATGCAAAGACCAGCGACGACGACGTGCATTGCACGTTGTTGGGCTATTATGTGCCGAAGGTGAGCTAATGCCAAGCCATTACGGACTGACGCCGGCGTTTAGCACGGGCACGATGGGCCGACCGCCTATGGACCCGGAGCAGGAGCGCATCGCGCGTTTGTTGGAGGCGCTGGTCACGCAGACGCCGGGCGGTCTGGTGCAGTCTACCGGCGAGACGCTGGGCATGGTGGGCGACGTGCTTGGGTCCATCGGCCAGCCGCAGCGCGCTGAGGAAGCCGGTCGGCAGGTGCGGCGCACATTGCCCGATATTGCGTCTGCATTAGGCGCAGGAGGGCCACAAACGCCGATGGCCGACCTATACAAGCCCGGCGCATATAACGCAGTGGGCGGGCTGTTAGAGGGCATGGAGAGCGAGGTGCTGGACAAGGGTCTGGGCGCGTTTATGGGCGTTGAGAACTTTGCTGGACCTGCCGGCAAGCTCGCCAGCGTGTTGGGCGCAGCGTCGATGATGAAAGCGCCAAACATAAAAGCGTCGAAGGCGGTGCAGGACATCGTCGATTTGAGCAAGGCACGACAAGCAAAGCCAAAAACTGTGGACATTTGGCACAATAGTCCTAATTCAGAACTGACTGGAATATCGGAGTCAAATACGGGCGATACATTTTCCGGTCTTTTTGGCAATGAGGGTGGGTCGGATTATGGTGGACGATACAGTTTTAAATTTGATATACCGCAAGATGAAATTTTAAGTCATTCTGATTTTACAAACACCTTGCCGTATGAAAAAACAAAGGCAGCAGTTGAAAAAGTAGCAAAAGAAAACGGCTTGTCTGTAGATAGTGATTTAATTGACGAGTTGTGGGATTATATAGCAGAAGATAAATCGGTATTTGATGAGTTGCGAGATTACGATTCGGGAACATTTGACGAAGATAAATTGTATGCTCTAACTGGCGAATACGATTTGGGCGAGGGCAGTTGGAAATTACAAAAAATGCGCGGTCAAGTTGCGCGCGAGTTGGGCTATTCGGCTGTTGAAATGAATGACGAATATGGCGTATCAACACTTATCGTCAATCCAAATATCAAGCCATCCTCGCGTAAAGATTTAGAGACTGGTGCCATCGTCGATCTGAGCAAGGCACGACAGACGCCGCGCCAGATGCGCTTGCAGGAGTTGGCCGACGAGCAGGTCGCGCGTGGTGAGGTGCCGGGTGCTCTGGAGCGTGGGCGATTAGACCAAACGTATAATGCGGCCCAAGATAAAATGATGGAATCTATGATTGCGCAAAGCAAGGCGCAGAATGTCGTGGATAATCCAGCGTCCTCTGGTATGGAAAAGCTTGAAGCAGGTGAAGATTTAAAATTAGCACAACAAACATTTAAAGGCGACGAGGCAGCAGCGGAAGCAGCATACCGTCGAACGCAATCTTTTGCTAATCTGGACGACGTCGAAAAGGCGCGTCTTGACCGTGCTGTGCAGCAGGGTTTTAACGTCGACGCCTTTCACGGCACCAAAGGCGACATTGAGTCGTTTGACCCGGGCCTGTTGGGCGCGACGACGGGTGCGCCAAGTGCGCGCCGTGGCTTTTTCTTTAGTGCCGATCCTGAGACGGCAAATAACTATGCGCGCGCAGCAGAAGGGTATGAGCTGGGCAGGCGTGACCAGATTCGGGAAGCGGTAAATCTTGCAGAAAAAGAAATACAAAGAGTCAACTTAGAGGCAGCAAAAATTGATATTGAAGCACGAAAAAAGGCAGGATATTACGAAAAGCTAAATGATCTTGTAAATAAAGAGCGCGCAGGTGAACTTTTAAATTTTGAACGCCAGAATAAAATGGAGGAATTGGATAGGCAAATGGCAGCAGAAATTGCCAAAAATCCAGCCTATTTAGAAACAAAAGCTAAAGCCGATCAACTTAGCAAGGATCGAGCTAACATACCATCCGATTATGGCATGAACGTTCTGCCCGTCAAGCTGCGCCTGCAGAATCCACTGGAGTACGACTTTGGCGGTCAGTCTTACCGCGACGTGTCCTACAACGACCTGCTTAAGCAAGCGCAGGAGGCAGGCAACGATGGCGCCATATTCCGCAATACGACAGACGGCGGCGGCGTGACGGACATATACGTCGTGTTTGATCCGTCGCAGATACGCAGCCGATATGCGGCGTTTGATCCGAATGAAGGCGCATCGGGCAGTCTTATTGCCAATGCGCCGCCGATCCTCTTTCCGCTGGGCGTCGGGACAGCCGCTGCCGCCTACAGCGCCAATCAGGAACAATAGACCATGCCGACACACAACTACATCTGCGGGCTGGGCCACGTCGAGACGGACGTCTACTACACGAACGCCGGCGGTGGGCCAGACAAGACGCGCACTTGTCCAGAGTGCAAGAAGCCGGCAACCATTCATTTCGGGTCGTTTGGCGCGTTTAACAGGCTGATGTCAACGCAGGGCCACAATCAGCCGCTGCCCGACCCGCAGACGGGCCTGTATTACGACAACGCGACCGACAAGAAAAACAAGCTGAAGGCGCTCGGCCTGGAGGAAGGCGACCACAAAAGCCGCGGGCAAGTTGAAGCCGAGACGTGGGACGCACGCAATCGGCAAGTGGAGCGGCGCGCACAGGCGCAGACACTGGCCGCCGACAGTGTGGACGAGATTATGAATCAAATTGAGTGGGACAAGGTGGACAAAGGCGCATCGGGCGACCTGAATCGCAACGTGGAAAGCGCCGGCCTGTTTGAGGACGAATAATTGATTGCCAGATAAATGAATCGCGTTACATTGGTTTACATAATAGGTTTACATAATTAGGAGCAGATCGTATGACTGAGGTAGCAGCGGACTTTGTGGCCGACGTTGGGCAGCCAGAGGCCGAGTCTAATGAAAGATCTGAAGATACCACGTCGACGTCACCGACGAGCGAGATGGGTCTTGGGATGCTGGATTTGGACGATACGGCGTCTGAACCCGCACAGGACGACGCAGAGCAGACCGAGGGCGACCCGGATGTTATAGAGCCAGCCGACGCAGATAACAGCGACGGCAAAACAGACAACTTATCACAACGCGAGCGAGATCGACGCGAAGCCGACCGCTACTTCCAGCAGAACTGGGAGCAGCACCGGGCCGAGATGCAGCGCGAGCGCGAGGCGTTTCAAAAAGAGCAGGAGACGTGGCGCCAGCAGTCGGCCAATCAACAGCCGACGCAGTCCATAGAGCAGCAGCTACAAGCGGATGCCGAAGCACTACGCCGGCAGGCTATGCAAGTGGCCGACCCGCAGCAGCAGCGCGCGCTATTGGAGCAGGCGGCAGGGATCGAGTATGTAGACAAGCTGGTCGAGCAGCGGATGCAGGGCATGGTCAAGGACATGGGCTTGGATTCGTTCGGTCAGTTGCGCGAGGTCGTGCAGCGCTTGTCTACGCAGTCGGAGTCACAGCGCGCGCAGGCGATGCGCACGCAGATCAACGAGGCCGTGCAGATGTATGGGCAGGACGTCGTGAGTGACCCGTCTACGCTGCGCTTTATCGAACGCAATCGGGACGCGCTCAACGAGATCAATCCGTCGACTGGACAGACGTGGACATTGGCCGAGTTGTTGGGCCGGTGGACCGGCAGGACAGCCGAGGAGGCCAGCGCCGCACGGCAGACGCAGCGCACACAGCGCAACGTTGCCAAGACGAGCGCCGCACCGCGCGGCCAGTCGGCCAGCGTGCGGAACAACGCCGGCGGCGTGCTGTCAAAGTCGCAGGCCATCGCCGAGATCGCACAGACGTTGTGAGGATAAAAACAAGGTAGAGTAGCCTAATGGCACAGACCACATCAGAAGTATGGGATAGTCGCTGGAGCAGCACGCGCCGCACTATTGACCCGAAAGTAGTTGACAACATCTTTGAGCCGTACAACGTCCTCTCCGCTATGCGCAAGCGTGGCGTGCAGATGGTGGACGGCGGCGGGAAAGAGATCAGCGTCATCCTCGAATCGAGCGCCGGCACCGCCGAAGCGTTTGACAAGTACGATCCGCTGTCAAAGAATCCGCGCGACCCGTTTGAGAGCGCGCACTACAAGCGTCGTTACTACGCTATTCCGGTCGTCCTGTCGGACACCGAAGATTGGGAAAACAGCGGCGCCGAGCAGGTCTTTGACCTCCTGAACGCGCTGGGCGACAACTCGATGAACAGCCTGCTCAAGACCATCAACGAGGATGCCTGCGGCGCACAGTCGGGCAAGACCATGTTGGGCCTGCAGGACATCATCGCCGACGCCGGCACCGGCACCATCGGCGGCATTGACAGCAGCACCTCGACGTGGTGGCAGAATCAGAACGACACGACCGCCACGACGTTTACCACGCAGACGACGACCAACCTCTTTGACGGCATCGAGCGTTTCAATGCCGTCATGGACCAGGTGCGTATCGAAGGCGGCAAGGTCGATACGATCTTCACGACCTACAGCATCGCCGGCGCCTACCGCGTCGCGTTGACCTCGCAGGGCTACGTCGAGTTGCGCGGCACGCAGATCAACGGGCTGGACGGTCAGGAGTTTCCCGGCTACATGGGCGCGAGCCTCGTAGCGGACAACGACATCGCGGCCAGTCATGCCTACTTCTGCGACAAGCGTGCGCTGCAGTTGCGCGTGATGAAGAACGCCAACTTCAAGAAAACGCCGTTTGTCTCGTTGCAGAGCAACGGTCAGCTGGCACAGTTGGCGTACATGGTGGCCGGCGTGCAGATGGTCACCAATAACAGGCGTCGCCTCGGCGTCGCCACGGCAATCACCGGTATCTAATTCTTCTGGGTGCAAGCCAATGCGCCCTCAACACTGCCCATAG
>JAAOEI010000642.1_pt1 | contig 13261 bp, 32 predicted proteins | sample 7059261 | NCBI WGS metagenome assembly JAAOEI01 (sample SAMN14008812, study PRJNA610033) | viral metagenome | isolation source: viral particles filtered from seawater | place: China: Hangzhou Bay, Yangshan Deep Water Harbour | collected 2017-10-31
TTTTAAACAATTAAATTACTATCGACATTTTTCTTTGCTAAGTCTGCGTACCAGATAATCCATTCGGAAGGTTTAAGGCACGTCTTAAATCTAGCTGTAACAACTTCTATTCCGTCAAACAGTTCTACTAAAGTCTGTTCAGTCTTTGGGTTGTAGTGAAACTCAATGTTAGCATAGAAATCGTTAACATTATAATTAATCTTACAGTACTGTTCGAAGTCATCTTTCTCTGACGATTTCATTTCATCATCGCCACTAATCATTAATGTATTTACTTTATGTATGATACGTTTGAAATCACTCATTGTTATTTTCCTCTGACACAGGAGCGAAACACGGGTACTCTCCCCAATTAGGTTTTAGTTCTGATAGATCGCATTTGAATGGATAGTTATAACCAAAGCCTGGGATATCTTCTAACTTCTTGTCACTGTAGTCACTAGCTAATACACTAACCCAATACTTCTCTTGGATTTCTTTTAGCCTCTTTACACATTCATTTATAATTGCCATATAGCGATATGCTTTCGCTCTATGTTGTACTTCCTCATAATTCTGAGCAAGCATTTCTCGCATAGAGAAGTTAATTTCTTTGTCTTGCCAAATCTTTTTCTCGTCCATTTCTTTCTCCTTTTTGTTTTATTATAAACTATTAATCGTCAGATGAAACCTCTTTATCTTCATCAGGAAGATATTTCTTGTCTCCTAATGCTCTACGTCTTTGTTTGAGTTCCATAAACTTGTTAGCATTATATTCTTTACGTTGATCTTCATTCATATCACCCCACATAGTATCCATTTCATCTAATGAATGTTTGAATGGATAGTTATCGCAGAAACCTGGTAATTCATTTATATCGTCCATACCATCGCATAGTTCCCATGAATTAACTAAACTCTGCAATCTAGATATAGCAAGATTAATCGTATCCATCTGTCTATATATCAGAATAGTATAGGCGTTCTTAAAAGCCCTATCTTGTAGTTTACTATCAGATTTAAAATAGCGAACTGTATCAATAAGGTCGTTCTCTAGTTTTTGATATTCGTCATGCATTTTCTTCTTTCTCCTTTTGTTTATTATAAATTATTTAACTACCTAATGAAACATCTTTAAATTCTTTCATGTAGTATCTGTCTTTCCATAGTCTGCTACCTTCAAGTGCTGGACATATAGTTTCTAACGTGTCATAGAATTCTCTTTTTCCTGACTCGAAATCTTTGCAAGGTATATCTACCGATATATTATAAAACCTTGTTTTATCGTTCACACTAGTTGGTTCGTATGGTATCTGTGCTCTACATCTAAGTATCATCTCTTTCGTCCTCCTTTTCCCATTGATTAATGTAATTCTGCATAACTTTCGCAGGCATGTTTTTTAAACCCCACATGTATATATCTTCCATGCGAGGTGTATAATCGAACAGTTCGGTATCGTTGCCGTCTATTCCTTTTAGAGCCATTTGTACTAGCTTGGTTCTTAACATTTCTTTTTTACTCATATCTAATAATAATCTTTATATTAAACAGAATAAACATCTTTCGAAGCAATCCACGCAGGAATCTTTCTACTCTTGTACTCTGCGAAATGTAGCTTTTCACCTATGTAATATCTTCGGTACGCAACGTGAGGGTCAGTATCTTTGTATTGATCTGGCATACACTGAGGAAACTCAGTCAAGTCAAGAACGTCACTATCAGGTGTTTTATATTTACCAGTTAGCTTGAATGGACTCATACGACACGCAACACTAAGTTTAACCCAAGTCTTATGGGTTCTGTTATAGATCTCTTCATACAATTGGCATAGTCTTTCGAAGTGTTCGTAAAGCCACATATAGTTAGCATGACTAGTTCTAGCCCATACAGTACATGGGTGGTTTACATAAGCTGGTTCGTAATATTTGTATTTACCAAGATGTTCAGATTCTAAGACATGATGAGCTGTCGATAACATCTGGCCTGTCTCTAATATCATCTTCACGACATGCTTATCGCATAGCCATTCAGCTGACGTTTGAGCACATCGTGAAAGAGCAAAGATATTCATAACACACCGTACTGTTTTAAGACTAACAGTAATAACAGTATAATTATGGTAGTTTGCTGGTTAGGTTTTCTAATCTTCATAACTTGTCTTTCAGCAGTTTAACTACGTCATCTAAGTTGTTTTTAAGTAATTCGACAATATTGTCGTCTAAGTATTCGCCGACCTTATCTTCGACCATAGTTTCGATATCTGCGTTGTTGATTTCTTCCTCAACCTTATCGCATACTATATCGTTGATAATATCTTCTACTGTATTTGCCATATAAGCCTCCTTTAGTTAGTTGTTAGACAGGGGCCGGAATACGACCCCTATCAGAAAAAGAAAATGAATATAAAATAATACTAAGAATAATAAAAACAAAGTATACAACGATTATAAAGTGAATGTCGCTTTAGGGGTTTTACTTCCCATACCTTCTTTGTCTCTATCTTCTGTAGCGATAAAACCACGCTCTCTATCCCAATCGATATCAATAGTTCTACCACCTGCTTCGAGAAACTCACGAATGGTAATTCCATTCCTGTAGATCTCAAACATCTTATAACCCTTAGAGCCTTCTCTCTTTGGGTTCTTCTCTACACATACTTGTATACGAGCATCTCTGTCGTACTTATATGTGCCTTGCTTTTCTCTAGGAGTAGGTACAACCTTACTCTTAGATTCTTTTGCGCCCTTAGCTTTTACTGCTTTTGGCGTCTTTGATTTACCCTTCGGGGTATTAGTTGATAAAGCCATTTGCTTTCTCCTTTCTAATATTATTTATAATAAAACTTAAAACAGCCTGAGTAAACAAGTTTATAAAAATTACTGTAAAAAGATGATTATAAATAAAACTGTTGATATTGCGTATATAAGCCATTCTGGCATTTCTTAAAGTCCTTTCTATACTATATAGAGACCAATTCATAAATATAAAAAACCTTCAGAGGGGTTAATACTGCCTCCGGTAGGATTGCCTGGATTGCCTCTAGGGATTGCCATTCTGCGTTTCATTTTTTCTAAAAATCTAAATTGCTTTTTTATCCACTAGTATAATCACGATTTACTACATATTCCTCGCAAAGTACTAAAATCAAGCCTCTTAACTGACTACTTGTAAGTAAATCAAGCATGGCAGCTTCTTTTATCAAAGATAACTCCTCATTGCTAAATTTGTATCTTTCAGTGACTTGTAGCTTATCATAAATGCGTGCTATTTTATCTTGGATGACCCTTGGATCTTTCATCTATAACCCTCCATATCGTGATCTTCTACTATATAATCCATCCAATTCGGAAGGTTTTCAATATCTTCAACCATTCCACCCTTCACGATAACCTTTAGCGTGTGTTTAACATCTAAAAGCTTTCGCCTTTCTCGGATTTTTCGAAAGACCTCAGCTTGTTTAGTCTTATAAATACCACACAATTCTTCATAGTACTTATACATGTCGTGCTTTTGAGATGCTGCTCTCACTAAGCCATCGGGATCGGCTAGTAGATCTCCTGCTTTAAAGATGATCTCCCAATCTCTACTGGTTAGATAGTCATCAGCTAGTTCTAATCTAGCTTGAATCCAACCTTTACTTCCTACATCGTCCATTATATCTCCTCTCTATTTGCTAAGTCGTTTGCTGTATCTTCGACTGCCCACCAAGCTAAAGCATTCTTGAATTGGGTTAAGCTTCCGATATGTCTCGTATCAAGATATGTTCCGATAAATGAAATGATATCACTACTTCCTATATTCGTAGCTGCAGCATCTAATCGATTCCATATCTCGTCCTCAAAAGCATCGTAGAACTTCACTGTATCACTATAATAGATCAGTTCACTTACGATACCCGAAACGCAACCGTGATTAGAGATTTCTCGAATCGTCTGTTTGCTCTGAGTATCAGTGACCCAATGCTCGATATTTCTATATTTGCTATACTCGTCTGACAATGTAGACCTCCTTCCAACTCTTGAACCATGGAATTCGATCCCATCCGTACTTACGAATAAGACATTCTTCTAAATGTTTAAAGCTATACATGATCACTTTCTCCTTTCTCTGCTAGTAATACCATGCTTTTACTATCTGGTGGTAAATACCAGACGGGTGCTTTCGTTTCTACCCATACTTGAGCGCCGCAATCTAAAGGCTTATCGGGTGAATAAATGACTTCCGATTCGCCCATGATATCTACGTTCTGAGCATAGATAGATCGACCTCTCGCTTTAATCGTGATGCAAGCTTCTCGTTCTCCTGTCTTACGATTTCTACGAATGATCTGCTGATTGATGTGTATTCTCTTTATTATCGCCAATCTCGACCTCCTTATAAATATTCGACATGATCTTGTTTAATGAATTTCGAAGCATATTCATCTCCGTGCTAATATTCACATGAGCACGAAAGATACCTTCGAGTTGGTTGATAATTAACTTCGTATCAACCGATTCAGCTGTCTTGATCTCTACTTTTCGCATCTTCTTTCTCCTTTATTTTATTATAAAGAAATTCCGTACCATTAGGAACCGATTTCTTCATATAATCCTGAACGATGTGATTCAAGATTAAGTTCTTGGTAATCTTGCCTACGATTCCTTCCTTCTCTGCACGGCGCTGCCAATGGTATTGAATCTTTTCCATGCAAGCATCCGTGATGTCATTGAGGTAATAGACTTTCTTGTTTTTCATATAGCCTCGCATATAGGAGACCATATAATCTTTTCTATTTGTTGCCATGTTTCTTTTTCCTCTTTCTCTTTTTTGCTTTTCTTTTTACTTTCGCCATACCCGTTGGCTTACGATTATAGCGAACACCTCCATATACGTTAGCCATTACACTCTCCAATCTTTCACACGATTAATAACCTCTTCGAATATTTCGAAAGTGTTTAAATCCCAATCTATGAACACGCTACAGAACATACCGATAATGAGTTGATCTTCTAAAGCATCGAGCCATGAAGTAATATCTTTCGCACCACCCCATGATGTCTCTGTTCCTCTGCGAAAATAATAAAGCGATTCGCCATCAGCCCACCCGATTGTGATTCCTTGATCGAACTGATGAACGTCTGACATGGAATTAGTAATGTGATGCGAGAGATATTCCCTCGCAACACGTAATGCTTTTTCTTTACCCGTCATAGACGATAACCTTCTAATACGACAGTAGGGCCAGCGATAACATCTCCTAAGTCTGCGGGATCTGTCTTATACTTCCATATATAATAGTCGTGCCACATCTTCGTAGCTAGTTTATTCGGAGGCATTCCGTAAAGTTTACCCTCTTCATTTATTACTAATGAAACAGAGCGACCGTTCATACGACCTGGTAGTATTTCGATATAACCACCTACGTGTGCTTGAAGTTCCTTTAGATCGGGTTTTTTCTCACCGATAGCCTTCGGAATTTCTTGATCGTCTGCTTGTATAACGTACACTGCTTTTTTATTCGTCATTACTTTCTCCTTTTTATTTATAATAAATTTTATTTAAAGAATGTGAAACAAGAATCTTTAAGTGGCGGCACGTTACTAATCACTGTTGAAAGGATGCCAAGGCACCTGTGACTAGCGATTTTTTGCTATATATACACGGATTTTAATTGTTAATTTAAATGCCGCCAATTCAAAAATAATATATCTGCTGTGCAAAATAAACAATTTTCTTTAGCGATCAACCTAAATATAAACGCCACATAAGGAGAAATAATATGATGTTTAATTTAACCAAACGATCAATGAATCACTTTCTAAACTTCTTCAAATCTACAGAAGATAAGGACGAAGAGATCAAGGACTTTTGTCAAGCTGAATACAAGAAAGATTGGTATGCCGCTTATATGACATTCAAGCAAGAAGGTAGATTTCCTAACTTCATCAGACGCACACTATAAGACATCTTCAATCAACCCTGCTTGAACACAAGTAAACTTTAATGTTACTTCATCAAGGTCAGATATATCTTGTACAACTAGCGTGTAATATTCATTACATTGCTCATACGTGTCGTGTATTACCTCTGATCCCATTCTGACACACTTCATGTCTACGCCTAACCCTAGGCAAACCCATCCTACCAAAAACCATTTCATTCATCAATGAAGCGTAATGCTTTCTCCCGTATCAAAGATCGGAAGAGCATTTAAGTCAGTATCTCTCATATAGAGATTCGCATGCGTTCCTTCATCGTCAAGTAAGAATGTAACGAACTTTACATTTTCTCGATTCTTTACCTCTTTAATTTCTTTTACAGGAAAGTTCATATCCATATCTAAATCGCTAAAGCATGATTTATCGTAGCCATGATTATGGTGCTGTAAACTCCATTGGTTAATAAACTCTAATAGAGTACGTTGTGCATATCTTATTTTCATCTTTGTTATTCCTTTCTATATTCTAAAGTATAAATACGAGATGAAACAGTCTAAACAGTTAATGAATCGTTAGTGAAGTTTGATGACCAAAAGTCGTAAGATTAGGGACATCGGGCGTTACTAAGATGTTTTTAATAACATCCGTTCCTAGTTTATCTTCTAATCTCTGCATTATTTTTCCAATATTACTGTATTCAAGATCGTCATATTCTAGTAACTCAATGCTTTTTAACTTACCATCTTGTTCATAATAGATCTTAACACGATATGGAAATGTCTGTCTCATCTCTTTGCCTTTTTAATTGTCTTAATTTCTATTGTCCATGCTCTCGGGATGACCGTGATTCTTGAACCAAACTCGCCGGTTTCATCTCCTACAAGCACGATCTTTTCGTCATCGTCTTTATACAAATAGCCAACACTATTACACTTAGCGAGAACTGCCTTTTTATCGATATCTTCCCATTCATGCCACCCGGCTCCTAACGCATCAAACGCATCCCACCAGATGACATGAACGATATCACAACTCTCTGCTAAATTAAAATCAGCCATTCCCTAGCATATAACGAGAACTACCCTTATTCAACTGTGTATTCAGCGATACTTTTTCACCCGCTGTTCTACCTCTCGAATAAGCCATACCATTCGTAACGTTACGTTTTGTTCTCGAAGTGGTAAGATGAATACCCTGGTTCTTCAAGTGGTCTTGGCATAAAGCTAGTTCTGATTTATAAAGAGCAGGAAGATTACTTTTCTCTCCTGCGATTTGATAGTGGCCGGGATCTTCTCGTTCAATCTCTCGGTATCTTTCGTTTACTCTCGATGTAACTTTCGAAGCGCAACCTAGTTCGAAGTTTCTTCGAATACCATTCAACATACGTTTATCGCCTGGTATCGGTGCGACGTGTTCTTCTCCTAGTTTCTTGATCGTATTAATAAGATACGATACCATCGACTTTGCGACCGCTATATTATGCGGTCTCCCTACGTAGTTATGTTCCGTAGCTTTCTTGTAGTTCTCGTCTAACACTCCTGTGGAATAATAATACTTACAAAAGTAAAGACGAGCAGTAGCAGTTCGTAAACTAATCTGCCAGTTCTCTCTTACTTGCTCTGTAAAAGCTTCATCAGTAATATCTTCATGTTCTAAATCGTTAGCAACATCTTCTGCGTTTAAATTATATTCCGCAAGATATTCCTGTGCTTTTTCAAAAGCCATCTGTGCTTCAGCTTCGGAAGCACCTGAATCGTTAGCCATCGCAAGTAGCTTTGCGATCTTCTTTTTAATAGCTTCAATATCGGCCATTGGATTCTCCTTTCTTTATCTTAAATTTATTATATACGAAAAAAAGAATTTTGTCGCAATTATCTTAAATTTGAGTACAATAAAGTTTCTTTTTGAACATTAAGTCCTCCTAGATTTAAGTAAAAAGACGTTAGGCCTTCTCTTCGGAGAGGGCCTTTTTTATTGAATCCCAATCGGAAGCTATGGATAATTCCTTTAAATCGGTATAAACTACGCCAGAAATCAGCTTTTCAGCCATTTCTGGCCGGTATAAATAGATTTCCTTACTAACTTTAGCTAAGATATATACACGCCCTTTAAATCGAGAAAAGGAGCGATGCCACGCCATCTGTTCTACTGATACTTTGAGTCTTACTTTCGATGTTTCTCGAACTGGTTTATCCGCATACTTACCTTCAATCCAGCCGCAAACTCCTTCTGGAGTACAGTAAAAGAGATCAGGAATACCTCTTTCAATCGCCGTTTCTATTCGTTGTAAAAAGAAATCATTAAGATGTTTTCTTGTAAGATTCCACAGATTCGCTTCACTCAATGTTACCCCAATCGTTCCCTGATTCTACGTCAACCTGGAGAGGTAGATCCAGGTCAACGCAGTTCTTCATTTCATGCACGATCTCTTTCAACTGTTCCAACCCCTTACTGTCTTGCGGTATCGAGAAATCGAGTTCATCATGAACTGTTAATAAAGGCGTCAATAGTCCTGCTTCATAGACTTTTAGCATAGCCGCTTTCGTTACGTCAGCAGCACTTCCTTGTATTAAAGAATTTAATGCTTTATGAGTATAGGCACGTCTTAACGGTTTTCCTTTATAAATTTCTTTTGCTCGTTCTAGTGGATGACCCATGCTTCCGAAGTCAGTAGCATCTTCCCATAGATCGAAGTGTCGTTTACGACCGAGTAATGTAGGAACAAATCCTTTCTTACTCGCATAGTTTAACATTCTATCGTACAGTCCTCTTACGAAAGGAACACGTGTATGATATTTCTTAAATAGCTTTTCTGCTTCTTCATATTCTAATCCTAACTGACTAGCTAATTTCTTTTTACCCATACCATAGAATAGTCCTAAGTTAATCGTCTTAGCTTGCTTTCTTTTTATTCCTGCCATAGAAGCGACCATCGTATGAAAGTCAGTTTTCTCATCAGTCTTATAAGCTGATAACGCAGTAATACTTTCTGGTAATTTTAATCTTGATGCAAAGTGAACTAATAATCTTGGCTCTTGTTGTGCGTAGTCAATACAATACCATTTCTGATCTTGCTCTGGCAAAAAGAGGCCTCGTATTAATTTAGACAGTTCTTCATCACGAGCAGGTACTTGCTGTAGATTCGGGTTACTTGAACTAAATCTTCCTGTCACTGCTCCTCTCGCATTGAACTGACAATGCACTCTTCCGTTTACATGTTTCTCTAAAATCATACCGTGAATAAATGTCGTGCGTAGCTTATTCAGTTTTCTGACTTTTAATACTAAGCTTGATAGTTCATCTTCAGCTTGATCAAGAAACGTTTGAGTAAAGCTAGGCTTTCCTGTAGGAGTACGACCATAAGGAATACTACAATTATTATAGGCTCTTCCTAAACTTTCATTTGCCCATACGTTACAATCAATACCTGATTTCTTATTTAAGATATCCTGTGCTTCATGTTCTTGTAGTTCTAATCTTTTCGATACTTTCTCTGCGTTATCTAGATCTACATTCACTCCCTGTACTCTCATAGCTAAAAGCATCGGAGTTAAGTTTGTTTCTAGTTTTACAATCTTTTCTAGTTCTTGTTTTTTAATTTCTTTAAACTGTTCTCGAATAATCTTTACAGGAAGTATCGCATCCTGTTCAGCATACGGTCCTACATAACTACTATGAAGGCGCCATATATTTCCCTTAACATCTTTCTTTCCGAAGTGTGCTCGAACAGCGTCAGTTAATAAAGTTTCGTCTTTACCATCACCGACATACTTCTTTCCTAAAGCTTGTAATGAATAATCTTTTTGATTCTCATCTATAAGATGTTCTAATAACTGAACATCATAGCACTTACCATTAACTTTAATTCCTAAGTTATGTAGCCATTCTAAATCATATAAAGCATTCGCAAATACTTTCGGAGTATCAGTCGCAAGTAATTCTTTTAAATAATTTACAACTAAAGGTTTAGGAAGATTGCCACCATCTTGATGTGCGATAGGAAGGTAATAACCTTTACCATCATCTCCTGCTACACTGATTCCTGCAACGTGACCATCTTTTCTGATGCTTCCAGGTCCATACTTCTTTAAGCCTTGGTCGAATGTTTCTAAGTCAACTCCGATTATTTTAGAGGGTGAAAGATCAGGAAGTACTGTAGGAGGTGTCCAATTGCTAGTGGGTTTGAAAAGATCCGTCAATCCTTACCCACTTTCTATCGTGTCTTTCCCATAATAATCTTGCTTTCTGATCAACGTAATCTTCTTCAAAGATAATTGTTTGACAACTCGTATTTAATAATAACTTAGTACACGTCATGCAAGGAGATACTGTAACGTAGCAAGTATCGATTTCAAACACATTTTTACACTGAAGTAATGCGTTCTGTTCCGCATGAACAGCTTCACATAAATCTAAATCAGTTCCTGATGCTGAGTTAGCACCGATGCATGGTATATCTAAACAATGAGGTTGTCCTGATGCCACACCATTATACCCTGTAGCAAGAACATGTTTTCTTTTATTAATTAAAACAGCACCGACTTTTCTTCTAAGACACGTACTTCTCTCTGATACGAGAAGTGCCATATCCATAAAGTATTCATCTTTCGAAGGTCTATGCGCTAAAAAACTCATTAGGATTATCTTTATAGATGTTTAATTCGTTTTTTAAATCCTCAAAACTAGTAAATCTTTCAGGCCTAATAGTTTCGTAAGATTTTCCTATTTCTTTAGAATCCATAACTTTATAAGCTTGTTTAAAGTTCTCTTTATAAAGATGTCTACTACCAGCATTATTAATGAGCATTCCTAATTCAAGTTTCTTATTATACATTTCTCTCATTAAGAGACAGACAGATAATCCGATCATACTAAAGTTAAAGTTATCGTAAGGCCAACCGAGCCATATATCATTACTTCTCATATTCGCAATCACATATAAAGTATCTCTGCGAACTAAGAACTGTAAAGATAACGTGCAAGGTATATCTCTCGATACAGGTGGTTTCTCTCTCCATATATTAATACAAGCTTGACGTGTCGTTATATCGTCATTTAAAGCTTTACAGATATAAGGTAATTGATCTACGATCTTAGGGCCGTAGGCTCCGAAATAAAATACTCCGTCATCACTAAATCTTTTAATAACGTTAGAGTAAGGTTTAATTGTTGATACTCGATTATCTCCTGATAGTATCCAGTGTGCTTCAGCGAACATGAACTTATATCCAAGTTCTCTTTCTGGTATCGTAACGATAGGTGATTTCATATCACATCTAGTCGTGTGTCCGATAATCTCTTTCGTAAACATACCACGAGGGTCTGCTCCGAATCCTCTATCTTCTACTTCATCAAGTAGATTGCGATAGACTTCATTAGCATGATTCATAGGCATTCTTTCTTCCTTTCTATGGTCTTAATCTATCTATTATTTTATCTAAAATATCTTTATCAGTAAACCGATCGTATCGTATGAAGTCATCTCTTTTATTTAATGGTTGTATCTTCTTTAAATAATTATCTGGCCCTTCATAAGTACCGTACCAATGATCGTAATATCTTTTAACAACGTTAGATATATCGTGATACTCTTCGTGTCTTTCTTCTCTTCTAGTCTTATGTTCTTCAATCAATCTTTCATAATCTTCTGGTATAGCCCATATATAGATTGCTCCATGACTCTTTAGCCAATCAACCATATTCGTAGGGTCGTAGCTTGGACCAGGTGATCGTTCATAAGAATAGATTTGTTCACTAGGCCAATGTCGATCTAAGATAACAAGATAATCTTTTGATAATCGAATGGCTCTTCTCGCAGTAGCGCAATGCCACTTTTCCATTTCTTTATGCACTCGAAGATGCATATAACGAGTTTTAAATAACCAGTGTTCTCTAAGTTGATTTATTAATGTAGTCTTACCAGCACCATCTGGCCCTTCTACAATTAATATTCCGTTCATAGTAAATCTAATATAAAGTTTTTTAATTCCTCTTTAGACCAAAATACGTCCTCATAGTCTAATAGTTGCTTGTCTCGATAATCTTTTAATTCACTATCACTCATCAATTCAATTGCTTTTCTAGACTTAACCCTATCTTCAAAGAAGATTGATAGTTCCGTAGGATCTCCTACAGTAACGCATTGAGCATCTCTAATCATGCCGTATCGTACTCTCCACCAACCACTCTTTCTTAAAGTGTGATAATGAGGTGGTACTAATACTCCCCATGATTTCTGATACACTTTATATAGTTCATGTTCACTAATTCTTTCCTGTCCTAAGTTCTTATTACCATAAGCTTGTACTTCCCATTCACCATGTGTTTTTTCTAACCAACCTGGCTTTTGAATAAGAGAAGCATAGACCCATTTCTTTTCCTTAGTTTTCACGTCAACCTGCTGATCAATACTAAATAGATCTGTAGGCGTTTCCATGTAGGAATCGCAAATAGGAGTCGGATCCCATGAAATTAATTCTTTCGCTTTTATACCTAATGCTTCAATATTACCAGTTCTATACACTGGTGCAAGACATCTATATGGCCATTCTTCGAATCCCATTGTAGTACATAGGTCGTTTAGTTCCTGTTTATAATCAAGTGCTTGATCGTAGTACCGTTTCTTCATAGGAGCACCAGACTTTGTATGTGTTTTCCATAAACGCCAATGGCCTTCTCTTGCAAATGTAGCGAAGCCAGAAGGAACATCTTTCGTTTGCCAATCGTCAAGAGCACAGATAGCATCTGGTCTTTTAGCTAAAGTATACATCGCACCATAAGTATAAGCACTTGGTAAACTATTAGGTGGAAACATAAAGACGAATACATGATCGTATTCCGATACATCATCACCTGGTATAATTGGTTTTTGAATTACTTCATGACCTGCTAGTTTTAATGCTTTCGGAAGTAGATTCGCACTTGTTGCGATATTTAATTTATTATCTCCACTACCAATTCCTTTAGCAGTAAAGCCTGTTATTAAGACTTTTGCCATTTCTTAATAATTCCTCTTATATCAGGTTTCTTCCAACCTTCAGGTTTAACTACGTCAAATTCAGATCGATCACTAGCTTGTCTAATCTTTTCCATATTAGATCGTTGTACTTCTTTCCATGCTTTCTCGAATGGTAAACATCATCTTTATTATCTAAAGCATCGGTTAATTCAGCAATCTCTTCCATAAGGAAGTCAACACGCCAATTACCGAAGTTATAGTTCATTGACTTAATTCCTTTACCTTGATCAAATTTAAACTTTTTATGAAAAGCATCAATATCTTTATATTGGCTCATGCAAATAAATCCTCCATAGCAGGTGGCTTTGTATAATCCACTAGCTGTACATCTTCTTTCGCTTC
>JAAOEI010000643.1_pt1 | contig 13230 bp, 14 predicted proteins | sample 7059261 | NCBI WGS metagenome assembly JAAOEI01 (sample SAMN14008812, study PRJNA610033) | viral metagenome | isolation source: viral particles filtered from seawater | place: China: Hangzhou Bay, Yangshan Deep Water Harbour | collected 2017-10-31
AGGGATGCTGGTTCGAGTGTATCTCAGACGATCTCCGGGGACGGTACGACGACGACCACCGTCACCAGAGATCCATAATGGCTCTTATATCGTTACAAGAAGCGACACGGGGTCTTATAAGAACTGGAGGCCGACAATCCTTAAATATGGGGTCAGATGGCCTACTTAATACTGGTGATGTTGTTGTTCAAACCCGAAGAAAAAGTAAATTTCTGATGGCTAACGTGGGAGGTACCGGCCGAGGCTTGATGGCCATGAGAAGGAAATAATTTGAAATACGCGTAAAAGTAATGTATAATATAGGTTAAGGAGGCTCCCTGCCTTTCGGCACCCCTCCTGAAAACTAAATATGTAGTATCCACATGACCTGCGCCCCGCAGAAGAGGAACACGGCCCCTGAAAAGGCTTCCCCGTCTAACCCCTAGACGCGGCTTCCCAAAGGCATGGAAACCCAATAACATTAATTTTCATTTCTAAGAGGGATTACTATGTCTACTTCTGTTAGCAATAGTTTTATTCGCCAGTATGAGCGAGACGTCCATGATATTTTCCAGCTGGAGGGCTCCGTTCTGAAGCCCGGTGTCCGCTTCAAGACTGACGTTGTCGGCACCAGCACGACCTTCCAGAAGGCCGGTAAGGGTGTGGCGACGACCAAGTCTCGCCACGGTACGATCACCCCGATGAACCAGGATCACACCGCGATTGAGTGTACGCTCAGTGATTTCTACGCGGGTGACTGGGTCGATAAGCTCGACGAAGCGAAGCTGAACATCGACGAGCGTGGCGTTATCGCCCGCGGCGGTGCGATGGCTCTGGGCCGCAAGGTCGATGATCAGATTTTCACCGTTCTCGCGGCGAACGCCGAGGATGCCGGTGCTGTGACGATCACCTCGGCCGCGGCTATCCGTAACGGCCTGACCGAGATGGTTCAGCGGTGCATCTCGAATGACGCCTACGAGCCTGGCAATATGTACGGCGTCCTCTCTCCCGTGGCTTGGGCCATGGCGATGACGATTGACCAGTTCCAGAACGCTGACTTCGTTGGCTCTAACGGCCAGGAGTTTGCGAAAAACGCTCCCGTTAAGGGCGTGTTCAAGAACTGGCTGGGCGTCCTCTGGACGGTTCATTCCGCTAACCCCGGCATCGGGACCGCCACTTCGGACATCTTCGTGTGGAACAAGCGTTCCATCGGCTACGCGACCGGCAAACATTCTGCGAATGTGGCCTCGGTTGGTGGGCAGAAGAATGAGATGAACATCAGCGCTGACATCACCTGGCATGGTGATCGGGCCGCTCACTTCATCAACCACGCCATGTCTGGTGGGGCGTGTGCGATTGATGCGACCGGCATGATCACTTCGCAGATCGATGACACGGGAGCTATTCCGACTTCCTAACTGATAGGCCCGGCCTAATCTTAGGCCGGGCCATCTTCTCAAACTTTAATACACGAGGTGTAAAATGGCTTTTGATAACTCTCAATTGACTCTGATGAGTCTTGGTAATGGTTTCAAGCATTACCGTTACGACACGCTAGACAATCATGCTACTGTCGACACGGACGGCTATTTTAACAACAATGATGACACTGTGAATCTTGCGGTTGGTGACATCATCGACGTTGTCGTCTGGGGCACGGCTGTTCGCACTGGCACGATTACCGCTTATGGTCGCCATATTGTAAATGCGGTTGCCGCGGGTGTTGTTGACGTAACCGATGTAACAATTGGTACTGGAACTGACACCGACTAAATGAAGTGGGGAGGGTGACCTCCCCATCTTCTTTTCCTTTCCTGGAGAATAAATATGGCTTTCGTTGCTTCAAATTTCCAAAATCAGAACAGTATGTCTCCTGGACTGGGGACTTACATCTACAAATCCGACACTGATACCCAGGCTACGGTTATGGCTTCCGGGTATTTTAACAACACGGACGATTTTTTGAACCTGGCGGCCGATGACAGGATTATTGTCACTGGTGATCAGGGAGGGTATGAGCTTTATGTTGTCAGCGTGACCGCTGGCGTGGTCACTACCGGCCTCACTTCTGGTGGGACTGGTGGTGGTGCCCCGGTTCTCGCTGGTGCAACTCTTACTCTAAGTGCGGCAGAGCACAATGGCCGAACGATCTATTGGGATCAGGCTAGTGGCTCTGTTATCACTCTTCCCGCGGCCACCGGGTCCGGGGCGAAATTCCGCCTTGTTGTAAGTACGACTGTGACTTCAAACAGTCATCAGCTTCTTTGCGCCGGTACTGACGAGTATGCTGGTACTGTGTATCAGATCGATACCGATACGGGCGACGCTATTGCCGCTTATCCTGCTCTTGCGGCTGATGACTTCGATGATCTTGATCTTAACGGCACTACGACCGGAGGGTTGATTGGTGACTGGGTTGAGGTTGAGGACATTGCTACTGGCGTTTGGGCCATTAATGGTACTACGAACGCTACCGGCGTTGTGGCTACGCCGTTGACCTCTACCTAATTCGAGGTAGGTAGAGTATAGTTGGACCCTGGGGGCTTCGGCCCCCAGGTTTTCTCTCACCCACTTTAGGAGAAACAAAATGGAAAGGTTTGTAAAACGCCCTACGGCCAGGGCGCAGAATCTTGTTAAATCTGAAGACGGCACTAACGCTCGTTTAGTAAGTTATCTCTGCAATCAACATTCGATTGAAGAGTGTTTTAAGCCCGGTTTTTTCGACAACATCTCTTCTAACTTGCTCCCCGGTGACCAGATCCGCTGTGTTCAAATCACCAACGCTCAGAAAGATAAGGATCGAGTTGTAACAGCCTCCTGGCTGGGGATCGTAATTAAAATTGTTAAAGAAAGTAACAGGAAAGAAAAAGTTATTTTCGTCCCTATCGATAAACAGGGGTTGCAGAGATACGAAGTTCCTGAAGAAAAAGAAGAGGAGATTGAGCCTTATGTCGGCCCGCAGTTTATTCAAGGGGACGGCGTTGTTGAGCGAAACAAGAACGCAGGAGACTACACAGTTAAGCTCAGGGGGAAAGAAGTCTGCACTGTGGAAAGCAAGAAAGAAGCATCTGCTATTGCCAGAGGCGATATCCCGATTCCAGAACAACCAACTTTTTGAGGTGATAAATGGCTAGTGTTGTTGGAATAGCAAACATAGGCCTTACCGCTATTGGACAGACTAACATAACGTCTTTAACACAAGGCACTAAGACAGCAAATGCCGTTAATACGATTTATGATGAACTGCGGCGGAATATGCTTGTCCATCCTTGGAACTTCGCCACGGTTCGGGCCCAATTAGCTAGATCAGCAACTGCTCCAACGTATGAGTTTAACTACGCTTACGTCCTTCCGTCTGATCATATTCGTACCATTTCAGTACACAATAATGACGAAGGTGTTGGCACTATTTATTACAAAGAAGAACAAGTTAATGACCAACGAGTCATACTGTCAGATGATGAGAATGTTTATCTTCGGTATGTAAAAGACGAAGATGATCCTAATTTAATGCCCGCGGACTTCAGGTATGCGCTGTCCATGGCTATCGCTAGAGACCTCGCTATACCTATTGCGAGTTCTACGCAGTTGTACGAGACTTACAGCAATATAGCTACGAGGGCGCTGAACAAAGCAAAATCGACTGATGCTTTAGGAAATTTCCCGGAGCGCCGTCCTTCAGGATCGTGGGTTACATCCAGGAGTGGCTGGCCAACCAGAAACAGTAGTTATAGCTGGACTTAAAAAATGCCTGAAGCTCATGATTTATTTACCAGCTTCAACGCTGGTGAGTTATCTCCGCGCATTTCTTCCAGGGTAGACTTCCAGAAGTTTAAGTCTGGCCTCTCCGAACTGGTGAATATGGTTCCGCTCCCCGAGGGCGGAATCTCGCGCCGCGCCGGGACTAGGTATGTCGGCTCCACTAAGACTTCTACTGTAAAATCCCGCCTGAAAGAGTTTGAGTTCTCCACTACTCAAGCATACATCCTCGATTTCGGTGATCAGAATATCCAGTTCTACAGGAACCAAGCGAGGATTAACGCTGGCAATATAACCGCGTCCATCACAAACGGAACATTCAATTCCGACATTTCAAGTTGGACAGACAAGTCCGTTGGCGGCGGGTCTATAGCGTGGAATTCTACTGAACAATCCATGAACCTGGTTTACAGCACGACCGAGGGTCACGCTGAACAACAGGTCACTAATGCTTTAGCTGTCGAGCACACACTAAGGTTCCGAGTTAAAGGTGCGGCTGGAAACTCTGTACTGCTAAGAGTTGGCACTTCGACCGGCGGGAATGAAATTGTAGACGATTTCATCGCTTTTACCGGATGGCACACCTACTCTTTCACCGCAACTGCCGCTGACTTCTTCGTGCAATTCATAGGCAACTCTGAGAAGACCATGGAGATTGATGATGTCTCTCTCATCGATAACGCCGCTATTGAACTCACCACTCCTTACGCTGAAGCGGATCTCGGCCTAATCGAAGGCCCACAGTCTGCAGACGTCTTGTATTTGTTTCACAAAGACTACCCGACTTACAAGTTGGAGCGCCGCGGGCACACCACCTGGTCTCTTGTACAAGTCGCCTGGTGGGATGGCCCTTATGAAGGAGTGAACTCTACTTCAACCACGATGACCCCGTCAGCAACTACTGGAAAGGGAATCACTGTCACAGCGTCGTCAATTACTGGAGTGAACGGCGGTTTGGGTTTTCAGACCACGGATGTGGGGCGGCTAATTAGAATTGACAATCCGGCTTCCGGTGTAGATTGGGGGTTTGGGGTTATTGTAGGTCGATCTTCGACAACGGTTGTAACGGTTGATGTAGATAGAGATTTTGCTACTACAAATGCTGATACTAATTGGGCACTGGGATCGTGGTCTGATACGACAGGGCATCCTTCTGTCGGCGCGTTCTTTGAACAGCGTCTGTTTGTCGCTAATAACGGAAACAGCCCTCAGACTTTTTGGGCATCACAGACCGCAGATTTTGAAAATTTCGGCCCTGACAGCGATCCAGTTACAGACGGTATTTTTGATGGGTCTGTCGAAGATGATGATTCTTTCGATTTCACCATATCTGCGGATGATGTAAACGCTATCTTCTGGATGAGTGCGGGTGAGGACACTCTGGCCATTGGTACAGCAGGAGGGGAGTGGGTGCCTTCTTCTACTGGGAGTGTTCTCACCCCTTCTGATATTTCCGTGAAAAGGCAAGTCACGACCAAGGCGGCACAGATCCAGCCTGTTCGTGTCGACAATGTCGTGCTATTCGTCCAGAGGGCGAAAAGGAAAATTATGGAGTTTGGCTTTGCGTTCGAGACGGACGGGTTCCAATCTGTCGATATGACGCGCCTGGCTCAACACATAACCATCCCCGCGGTCGACGTTATAAAATACGCAGAAGAGCCTGAATCTCAGGTTTGGGCACTCTTGTCGAATGGAAATCTCGCGTCAATGACATTCAGACGTCAAGAGGATGTCGTAGGGTGGGCTAGGCAAACAATTGGTGGACAGTTTGCCGGGGGCAAAACACTTACTGCGTCTGATATATCTTTCACGGCGGCCGGTGATACTATCGGCTCGGTGGCTAAAGAATTTGATGGTTATGAGGCGGGAGATATTCTTTTCATTGACGGGTCGGTATCAAATGATTACGGGGATATTGGGCTGGTGACAATATCAGAAGTGTCTGATGATAAAGGGACTATCACCATCTCTGAAAACGTCTTGGTAGATGAGACCGCTGGGGCCTCAATCACAATTACTGCCATGTCCAACCCTGTAGTAGAGAGCATTGCTGTTATCCCTGGGAATGATGGGGCCGGTCAGGTCCAAGATTCCACCGCCAGGGATGAGGTCTGGATGATTGTTAAAAGGACAATCGGAGGGGCCACTGTTCGATATATTGAAGTTATAGAAAAAGCTTTTGAAAACCCCGGCATCGGGGAAGAAGGAGACGACCAGGAAGACGCCTATTATGCCGACTCAATGATTACATACGACAGCACATCCACAAGTACTATTACTGGTCTTACCCACTTGGAAGGCGAGACTGTAAAGATTCTTGCAGACGGAGGAACCCATGCCGATAAGACGGTGGCGAGCGGCCAGATAACCCTGGACGAGGCCGCTAGTGTCGTTCAGGTCGGCCTCGGTTACTCTCACAGAATAAAGACTCTGCGCCTTGAAGGGGGGAATCCGGCTGGGACGGCTGTGGGGAAAACTAAGAGGATAGATGGGGTTACCTTTGTCCTACTTAATTCCCAGACCCTCCGGTGGGGGCCTGTCGACACTAATATGTTCGAAACCGACTTCCGCGAGGTCACTGACCCGATGGACTACGCGACCCCGTACTTCACAGGAGATTATTATACTGAGTTCGACGGGGAGTGGGACAGCGACCCCAGGATAATCATTGAACATGATGACCCGACCCCGTTCACTTTACTGACAATGGCCCCAGAATTAAGAATAAATGCTATAAAATAATGGTCACACCGCCCACTTTAATGTATAATAATAGTAGGCGTACATTAATAATGAACACGTTAATCGAGGATACAAATGGCCGCAATTGATCCATACGCTTCCAACCCTGTAATTTCTACATACCCAATCCGCAACGCCGCGTCCGTAACTCCCAATGATTCAACCGATTTGACTCATGTGTCACGGGCTATTTATGTCGGCGGTGCTGGCGATATGCAGTTGACCACTGCGGGTGGGGACACGGTCACTTTAGTCGGCCTCTTGGTAGGCACGTATATGCCTATTGAGGCTTCTAGAATTTGGTCGACTTCCACGACCGCAACTAATATTGTAGCTCTTTGGTGATATAATGTCTCCTGCTATTGGCTTAGGGTTTGGCCCAACATGGCCAAATATAGGCATTTCTTCTGGCGGTGTCGTCGAGTTCCTTGGTGAGATCGTCCTTAATGATGACGCGACGGCTGAGATAACAACGGAGATCCAGGGGGGACTTGACTACTACGTCCTTGAGCTAAACTGCATCACACCAGCAACGGATGATACCTACCTTGTTCTTGAATGTAGCACCGATGGCGGTTCGACTTGGCATACGACTAGTGGCGATTATGGCTATGATAGTATGTGGGTTGACTCGTCTTCTGGAAGCAAAACAACGTCCCTCGGTTATGTATCCTCAAATCTGCTTATCGGCCACTTTACCGCTGGCAATAGGCAAGGAAATGCCGCCGCTGAATCACTAAGCGGGTTTATTCATGTGGGGAATCTTTCTAACACCTCGTATGAAAAGGGCTTCTTTATGTTTGCTACTTGGATAAGCCCGACAGGTGTTCGGTGGGCAAGTAGCCATAAGGGGATTTTCGTGGCGAACACTAATGCTGTGGACGGCTTTAGGTTCAGGTATGCCTCCGGGAATTTGAAGAACGGTAAGATCAAGGTTGTTGGTAGGCAGAAAACACTTTAGAGGATATTATGGCAACCCATAGAACACTACTAGCTTCTGCGACCGCATCGTCTGATAATAGCATTGAATTCACAGGTGTCATGGATGGAACTTATGACATCTATGAGTTACTTGCATACGACGTTGTTCCGTCTATTGATGATGCAAGTTTCTACCTTCAAGTATCAGACGATGATGGTGCAACCTGGAAAGCTGGTGCAAGCGATTATCATACTGTTTCAAGGCAGTACGATGAGGATAACGCTGGAGATATTTTTAACACAACCGCCACCGTCATTCAGTTGTACAGGGATGCCTTCCTTTTTAGAGTTGGTAATACTACCAGTGAATCTTGGAACACTAAGATACTATTTTACTGTGCGGCGGATACAACTAAGACAAAGAATATGCTGATTGAAACTTTCTATTCAAATTCGTCCGATGAAGTTCTGACACAGTGGGGAATGGGCCAGTATGATGCCACTGGCGCTTACAATGCTGTTAGACTTTTGGTAGGTGCTAGTGAAACCTTTACGGTCGGAGAGTTCCGATTTTATGGAGTGAGATAAAATATGGCTACACGAGCAATTGCAACCCCTCCGGGGCAGAAAACTAAAAGAATCATAATGTCTGGTGATGAGCTAACTGCCTTCCGTGCCGAGCAAGCCAGGTTACAGCAGGCAACTGATGCGATGGAAGCGCAAAGAGAAGCGGCTAAGCAAGCAAAAAGAGATAGTCTTAAGACTGCTCTTGGTGTAACCGATGCTCAGCTTGATGATCTGATTTCGCTTTCCAGAGGGTGATCTAGTGGCTACCTTACTTGCAACAGTTTCAGCATCGAATGATGCGTCTGCCGAGATCACAACCGGGCTTGATAGTACCTACGGTATGTACGAAATCCACGGGACTAATATCTTGTCTCATGGATTAAGCTATTGGCTTCACTTGCACGTTTCTACTGATGGTGGCTCTACTTGGAAAACAGCATCAACTGATTATACTTGGGGTAATGAAGGGGTTGCAAACGAAGCCACCTTTGGAACTATCGGTTATATCAGACTACTGAGGACTACCAATAGCACCGGACTTGAGGCTTGCCACTTCATTGGGTATGTTCCTAATCCATCTCAGACATCTTATGACAAGCATTTCCGAATACATACTTTTGGAAACGGAGAAGATAGTAACCCCACCGGGTTCTTTGTAGGTGCACGTTATGTCGGTTCGACATCTGCTATTGATGGATTACGTTTCACCATGTCCACTGGAAATATAACCGGCGAGTTTAAGCTGTACGGCATTGACACTACAATTTAATCGGAGGTCCTGTGCTTATCCGCTTGGCAGACCCAATAGATGACTGTCTAGGATTGATGGATGGGGCAAAAGATTTTGTAAGCAGGATGGACTGGGCTACATTTATACCGACTGACTTTAAAGAATTCACTTCGGCTATGGGGAAAATATTTATGCACCCCAACGTGGAAACCGTGGTAGCTGAAGAAAACGGGAAGATAGTAGCCGCAGTCGGTATGCTTTACCAGCCGCACATTTTCAATGAAAAACTGATCCACGCAGAAGAGCTTTTCTGGTGGGCTGATGAAAATGCTCCGAAGACTGCCGCTTTAAGAGTGTTGAAGTACGTTAAAGAAAGAGCGAAAGACAGAGGGACAAACATTTTAACTTTTTCTAAATTGACGAGTTCCCCGGATAAAGTAGAAGATGTTTATAAAAGAATGGGTCTTCATCCCAGGGAAACAAGATTCTCAGGAGTAATATAATGGGAGTTGCGACAGCCATTGCGGCCGTTACTGTATCTGCTATAGGCATGGTATCGCAGGGCATAGCGGCAAGGAACCAAGCCAGGTTTGAGTCTGAAGTTGCTATGCAACAGGCAAACAGAGAAAGGCTTATAGCCAAGCAAGAGGAAGAAGATTTCAGACGCCGAGCCAGCCGTATGGCCGCGGCGTCTAGGGCCGTCCAGGGGGGCGGTGCCCGGGAAGTGGGGGAAGGAACTTCCTTACTACTTGAACAAGATTTTATAGCCAGAGAAGAGGAACAAGCTGGCCGAATACGGGCTGGCGGAGCGACTCGGGCACTGAGGAATGAACAAAGCGCCGCTCTTAGTAGATCACAAGGGAGTAGCAGTATGATGTCCGGGCTAATCCGAGGTGGAGCCGGATTACTCAGCGGCGTGAATAGCGCATTAGGATAATAACAGGAGATCAGTAGTTGCCAATTCAACTTCCGACAAGAAATGTTCAACGACCCAGGCGGAGGCGTCCTGGAAGAGCCGCTTCTGGTGCTGACATTGATCTGACCCCAATCTCCAGAGATCCTGGGGTGTCCGTACCCGCTGGTGCGTTTGGCCAGCAGATTGGCTCTGCTCTAACTTTTGCTGGGGATACTTTATTTGAGGAAAGCCAGAGGGTTACAAAAGAGAATTTAAGAGAACAGCTTAAAAAAGAGAAGGCTTTAGACGCGGTAAATTTTCAACGTATGAAACTCGCCGTTAATGAAAAAGTTCTTCAAACCCAACAGCGGGTAGATACCTCCCCACACAGGGACGATGAAGGTAATGAGGTAGACCAGATGGGGATTACCAGAGACGATATGGATGCGTGGCACAAAAGCACGTTTACCAAAATGTCGTCTGAGTTTAAAGACCCGATGAAAGCTTTGGAAGCTGAAAACTATCTTATTGGTGAAAGTCTTAAACTTCAAGACCACATAATTAGGGATCGTTTTAGTAAACAAAAAGGCGAAAGTGACGCCATATCTGCGCAACAAACTAACAACTTGAAAGAGTGGGTGGCGACCAATCCTAATTTCTTAGAAGACCCGAATAAGTTTTTAGAGTACAAAGAAAAAATAAAAGAGATGAAGTCTTTTATGGTTGATAGACTTAGTGGCGGATTCATGTCTCAAAAAGAATTCAATCAGTGGGACATCGATACAGCAGATGATATTGGAAAGATAAGAGTCGATCAAGATATTCTGAGTATCAAACAAACTGGGAATCCTGATGATGCTAAAAAAATAATTGAGGATCTCCTGGAAAATAAATACAACTTAAAACCTGAATCGATCACTAAGACCGTTGAAGATGTGGCGGACACTTTGTCTAAGTTTGTAGATGACATGGACAAAGACGCTAAAAAAGAAGACACCAGAATACAGAAAGCAATATTTTCAAGTGCTTTTACACGACTGCACACTGAACTCCTAAAAGAAGGGGAGACGCTGTTTTCGGCTGAAGAATTTCAAAGTTTAGTAAAGCCGCGGACTGTAACGGAAGTGGATGATGATGGGGTAGTTACTACCAAAACACTCCCGCCTCTTCTAAGAGATCCTGTTCTAATCGGTAAGTTACAAAATGCTATTCTTAAACGAGACCTTCCTCCGTCTGGAAGTTCAGATTCTATTATGCGGTTTAAAGCAGTTTCCAGGGAAACCAACCCTGGCGAATCTGATCTAGATGCTATAGAAAGACTGAGCGGGGAGATCGATGACGCGCTTGCAGAAAAAACTTTAACATTAAAGCAAGCTACTATGGCCAAATCCGATCTAGATAAATGGGGAAAAGAGATAAGAAAAGAAGGAAAAACAGCAATTACAAAAAAGAAGAAACAGGTCTCGGAAGCCCTCAAGTCGGTACTTCGCCCAGCCCTTAGTGGTTTAGACGCGAAGTTTATCGCCTTAGATAGAAATGATAATTTGAGGCTGGACCTTCTAAACGATCTTATCAGAGTTGGTCACGCCAGAGTAGACAAAGCTGAAAAAGATAGGGCTGAAGGAAAAGATTTTGAAACAACCACTGAGATTATCTCCGATATGAAAAGCCGTATCGATAGAGATAGCATTAACTATAAATTTTCTGAAGAAGTTCAAAAGGAAATTGCGGAAGCCCTGTTTAAAAAAGAAACCGATCCGAATTTTCAGTTTTCTCCTTTAATGGCTGAAAGAGTTCTTTTGATATCTCGGCAGGATATGAGGGCGTTCCAAAACACTGAATCTGAATAACAGGAAATACATGACTGAATTAAACGAAAATTTAAATTCTAGGCTGTCAGAAAACATAGAACGCTCATATGATGATGTTGCTAAAAATCATATTAACTTAATTCTAAGGTCTGACAGACAAGAAGTTGAAGGCGAACCAGCGCCCCAAGACATAGAAGCTGAAACTGAAGAAGATGTATCAGATGTTCTTCTTTTAGATCGAGAACCCACCAGAGAAGAACAAGAAGCTATAGTCGAACAGTCCGCTGGCCAACCAGCGTTCGAGACCCCTGAAGAGGCCAGTAAGTTTAAAGAAGCTATTGCTGACCCCGAACTGAAAAGAAAGATTTTCAAACCTGGGGAGCACTCAGACAAGGGGGCAGAAGATCCTGTCTCTTTCGTAAAGGGAATGACCAGGGAGGAAAAGTTCGGCGCCATACGGCCTGAGCCCGGTTTTGAGATTCCAGATTTTGATACTGGAGGCTTCCTCGCCGGAGGTCTTACCTCGCAAGAGTCTGAAGAAGCTGTAGAATTCTTCGAACAAATATCAGTCGGTGCCGGGTCCGACATTATTGTTAATACTCTCACCCTGGCTAGTGAAGGCGGGAAGGCGATCAGGAACACTGCCATCCCTGGAGCTAGGTTTCCGTCCGGCAAACCTTTTACAGTTCAAGATGCTCTAGATGTTTTTGGCATTGGTGGCAAAATAAAAGTAGACGCTAAGAAGCTGGAGAAATCTGGTAGCGTTGGCACAGATATGTCCCGAGCTATGGTAGCATTTTTTGCAACCATGGCCGTCACAAAGACAGCTACAGGAGCTGGGCCAATGGTCTCCGGCGCTGTGGCAGATCTTGTTGCTTCAGACAGGGATACCAACTTCTCCACTATGGTAAACCAGATGGAGGTCTTGAAGCCTGGTATCGCTCAAGACATCGTCGACTACCTGGACAATCAAAAAACCGACAGTCAGATTAAGAGTTCCATTAACAACGTGATTGAAGGGGCTGGTATTGGTGGCGTTGGAAATGCTGTTTTTAAAGCACTGCAGGAGTTTAAAAACGCAGGAATAAAACCGATATTAAATGAGCGGGGCGCTATTGAGATCCCCGGTAGCGGCGGTAAGAAAGGGCCGACCAGGCCTGCTCCCGGAGAGATTGATCTCCAAGAACTGTCGAAATTCGTAGATGTATCTGGTCGAAAAATTGATATTAACGACAGGTACTCGATCAACTGGGGAACACAAGCCGCCCCAGAGAAATCTAAACAGCTTCGAGCCGCTCTTCGTAAAGTCGAAGAAGATGAGATCTCGGCATCTATAAAAGCATTTGACAATGATGAACAACTTGTTAAAGAAGCAAACAGGAGAATCCTGGAAAACCCACAACTGGAATATGAGAAGTTCCTGAACAGGAACTTAGAGACAGATGCCATATCTCCTGTCGATGTTTTAGTTTCAAGGAAAATAGCAGACGAAAGTTCGATCCACCTGTTTGACCTCATGGACGCGTTTGAAAAAGGTGTGCCGGGTTCTGAAGAAGCGTTCTTGGACCACTGGACATTAAGTAGTTTTATTGAAGCGAAGGCGCAACAGCACAGCTATAAAGCCAGCAGTCTTCTTCATTCTTACAATATCGACTTAGGCGATATTAAAATTATGTCGCCGGAGTTTAAGCAGAAAATGAGAGACCTCCGCAACGATGTGGAGACAATAGAAGAGATTAAAAAAGCTGGCCGAGAAAAAGAAAGAGGCGGTGGTGGTGGCGGTGGTGGTCAACCCCGACCCGGCGCTGGCGGTGGTGGCGGTGGTG
>JAAOEI010000645.1_pt1 | contig 13214 bp, 17 predicted proteins | sample 7059261 | NCBI WGS metagenome assembly JAAOEI01 (sample SAMN14008812, study PRJNA610033) | viral metagenome | isolation source: viral particles filtered from seawater | place: China: Hangzhou Bay, Yangshan Deep Water Harbour | collected 2017-10-31
CCCGCTGGCTGACGCTCCTGGCGACGCCGTTGTTTATGACACTGGCGTTCGTCGCTAGCCTCTGGCCGGACATCGACTGGCCTGACGCCGTCGCGCTGGTCCTCGGTTTTATCGCGTTTTTCGCGGCCCAGGCGGATGGCTGGGGCAGACAAATGGATCTCGGACGAGATCGCAAACCGGACGACGAAACCGGGCATTGGCTGCGCGACTTGGTCTGGAGCGAGCAGTCCTCTTTCGCTCGCGACCTCTGCGGGCTGCACATGCGTTTCGCCCAGTTCGTCCCGGCGGCTGCGTGCTTTGGCTACATCGACCTCTGGTTGTCCCTGCCAACGGCGCTCTTGGCGTTGGGCGCGCCTTGGGGCTGGGTGCTGGAAAGCAAGCTGTATTACGAGAGAGGCCGCGCGCCCTCGTTCCCGTTCGTCGAATTTTTAATCGGCGCTGTCCTGGCGGCATCCACCGCCGTTGCCGTTTGGAGATGTTAAAATGTCAACAGCCACGACGATCCTCGGCCTGGAAAAGCAGGACACCGGGGCGAACAACAATGCTTGGGGCACGGTCCTCAACACGCAGCTGGATCTCATTGAGGCGGCTGTCGCCGGCAGCACCAGCATCACGCTGTCCTCGAGCGACGTGACGCTCTCGACGACGGACTACTCGGCCAACCAAGCGCGCGCAAGCCATCTGGCTCTGTCGGGCACGATCACGGCTGACTGCAATGTCATCGTGCCGGCCAAGTCCAAGTTGTACTGCGTGACTAACAGCTGCACGCAGGCGACCGCCTATCAATACAGCGTGACTGTCAAGACCAGCGGCGGTACGGGCGTGGTGATCCCGGCGAGCACGCGGCCAGTTTGGGTGAGGTGCGACGGCAGCAATGTCGAGCCCTTGTCGATCATGCCGGCGGTGACGATCGCGTCAGAGACCGAGGTCTCGCTGGCGTCGACGACGAATGAGGTGCTGTTGACCTTTGCCTCTGGCGACGTGACGCATGATCCGCTTTCGCTGGCGGATGCGGCGAATAATAAGATCGTCTTTCCAGCCGGCACCGAGTTGGTGTCGATCTCGCTCAACCTGTTCTTGACAGCGACGATCGCGTCCACGACGCTTTGCAGTGCGATCATCCAGCAGAAAAGCGGGTCACCCGGCAGCATCGGGCAGTACCCCTACGAGGCGGTCTATCAGCGTCGTGGCACCGGCTCGACATACACGCCTTTGTCGGCGACCTGTATGTTCAACCTCGCCGACAAGGCGCTCGGCGGAACGGATCGCGGGATGGAGTTCCAGTTCCTCGCGCAGCTCGATACCAGCACCAGTGGTGTGGCTTGCTCGGGCTGGGAGGCTCACGCGGTGATCTTGCGGTAGGAGCGCCGGCATGACTTTCGTCAGCTTCGAGCCAAGGCCCGGTATCTTCACCGACGACGCACCCGGCGTCGATGCGCCTTTCCGCTACACCGCCGGATCGCTTGTGCGTTTTTACAACGGCAAGGCCGAGACGATCGGCGGGTGGCAAAAGAAAACGCAAGCCACGTTCACGGGTAAGACGCGGACGCTGTTATCGTCGGCTGAGCTGGATGGAACGCGCAATGTTTTCGCCGGCACGCACAGCCACCTACAGGTGCTTCAAGGCGGCGTTGTCAGCGACATCACGCCATTCGCGGCTGCCGCGATCTCTCTCGGCACTGACCCGATCTCGACAACGGACATTGATGCCACGGTGACGGTGACGGCGACGGCTCATCAGCTGGTTGTTGGTCAGCGCGTGGTGTTGGACGGCGCGAGCGGCACGGTCGGCGGCCTCACGATCGACGGCGAGCATTCTGTCGCCACGGTCGTGGATGCCAACACGTTCACCTACGAGGCGACCTCGGCGGCGACTTCAACCGCGACGGGCGGCGGCGCGAGCATGACAGCGCGCGGCGTCCTGGTGAACGGCGAGGCTGACGGCACGTTCGAGTACGGCTACGGCGTCGGCGGGTATGGGCAGGGCACCTGGAACACGGCGCGCTCAAGCTCGACGATCGAACTGGCTCCGCGCGTCTGGAGCATTCAAGCATACGGCGAAGACGCGTTGTGCGCGCCGGGACAGCAGGGCTCGATCTACCAGTGGGATGCGACCAACGGTGTCTCGACCAGGGCTGTCGAGGTGACCAACGCGCCGCCGTGTAATTTTATCATCGTCAACCCGCAGAGCCGGCACCTGATCACATTCGGCGCGGATGATGACCCGATGAAGATCCGATGGGCCGCGCAGGGGACGCTCACGACTTGGGCTGCTTCCTCGACCAACGACGCTGGAGATGTCCGGCTGCTGGACGGCAGCGAGATCCGCGCGGCCTCGAGGACAAAGGCCGAGATCGTGGTCTGGACTGACACGGCGGCCTATTCCTTGCGCCATGTCGGCGGCGCGTTCGTGTTCCAGCTCACCAAGCTGGCGGAAGCGGCCCCGATCCTCGGCCAGCAGGCGTTTGCGGCCAGCGACACATTTGTCGCGTGGATGGCGGATGGGCAGTTTCAGTATTACGACGGCGTGGTCCGCAGCCTGCCGTGTCCCGTCGCCAAGCATGTGTTCAACGACGACCTGGGGCCGGGGCTCAACCTCGCGCAGCGCCAAAAGATCGTCGGCTTTTGCAATGCCGAGTTCGGTGAGGTCGGCTGGCTGTATCCGAGCGCCGGCAGCACCGAGGTCGATCGCGTCGTCGTCTGGTCATATAAGGAGGGCGCTGACGTTTGGTGGATCGGCCAGCTTGATCGCACCGCCATGATCGACCGCTCGATCGAGCTTAACCCGATCGGGGTCGATAGTTCTGGCAATATCTATAACCACGAGATCCCTGGCGCTGGAAACGACGGGAACCCGTTGGCCTACTCGATCGAGACTGGCGGGGCCTATATCGACGAGGGGGAGAACCTATACGCGATCCGGCAGGCGATACCGGACTTCGTGCTGACCGACAGCGACGTGTCAAACGCGCTCAAGCTGCAATTTTTCTCAAAGATTTACCCGCAAGGCACCGAGACCGCCGGGGCGATCAATGATGTGATCAGCACGACGACAACGGTGGATACGCGGATCACGGGCCGCAGCCTGCGGTTCAAGGCGTCGAGCAACTCGGCGCAGCTTGCGTGGCGCGTCGGCAAGATGCGCTTTGACGTCGAGCTCCTGGACGCTGCACGCTGATGGTCGCGCGCTTCCCCGACCCGCCCTCGTCTGCTGACAACTTGCAGATCTGGGCGGCGGATCTCGTGCGCGCGCTCAATGCCGCGTTTGACAGCAGCAGCGAGCGCGTCGCCGGCGAGTTCACGGTGACGACGACGGCGACGACCCGCACGCTGGACGCCTCCACGGCCACGGCGACTGATGTCGCCAACGTCCTGGGCACGCTAATTGAGGATCAGCAGGGGCGCTAATGGACAGGCTAGATCGACTGCAACGGGCGCTGAATTTCGCCGGCGACACGCACGCGCTTGAGCATGTCGCGCAGGCGGTGAAGGGCGGTGAGGCCAATTGGTGGCAAGGCGACCGCTCGGACATCATTACTGAATTTTACGAGTATCCGCTGTCAGGCCGAGCCTGCCGCGTCTGGCTGGCGAGCGGCGACATGGCTGAGTGCTTGAGGATGTACGACGATATTGAAGACTGGGCTCGCGCGAATAACGCCGAGCGGATGGAGATCGTTGGCCGACCTGGCTGGCGGAGAGTGATGGCTGGTCGCGGTTTTACCGAGGCCGGAGTAGCGCTGAGAAAGGGGCTGCGACATGAGTAAAGGCGGGACCAAGACGGCGACGACGACGAGCGAGATCCCAGAGCCGTATCGTAAATTCGCCGAGGGGCAGCTGGCAACCGCTGCCACGCTGCAGAACCGACCGTATATCAGCTATCAGAGCCCGTTGATCGCCGACTTCACGCAGCGGCAACAACAGGGCCTCGACCAGCTGGCAGGGTTTCAGCCGGCGGGAGACTACGGCGCGAGCGTGGCGCAGGATCTTGCCGGATACCAGGGCGGTCAGATCGCGGGCTCTGATCTGAGCGCGTATAACAACCCATACGAGGACATGGTCGTCAGCCGATCGCTAGCTGACATTGACCGCGCGCGGCAGATGGCTCAGCTCGGCGTTAATGATCAGGCTGTGGCGGCTGGCGCTTTTGGCGGATCTCGCGCCGGCGTGCAGGCTGCGCTGACCAACGAGGCGTATGCCAAGCAGTCGGCAGACACGGCGGCTCAATTGCGCCAAGCCGGCTTCTCGAACGCGCAGCAGCTTCGCCAGCAGGACATCGCGAACCAGATGGCGTCGGCTGAAATGCGCGGCGCGGCGGGGGCGCGGCTTGGTGCGGCCCAGCAGGCGCAGGACGCCTCTCGCATGGGGCAGATCAACGCGCTCCTACAGGCCGGCGCTGCCGAGCAGGGGATGACGCAGAGCAACCTCGATCTCGCCTATCGGCAATTCCTCGAGGAGCAGAACTATCCGCTTGCGCAGCTGGCACTGGGTCAAAGCATCCTGGGTCAGACGCCGATGGGCTCGACCACGCGGGCTCCGATCCGCACGGGCGGGTTTAACCTCGGCAGCTTGTTGGCCGGCGCTGGGACGCTGGCCATGGGTTTGGGAGCGCCGCAAGGCATAGGTCTGTTTGGCGCTGCGGCAGCGGGCGCCGGCGGCGCGGCGGGTAGCGGAGGCAGATGATGGTCACACAAGTTCCGATGGCGACGCCCGGCCTGCTCCGGCAGCCGATGCCTTACGTAAACCTCGGCCTGCTCGCGCCGCAGGGACAGGCGCAGCGCCTACAGGCTCCGGCCCCGTCGCTTGGACAAGCGCCTGACGCTCTGGGCGGTCTTGGCGAGGGCGCTCAAGCGCTCGGCCAAAATTTGATGCAGATGGCCAAGGCCCAGCGCGAGGCGGGCCTGCAAGCGCAGAGAGCGAACTTGCTTAAATTGCAGATAAGGGATGCTGAGCAGAGCTTTGACCAGAAGACGCAGGAAGAGGCACGACAAGAGGCGGCTCGAGGATATGCTGCCAATTACGCCAAGATGCTTTCAAGCCCCCTGTCGGAGGTAAGCCAGCGCACGATGCAGCTGGGGGCAGCTGTCGGGAACGGCGCGACCATGGCACGCGATGCGCGCGACAATGCGCTTGGCGGCCCAAGAATAGATCCCGCCCCCTTAGAACAGGTGACTGCGCAGCCGCTTCCTCCGCCGGGCCTTGACCCGTTGGCTCAAGCAGCATTCAGCCAAGAAGCATTGGGCATGGGACTTGGCGCAGCGCCTGCCTCTCCGGGAGACGCGCAGCCCGCTGCTCCGCTCGCTGTTGACCGCTTGGCCGCTGCTCCGCAACAGCCAACAATGACGACAGAAACGGGCGACGTGGTGCCATTTGGCGAGACAGAACAAGCCGTCGACGTTTCTTCCGTAGCGCCAGAAGTTCGCCCCCTCCAGCAAGCCTTTAACGGCCTTACCCCAGAGGAGCGGCGGCAGTATGCAATTCGCTTCGAAATGGCTCAATTTTCCTCCGACCCACAGGCGCAGGTCGATGGCATTCTGAAAGACATGGCCGAGACGATCGACATTGCAGATGCGTCAAAGCTGTATCGCGATGTGGTCAAAGACTTCAACAGCAAATCAACCGACTTTGAAGACAAGCAAGACGCTTTCAGAACGCTTGGCAGAGTGCTGGAAGAAAACACCGGCGCTGGGGATATTGCGGCGCTCAAATTGTTTGTCCAGACCTTCGAGAAAGGCGTTGTGCAAGCCGGGGAGCAGACGCTGGTCATCGGCAGTGCCTCAATGCCAGAGCAACTGGCTGCATTAACGCAGAAAGCAAGGACAGGCACACTTTTCACGTCAGAACAGCGCAAGAAATTTTACGCGGCTGCGGCGGCTGCATATGAAACGGCGAAGATACGTCAGCGGCGGCTTGAGGACAGTTTCCAGCCGGCGTTCAAAGTGGTTTCAGCGCGAGATCCAGCCTATGCGTTCAGAAGCGCCATTGAAGAGCCAGAGGCGTATCGGCCTGTTGAAAGCTGGTGGCTGAAAATGACGGGGTCAAACAGCGAAGAAGAAATGACGCCGCGCGCTGTGCAGCAGGGCATGACGCCCTCCGACGCACGCGAAATGGTGCAGGCCATCGACCAAGAAACTTGGGCTCGTCTCTCTGATGACGTTAAGCGCGCAATTAATGGGCTTCTTGATCAGGCCAATGCAGACGAGAAAGCACTTAACGAAGCGCGGCGAAAGGGATCAGGCTAATGGCAAACGACGACGTGTCCTTCAAAGCAGCGAAAGAAAAAGCGGAGCTCGGCGCAACTCCCGCGCAAAGTTTCTTGGCTCAATTGGGCCTTGGCGCGTCTGAAGGCGTAGCGCGAGCGGTTGCTGGCGTTCCAGGCATTCCCGCCGATCTTCTCAATATGGTGCGGGGCATTTCTAAGGCGTTTGGCTGGGCTGAAGAAGGCGGTGCCTTCGACAAGATGATGGACTACGAGCCGGTCCCTGGTCTTGGCAAGCTTTTCCGTGGCTCTGACTATTTTATAGAGAGAGCCGGGACTGGCTTAGATGCAGCAGGGGCGGGGGAGGTTCCTGTCTTGGGAACTTTTGACGATCCTGTGCCGATCAACGAGCCCGCGCGCGCTTACACTCGGACAGCCGCAGAGTTTGCAACGCCCGTGGGCGTGGCGACCAAGCCAGTCGTTGCCGCTGGCCGGATGGTTAGTAATGCGATCAGGAAAAGGCCGGTACAGGATCTTTTAGATGAGGGGGCGAGCTTTGCGCCATACGCGAGCAAAACGCCTCCGCCAGTGCGGCCTATGGGCGCGCCTGTTCCTGGCTTGGCGGCTTCGCCTCGCCCAGCGCCCGCTCCAGACGAAAGCATAATGAGGCGACTGGGTCGCAGCGCCGACGCAACGGGCGCGGGCATTGGCGCTGCCGCCGGCTTAGCGACAGAGTACGTCGACCGCAATATTGAGAGCTTTCCAGGCGCCGTGGCCGGTTTGGGAACGGCTGCTGGGCTGGCGGTTTTGGGGCGCAGCATGCCTGTACAAACCGCTCAGAAGTTTGTTGCCGACCGGTTGCCGGAAGACCCAGCAACACTGGCGCAAGCGCAGGCGATCATGCAGGCCGCTCGCGAAAACGGTATCGAATTGTCGGCAGCGGAAGCCTTGGCGGAGGTGGGCTCTAAAGCCATGCAGCGCACGCTTGGCAATGTCATGGCCTTTAGCGATAGCCCGAAGCCAGAAGCGATGGCGATGCGCCGCCAGAAGCAGGGGCAGCAAAAATCAGCGGTGCAAAAATTACTTGACCGTTTGTCGGGGCCAGAAGGGGGTGCGGACGAGGCGGTATCCGCTGATGCGGCAGATCTTGCGGCCCAAGCCTATGAGGGCGCTCGGCAGCAGTTGCTTATACGACCGACAGATAAGCTTTTTGAAGCTGCTGGCAACGTAGATGTTGATCCAGGATGGGCCTCCGGGCTGATAAACACGGCCATAAGACAGCAGCGAGAGGTAGCCAAGGGCGGCAGCGTCGATAAGGCCTATGCCTCCTTCATCAACAATTTAACCCGTCGCGTTGTGGACCCAGAAACAGGTAAGGAGAAAAACGTCCTGCAGCTTAATGTAAAACAGCTGCATGAGAACTACGCGGAGCTTCGCGAAGAACTGCAGCGGCAAGCCGATCAAGGCAAGAAGTCCGCGCAAATACGCTTGGCAGATTTGCAAAACACAATGGTGGAAGGGCTCGAAGACGCGAGCCCTGAGTTTGCCGAGGCGATGAACATATACCGGCGCTACGCCGATCCGCTTGAAGGGTCAAAGCGTCAAACTGCTGGCGTGGCTGCAGGCTGGGCTGAAAGGCAAAAGTCGTCACAAGCTCAAGCCGATGTGGGCATTACGCCAGAAGGCTTTGCCAACTTGCTCTTGCCGAGAAACGGGAAAGTATCGCCAGATCAAATAGCGCGTTTCTTCCGTGTGCTAAAGCGAGGAGATGCCGAGATCATTGATCAGGTGCGCGCCTCTCTCGGTGAGGGAGGCATCCCCACTTCTGTCCCTGCCGATCGCGCGGCGGCTTCTTCTGTGATCATCAGAAAGCTGGTCTCTCAGATGCTGGGGGCGCGCTTGCAAGAGGCGTTTAATACAGACAGCGCCCAAGCTGGGGCAAGAAGCTATAGTCGCAAAGACTATTTCCCCGCCGACAAACAAGCCGCCGTGAAGCAACTGCTTATAGAGGCGGCTGATGCCTCTGGCGTTGAGCGAGCCGGTCTTGTTAATGGCTTCCACAAACTCATGGAAGTATTGTCGGCAACGTCTGAATTTCCGGCTGTTGGCGCGCCAACAGCTGGCCGCGCGGCAGAAGGCGTAGAAGCCGGCTTGACTAGCGTTGCTGGCAAGGGGGGGCGCGCCGTGTCCTCGCTTACCTCTATTGGGTCCTCCGACTTCTTGCCCAAATTGGTGTCAGATCGCTTGGTCGAAGGCGGGCGGCGCATGACGTATCGCGCGCTTGGCGAAATTCTCACGCGACCTGATGGCCTAGAGATCCTTGCAGATCTTGCAAGCAAGAAAGCGCGCAGCCCGCGCACCGCGACAATGCTGGTCCGATCGCTTTTGTCCTTGCAGGCCTCGGCGTCTGACGACGCGCGCCGTTCTGAAAACAAATGACCCCCCGCGCTCTCGCCGCAGCAGCCGCTCTTTGGGCGGCTTTTTTTGCGCCTGCGTCAATGGCGCAGACCCCGTGCATGGATCTCGCGCAGGCGGCGGAGCGGCTTGAGCGCAGCCACGGCGAGGTGCCGACCTGGCGAGGCATGTCCGCGCGGGGCTACATGATCGTGCTGTTTGAAAGCGCCGAGAAGGGCACCTGGACGATCGTCATGGTGCGTCGTGACGGGCTGGCGTGCGCTCTGGACGCCGGTGCCGGTGGGGAAAAATTGAGTAGGAGTGCGCCGTCATGACGCCCGAGGAGCGAGACCGGCTCGCGAAAGCCGAGCAGGCGATCGTCGACATGAGAGACGATATCAAGGCGATCCGCGAGGACTGCAAACAGCTCACGAAAGCGCTCAATATGGGCCGCGGGGGGTTTTTCGTGATGCTGCGCCTGGGGGCCGCCCTCACCGCCATAGCTGGTGTCACTGCGTGGCTCTATGACAGCCTCAAATGATGGCTATGGGCCGCACGCCACCGGCAAAGCCGCCGAGGCGGTCGCCATCGCATGGCTGTCGCGCCGCAAATACGAGTGTTTCACAGCCTGGGGCAGTCACAGCCTCTGCGATCTGGTCGCGCTGAAGCGGCGCGGCGTTGTGGCTGCGTCGGTGACACTGATAGAGGTCCGCGCGACCGACTATGCGGGCACGGGTCACCGCCGCCTGTCAGCTGATCAGGCAAGGGCTGGGGTTGAGCTGCTGCTCGTCTATCCAGACGGCAATTGCGTTTGGGCAAAGCCTGATCAGGCCGGAGAGACGGATGAGTGATGAAACGTTGGTTAGCGTGCAAGTCGATCGCGTCCGAAAGCACATCCATGTCACGTCTAACGGCAGGCGCTGGGAGCTGACGCCGGAGCAGGCCGAGAGCCTTGCGGTGCTGCTCGTCCGCGCGGTGCGGGAGGGCCAGGAATGACGATCGTGCCGAGCATGGGTGACTTGCAGACGGCGGCTAGGACTATTTTCGGCGAGGCTCGAGGCGAGAGCGACGAAGGTCAGCGCTGGGTGGCGGCGACCATCATCACCCGCGCGCAGCGAGGCGGCTGGTGGGGCGGCACGCTGGCGACGGTCTGCAAGAAACCGTGGCAGTACAGCTGCTGGAACGCCCGCGATCCGAACAGGCGGATCGTTGAGAGCCTTCAGCCTGACGAGCCCGAGTTTCTGCGCGCGCTGGAGAATTTAACGCAGGCGCTGCGCCATGGCGTCGGCGAGACCCCGACCCATTATCACACGACATCGATCAAGCCCAGCTGGAGCGACGCGGAGAGCATGCGCTTCATCGCGACAATTGGCCGGCACCGTTTCTACGAGGAGACATGAAATGCAGGAATTTGTATCGCTGGTGACTAGCACCGAAGCCGGGGCCTGGGTTGCGGCCATTGCCACGCTGATCGCTGCGGCGAACGGCATCACCGCGCTGACGCCGACCAGGGTCGATAACAACGTGCTGGGGGTCGTGCTTCAGATCCTCAACTGGCTGTCGCTCAACGTCTACAAAAACAAGAACGCTGATGATGTCTAGCTGGTTGTCTGCCATTGGCCAGATCGCCGGGATCTTCCGGGCGCTGTCCGAATGGTGGAGCCGGCGGCAGCTGATCGAGGCCGGCAAGCGAGAGGCTGAGGGAGAGTACAATGCCGAGCAGCTGGATAAGATCCGCCGCGCAAATAGCGCTCGCATTAACGCTGACCGGGTGCGCTCTGACCAATACCGCGACTGACGTGTCTTGCGTCGCGTTTCAAGTTATCAAGCCGTCGCGATCCGACGTGTTGACCGCCGGCACCGAGCGTCAGATCGCCGAGCATAACGCGGCCTGGGAGGCGCTTTGCCGGTAAGGGGGCGGAGAACTGCCTCTCGAGAGGCAGTGGTCCCCCATAGTGCATATTTGAGGCCAATTCTAGGCCCCAGGAGGTTCAATTGAACCTCCGACCCCTGCCTCTTTTGCCGCTAAGTCATTGAAAAGCTGGCGCACCCGAGAGGATTCGAACCTCTGACCTCTGCCTTCGGAGTGCAGGGGCCTTAGTGCAACTAATTGATCTTCAACGCTTCTCAATGCCGAAAAGTGCTCAAAAGTGACGTTTTGTTCACTTCGCGTTCACGGTTTCGGGTTCAATTGAACCTCCGACCCCTGCCTCTTTTGCGTTTTCGCGCTCAACAAAGGGTCCGTATAAATGACATGCGGGGGTGTTCGTCGCAGTCCGCTGCGGCGCGCAAAACCATCGCAAAGTGTGGGACGCGGGGGTGGGGAAACAGCGACGCGTTTTCCCCACTTGCAATTCAGTCCACCTCAAGCGCCCGCGCCGCGCCGCGCAGATAGTCTGGGCTGTAACGCGCGTATATTTTTCGCGTCGTCTCGAGGCTGTCGTGGCCAAGATACTGCGCGATCTCCGCCATTGGCACGCCGGCCTCCGCCATCCAGACGGCGGCGCTGTGGCGCAGGACGTGCGGCGTTACATCCTCCAGTCCCGCCCGCTGGACAGCCCTGGCGAACGACTTCTTGATGTCCAGCACCGGCTTGCCGGCGAACTCGATGACGTGATGCGTCATCGCGACCTGCTTGGCGACGATCAGCGCTCGCCGCGCCCCCGCCGTCATCGGAAGCACTGCCCGCCCTTTGTTTTTCGTGCCGATGCCGAGGTCGATCCGCTGGCGTGGGAAGTCGATCTGAGGCCACGTCAGCTGCAGCAACGCTGTTTTGCGTGCGCCGGTGGCGATGGCCAGCTCCAGGAAAAGATAGAGGTGAGGCGTTGAGACGGCGGCGTCTCGGAGCGCGCGATATTGGTCCTTGGTGATATGGCGATGCCTGGGGGCCGGCGGCGCAGGTAGTTCGAAGATCGCGCTTTTATCTGTTGCATGCGCTCGGACGGCGCTGCGCAGGTCGGTGATCTCGCGCCGTATCGTGCCGTCCTGCACGGCCTCGCGCCGCAGGGCGATATACTCGCGACATAGCTCGGGGCAGATCTGATCAGGGCGAAGAGCGCCCCAGAAGGGCCGTAGCGCTTTGTAGGAATACCGGGCACGCTCACGATCGCCGGCGGCGATATAGGCCTCCATGACCGCCGCGATGGTATCCTCGCGCGGTCGAGCCGCCTGCGCTCTCAGGTCCGCGAGGCGCTGCTCGGCAGTGTCACGATCGTCAGTGCGGAGCGAGACACGTCTGGTCTGCCCGCCTTCTCGCCAGATGGCGCACCATTTACCTCGGAAGAGCTTGAGCCGCATTGTTCGTGTTCCGTTATGGCCTGCAATGTCACACGATGATGCCGTCCAACGCGGAACGCGCGCAACTGTTTCCGCTGGATCATCCGCCTGATGCTGCTGTGTTTGACGCCCCAGCGCTCGGCAACCTGGCCGACTGTGAAAATTTCCTGGTTCATCACGCGGTATCTCGTCTCTGGTGGGTCGAGCCGGTGCGCGCGGAGGCGAGAACTTTCCGGCCTAGGTCGGTTATGGTAATACTATAATGTGTCGGTGGTGGGATCTCGTTGGCCGTGCATCGCACGACGCAAAAAATGTCCAGCCAGCCATGCAAAGCCAAAGGCCAAGCATCGCTCAGCATCGCGTCGTGGGGGGGTGCGTAGCTTGATCGCTCAGAAATATCGCGCAGCACCATCACCGCATCGCGAGCACGGTTAGATTTTTTGCTCCGTATAAATTCGGCGATATAAGCGCGCTCGGATCGCATTGTTTCAGCGCGCAAATTAGCGTCTTCCCGATCTCTTTTGCGTTTTGCAAGAACGCCTTGGTGGTCTCGCAGTGAAGTCTCTTCAACCTCCATCGCCAACGATTCCAAAAGCGCATCGATGTCGTTTTCTTCCATCATTCGGTCCTTGTCTGTTGGCTAGCGGAGGCCCCGTATCGATCGTGCGCACAGCACTCGTCAATAACCCGATGGCAGGCCGCGCATTGACTATGCCCGGCGACCCAGACTAGTTGCGGCACTGCCCCCTCCTCGGCAAAAGCGCCACAGCGCGTGCAATAGATCTGCTCGCGCGGATCCGGCTCTGGCTCCGAGCGTTTACCGTCGATCGCCTGCGGGCGATTAACATTCAGATGCTTGGCAATGGGGTTTTTGCGACCTTTCACACCTCGACCTCCCACATGATATGCTTCCGAAATGGGCCTCACTCAGGTTCCCAAAGCAGCTTCTGGCCATCCACGATGTGGACCGCTGGGCGTCCCCCGCGGCTCCAATTAGGCTTGCCTGTCGTGTATAGATTTTTCCACCCAGCCGCCCGAAGGCTCGCCCCGCCTTCCTCCGGCGTCGTATAGGTTCCGAGCCTCTTAAAGCCGAGTGCCTTGGCCGCGCGCCAAGCAGCCCCGTAAAGGTAAGAACAAGCGTTCCGGGTGCCATCCGTGCAGAGCCTCGTGACCTCAAGCGTGACACCGTCGTCGCGCCCCCGCGCGACCGGGCGTCCAACGATCGCCACGCCGACAATTTCGTCACCGAGCGCGGCACCGATCGAGAATTTGTGTCCGACCACTGGCCGGTGGTGCCGATGGTGACGGCGCACAAATTCGTTGGCCTCCGCCAGCGAGAGCGGCACGG
>JAAOEI010000646.1_pt1 | contig 13203 bp, 10 predicted proteins | sample 7059261 | NCBI WGS metagenome assembly JAAOEI01 (sample SAMN14008812, study PRJNA610033) | viral metagenome | isolation source: viral particles filtered from seawater | place: China: Hangzhou Bay, Yangshan Deep Water Harbour | collected 2017-10-31
GGGGAATGCGGACGGCCGGGCATCGAACCCAGCCTGAGGCCTAACCTAGTCCGGCTTCTTCGGGACGACCGTGAAGGTCACCTCTCCGAACTTCGACACCAGCAGCTGGTTCTTCATCCAGACCTGCAGCGGAGAACGACCCTTCGACAGCACGCGGAACATCTTGACGAAGTCCGCAGGAGGCATGCCGGCAGGGATTTCGTAATCCGCCTTTATCTGAGCCGTCATCTTCGCAGCGTCCAGGACGTTCTGCTTCAGAGCAGCCAGACGGCACTCCCGGCACCAGCTCTGGCGACGGCGAATCGTCGTCGTCTGTCCGACCCCAGTCGCTACCGTCATGTTACGGAACCCGAAGACCTCCTCCGCTTTGTCGGAGCTGCAGGACTTCTCGCAGTTCGGGCAGGACTCCAGCTTCGGGAATGGCGCGGACTTCGTATGCGTCCAGTACCACTCCTTCTCTCCGTCCTGCGTCTCAACGACACGGATGGGAGCCTCCTGCGTCTCGTCCGTCAGCGTCTCCTCCGGTTCGAACTCCTCCGACTGGTCGTCGTCTTCAGAGTAAACAGGGTCGCTCTCGCCTCCGTCGTCGTCCGGCTCCGCAGCCTCCATCAGCATCTCCGACAGGATGCCGGACCCGATGCCATGCAGACGATGCGCGAACTCAGACGCAGTCTCATCCCGCTTAGGAATGACCCGACTCTCCAGAGCCATCAACACGCACTGTAACGCTAACTTCTCTTGAACCTTCATGACTACTCTCCTTCTCGAATGTCGCTTCATGCGACGGGTTGAAACAAAGGCGCGAAGCCGGGCGTTGAACCCGGCGCGAAGGCCTAGCCCTTCTTCGTGCGCGGCGCGGTGATGACAGCGCCACCAGCGCGCGTGACAGTCTTACGGTACTTCGCAGCAAGCGCAGGGTTCGCCTCTTCGAAGGCCTTCGCGTCGAAAGCCTCCTTCGACGACTCCGCACTGAACGACGACTTCACGCCAGAGGCCGTGTGAAGCTTCACGCCTTCCGCATGGTGCGCGACGATAATCTTCTTCAGCTGCTCCTGGCGCTCTTCGATGTTCTTCTTGGAGCGGCCGAGGTCCACGTACTCTTCCATCGCAGCCTCAACCTCTCCGACGACCAGGAGAGATTCTTCGCCTCCCTTCGGACGGATGGTCGCAGCCAGCGTTGCAAGGCTGTCGCTGTCCGATGCTGCTGGCCACCGTCCAGAGCTGTCGTTGACCCATGCCAGCGCAGCCTCAGCAGCCTCCACGATGGTCGCCTGCGTCTCCGCATCAGCGAAGATTTCAATCAGGTGGATGCGGTCGTAACCGAGGCCGGTCGCAACGCACAGATAGCCCTTCTTGCAGCCGCTAACGTACAGCTGGCTTTGCACCTGCAGGTAGTACGCTAGTCTTATATCGCCTGGCTCGAGGTCAGCGAAGCCGAACTCATTCACCTGCTGCCAGTCTGCGCCGCTGCGGTCCACCTTCGCTTCGAACGTCGCCACCACAGTTTCGATGCCTTCAGCGTTCGTCTGCGTCACGTCCACAATCAGAGCGTCAGGAGTCGCAGACACAGCGCCACAGGCCAGAGACTCAGACAGCGTCCACGCAATCGGGCTGCTCATCGTCGTGATGCCAAGCTTACGCATGCCGGCCCGGATGATGAACTCTTCGAACTCGCGGCCGAACGCCATCGCGTCGTTGTCGTTGTCTTCGATGATGCCGGCGCGCAGGTTCCGCTTCGTCCGGACAATGTCCAGGAGGCCTCCCCACTTCGACACACCAAGCACAGCAGCGACCTCAGACGCGCCGATGTGGTGAGAGCGCCCCAGCTGCCACTCCGCGCTGCCGTGGATGGCAGGAGGAAGAGCGATGGTCTTCTGGTTCAGGTAGCAGAACGTCGGCTTAGCCATTGAACACCTCAACGCTCATCGCGTCGCGACGCTCCTTCTGCAGACGGCACAGCTCCTGAAGGACCGTAGCGACTTCGGCCTCAGCGAACTCGTCAGTCGCAGCGGCCTGCATCTTCGCAACGTCAATCGTCAGGCTTCCGGTGTTAGTGATGACACTGGACCAGCCACACGGCTCTCCCTTCACAATCGGGTCAATCACCTGCGTCGACACCTGAAGCGAGACGAACAGAACGCGACGACCAAGAACCGGACTCGGGCCAGACAGCGTAACGTGAAGCTGCCACGTCTCACTGTGCGTCTCGAGCTTCCGCGAAGCGCGAAGGTAGAAGCCGTCGCTGGTCACCTGGTCAATCTTCCACGCAAGCGGAATGACCTTCGAAACGACGAGGATGGTGGGAGAAGTGAGACTGATAACGGGACTCATGTCGGTATGGATGTCCATGACCTTCCTTCGATGTGGCCTTCTGGCCGTGATGGGGAATCTCTCTGCAGCGACACCTTCTCTAGACGCACAAAGATACGGTGTCAACCTATTGCAAGCACAAACAGCGAACTTTCTTCACCTGCCTTCCGGTCAGATGGGAAAGGCCGCATCCTCGTAATCTACTACGTCAGACGACATCATCATACGCTTCGTCGATGACACGCAGGTCCGTCACGTTCTCACCATGAGAGGCCGTCAAAGCCGCTTTAGAGAAAACGATGCAGCGGGTTCGAACGCCTGCCACCATCGCCTTCTTGTCCAGGCGCTTTGCATCCGTCTCCAGCCAGCCGCGCAGCTGCCATGCCTTGAACACGCCTTCCGCGTCGAAGTCCGCACGCTTCAGCACTTCACGCAGACGCGACACCACTAGCCCGAGCTCCACGACCGTTCCGTCCTGAATCCGAGCCACGCCCATCCAGCCTCCGTTCGGCTGCTCCTGCGTCTTCGCTCCGACATGAGCAAAGGCGTCCGGCTGCAAAGCCACCAGACCCAGCACGTACTCCAAAGCAGCAAGCGGACGGTCCGCACTGGCTCCGGCCGTCAACACCTTGGACCAGAGGTCGTCCGTTCCGACCATGATGTCGTACCAGTCCACAGGCAGGTTCGCCTCTCCGACCCATGCAGCCATGAAGTCCTGCAGGAGCCTCCACGTCAGTTCTAGCGTCGCCATGTAGCCGGCCAGACGCGGAGCCACCGTGTTACCAGGAGACAGCTGCAGCGCGCGCTTCGTGAACTGCTCCTGGTAATAGTTCCACTGTGTCCGCAGCTGCTTCTTGCCGGCATCGTCCAGACCTTGGATGTATTCCACCATCCGGCGCTGCGCGTGGCCGTGATGCATCGACACCTTGGACAGCAGGTCCGCAATCTTCGCAGCCGTCGCAGGAGACTTCTCCTTCCACGGAAGGCCATGCAGCGTCACGCAGCGCGACCGGAGGCCACCATCGCCAGTCACAGACGACAGAGGATACTCCGAAGTCGTGATGATGACGCTCTTGAACTCCTCCGTCCGTTGGAACTTTCCGACAGTCGTTGTTCCACGGTCACGACCGCGGCCGCTCATGAGCTGGTACACCAGCGACGACAGTCCCTTCGGGCCTAACCTGTCCGGCCAGTTCTTCGTCTCGTCGATGGCCACCGTGTGATGCGCGAACAGGCTGACATAAGACTGAATCGCCACCGGGCTGCTGCTGAACGTCGTCGCCAGCTCAAGAGGATACCCGATAGCACTAAGCGCAATCTGCATCATCTGCGACTTACCGCAGCCTGTCTCTCCTGCGAGGTCCATGACGAACGGACGCGCAGTCTCACCTAGGAACGGCAGCAGCGGAGAGGCACAGGCAGATGCCATCAGCGCGCGCAGCGTATCGTACTCGCACAGCGCAGGAACCAGAGCCTCTGTCCACTCCCGAGCGCTTCCCTTCTGGACGACCATCGACACGGCCTTTCCGCCTGTCTCATCCAGCTTCAGGAAGGACGGAGCATCGCCCATCCGCTCCTCACCTAGCAGGAAGCCTTTGCCATGCCATCCAAGCACGCGCGACATGCGCTCCTGCTGGCAGCTCCGACGAAGCAGCGACTCCGCTGCGCCGATGTACCGGACCGCTTCGCCAGAGGTCGCAGACGTCACAGGGATTCCACTGTCCAGGCACCCGAGCAGCGCATTGCTGCTGCAGAACACCTTGCGCGACTCCACCTGTATCTTCTTCCGGCCTTCGTCTTCCCATTCGGCCTGCAGGCTCTCCACGCCCATCGTGACCTCGAGGATGCGCTTAGTAATAAAGAAGGGCGGGTCAGACACCAGCACGTGCTTCTCTACCTCCTTCCCGTCACGACCCTTTCCCACAGTCACGCGGACCAGACGGCCGGCCTCATCAATGTCGTACTCTTCTGGCAGGCCCGGCGCATGCGTCCGCTTTGCCACTGGCGCAGTCTCTTCAGCCTTTCCCTCTCGCTCAACGAAGCGCGGCTCAGGAGCTGCAGCGTCGCCTTCCAGCATCCACTCAGGGACGACGAGCTCCACCTTCTGCTTCTTCGGTGGCTTCCAGCCTCCCTGCGTCGCAGCATGCCACAGCGTTCCGAGGCCGATGAACGACTTCGGGTTGTCCTGTATCCGCTTCCACTGCAGGTCCGCGCTCTCCTGGTCGAACTTCGGACTCGTCGCAGACCAGTCCATCCACAGCTCGTATCCGCCCGGCACGTCACGCAGCGCCATGCCAATACGGAACCAGTCGTGGTACGGCATCGACGCGCTTAGACTAAACAGCGCAGACGGTACCCACGACACGTCTCCGATGTCTCCGTTCCGGACACGCTCTTCACGCTGCGTCGTTCCAGTCTGCTTCAGAAGCCGCAGCAGCCAGTCAGCAGGAGCTGGCGGACACTCCGACTCCAGACCCGTCTCACCATCCTCTTCCGCCCATTCGTACAGACGGCCGGACAGATGCAGCGAAGGCGGCGCGACGATGTACCCTCCCTCTCCGCGCGTATCGACGAACTTGCAGATGCTCCCCGTTGTATTCGGGACAATCTGACCCTCCTGCAGTTCGAACAGCAGGTGAAGGCCTCCTCCTCCGGTCTTCGATATCGCAGTGCGAGGGAAGATGGCTCCTGCCATCCGCTCACACTCCTCCATCAGCACTTCTATCGGCGTCTCCTTCGCGTCCAGGTCAAGCACTGCCAGACGGGAGGCCTGCCCCGTCCGGATGCCGACATTCGCGCTAGGCCACTTCTTCCACCAGCTGCGAATCGTCGCTGGGTCCGTCGTGGCATCGTTCAGGCCGTTCTTGGTGAATGGCTCCTTCTTCGACTTACCGGAGCCGACAGGAAAGACCTGCCAGCCACGGGAAGCGTACAGAAGGGCCGCTTGCAGGCACCTCGTCTCGCTCATCGTGTCCTCTCATCATGGTGGGGAGGGGCAGCATACCATCTAGCGCGGCAAAAGCAACCTTTGCGGCACTAGACGGAAGCCGATTCTGGAAGATTGCGGTCGTTTCCGGCCAGAATGCCCCGTTTTGAGGCCTCAGATGGCAATCCGCCCCAAATCCGCCCCAGCCCGCCCCAAGGTTGCCCCAAACTCTGGGGCGCGTTTTCCTCTGTAACTCTCTGTAATCTCTACTCTCTTTTTTTAGTGCCCCAGATGCCCCAAGTTTTTACACATAAGACCTTTACGCGCGCACGCACGCACACGCACACACGCACACGCATGCGCGCTCGCGTCCGCGCACATAGGGCCCTATGGGGGGGAGACTTTTGGGGCGCACCCCAAAAAGACCCTCGCGGCCGCATACTTCCTGCCTCTGATGACCCTCGACCCCTTGGGGCGCGAAGTGGGGCGGATTTCGTCAAAGACCGTCAAGAGCGGCAAAGGCTCCGTCTAGCGTGTCAAAGCGCATACATCCTCCCGAGCCTCTTCCGGGCGATGAAGACCGGATACTGTGGACCCGACAGGATGGCCGCTTGCTAAAGGCGGCGTGCTTCCGCTGCGACGCGCTAGTTCTTGCGTCAGAGGCACTTGGAGCGTACATAATAGACACGGCTACCGACTGCAAACCCTCGCGCGTGAACGAGGTTGCCGGGGAGAAAGAGCATGGGATTCTCGCGTGAAGAGAAACAGGACTTCCAAGAAGCGGCGTGGAAGCTCCGCATCGAAGGCAAGAGCATGCGTCAGATTGGCGCGACGCTGAACCTCTCCGCAGGATACGTCTGCCAGCTGCTGCAGAAGGCGCTCGAGGAGAAGAAGGAGGAGCTGGCCGGCACTGCTGAGAAGCATATCGCGAACCAGGCTGCTCGTCTGGACCGTATGCTGGAAGCGCTATGGGAGAAGGTAGAGGCAGGCGACCCGAAGGCCGTGGCTGCGGCGCTGGCCATCGAAGACCGCAGGTCCAAGCTGCTCGGGCTGGACGTGGCGCAGCGAAAGGCCCTGGACATCACGACTGGTGGAGAGCCTGTCCACTTCAAGGTAGAGATTCCTATCGTCGACCGCATCCGTGGCGCTGAGGGCGAAGATGCCTGACATCGTCGTGGAGCTTCCACGGCTGTACCGGAAGCAGGCCGCTGCAGTTCTGGACCCGCGTCGCATCGTCTGCATCGAATCGACGACGAAGGCCGGCAAAACCTTGGGCTGCCTCATCTGGCAGATTGCGGAGATGCTGGAGAGTCCACCAGACACGGACCATTGGTGGATTGCTCCTGTGTACCAACAGGCCGACATGGCCTTCACAGAAGCGTGGAAGCTGCTGCGCGGTAAACCCGGCTTTAGACAAAGCCTCTCCCAGCGCGCCATCATCGGACCAGGAGAGCGGCGCTGGTCGTTCAGGTCTGCGGACAAACCCGACAATCTGTACGGAAGCGCGGTCTTCAGTGCCGTCCTGGACGAAGCCAGCCGCATGAAGGACGATGCCGTCGACGCTGTGTACAGCACGACGACCGCCACGCGCGGCCGGATGCGTCTCATCGGCAACGTCCGCGGCCGTTCGAACCGGCATTATCAATGGAGCCGCAAAGCGGAGAGCGGGGAGCCGGGCTTCGCGTACCATCGGATTACTGCTGACGACGCTGTTGAGGCTGGCCTCTGGCATGCGTCTGACCTCGAGATGGCGCGGCGCTCCATGCCGGCTGCGGTCTTCCGGCAGCTGTATTACTGCGAGCCAAGCGATGACGGTGCGAATCCTTTCGGGATTGACGCCATCCGTAACTGCGCGGAGCTCTGCAACGGGAAGGCGACCGGCGCTCCTGTCCGCGTATGGGGACTGGACATCGCGCGGAAGCGAGACTTCACAGTTCTAATCGGGCTGGACTCTAACCGGCAGGTGGCGCAGCTGCATCGATGGCATGGCCTGCCGTACAGCCAGCTCGTCGACAAAGTGAAGGGCATCGTCGGACCGCAGTCGAAGGCCTGTCTGTTCTATGACGCGACGGGCGTTGGCGACCCGGTCGGAGAGCAGCTGGAGAAGGAGAAGCTGTGGGTTGAACCCTTCATCTTCTCGTCCGCATCGAAGCAAGGCCTCATGGTTGGGCTGGCTGTGGCTTTACAGCAGGGCCGCACCTCTGTTATCGACGGCGTCCATCGCGCGGAGCTGGAAGGCTTTGAATACGAGATGCGCGGTAATCGCGTCATTTACGAAGCGCCATCGTCGATGAACGACGACACGGTTTGCGCGCATGCGCTAGCGTGGCATGGTGCAGAGAGATTGGGAGTAAGTCGTGACGTGCGTCGGGTTCCGAAGAATCAGGCCACGTCTACCAGGGTGAACGCATGGTGACACGGAAGACTGGTTTGGTTGACCCTTCGGGTAATCCGGTTTCGTTCGCACAGGCCAACACGCGCGTAAGCGTGATGGGCGTGAAGAACTTCATCGGAGGCTTCCCCGATGCGGACCCGAACAGCACATTCGGTCCATACCAGCGTCGCGGCTCGGGCGGGTCTGTCACTGGTAAGTACCAGGAGATGATGCAGACCCATTCCGGCATCGCGTCTGCCGTTTACTGGTCCATCACTGAAGCGTCTGCGCTCCCGAAGGAGATTGTCTGGCCGCACTCGTCGATGCCTGGCGCAGAAGAGACGACCTTCATGCACATCTGCCGGCAGGCTGCGATTGAGGAGGCCGTGGTCTTCGACGGCACGCTGTCTGGTGCGAACGCGCTGTGGCAGTACGTGATTCTGGATGCGTTCATGGGCTTCGGGCTGATGCTCCCGCGTCTGCTGGAAGGCGGAAGCGTGGAGTGGTATCCGATTGCTCACTCGTCCGTCATGCTTTGGGACCCGGAGCCGGGCACGTACTTCATGCGTGGCGTGAAGTTCTCGACCGGACAGGGATACGCGAACGTTCCTGCGAACGACCTCGTCCACGTTGTCCATGGCACAGCGACGGCTGGTGAGTGGGAAGGCCGTAGCATCCTGCGTTCGCTGCTTCAGCCTTACGAGCTCTGGAAGCAGACGGCTCTGAACGCTGGCATTTACAACCAGATGAGCTGGGGCTTCTTGGACATCGCTTACGACCCGTCTGTGTCGACGGACGACATCGACGCGATGAACACGCTGGCTGGTCAGTTCCAGGACGGCGTGCGGAAGTACATCCTGCGTCCGCGTGCTGTTGACGTGGAGATGAAGTATCCGAAGGGCGCAGGTCCGGACGTCATCGCGCAGCTCACGTATTACGACACGCTGATTCAGCGGATGTTGAACGACAATCTGGCCGGCATCGGGAAGTTCGGTTCACGTGCGATGGCTGAAACCGTCGACGACGCTGCAGGCCGTCGCGCGAAGGCGTGGGTTGACGGCATCTTCGAACGCGCATCGACGGGCATGTTCGGGTGGCTGGCGAAGCAGCATGGCTACACTGGCAAGCTTCCGGTCCTTCGGAGCGTGTCTGCTGAGCTCACGACTGGTCTGGACGGATGGGCTGCTTATGTCCAGGGCGTTCAGTCCGGCCTGATTCGTCGTGGCCCGGAAGATGAGGCATGGGCGCGTCGTGTCATCGGCGCTCCGGAGGTGACTGTTGAGCAGACGGCCGACAACCTTCCTGAAGCGATTGGTTCCACGGCAGTCGGCATCGCGCAGACCATTCTGGCCGGTCTGGTTCCGGGTTCGGCGGCTCCGATTGCACCGTCTGCGGCGAAGCTGCTGCTCATTGCGGCTGGCGTTCAGCCTGAGACTGCGGAAGAGATGGTGATGGCGCAGCTCGAGGTCGCTGCTCCTTCGGCCGCTCCTGTTCCAGCAGCAGCGGAGCCTGCAATCAGTGAAGCGCCTGTCGCACCAGAGACGGCACCGTCTGATGTTCCGCAGGTCGTCATCGGAGGCAACGTGGAGGTTCCGGCTGCAATCGGGACTGCTCCTGCGTTTGCTCCTGCGGCTGCGGAGCCTGCTGACGCGAAGATGGCTGACGCGGTGGATACGACTCCGACTGATGCGATGGCGGAAGCGGCCGCGCGTGCTCTTGAGTGGCGCGACGAGCATGGCCGTGGCGGTACGCTGGTCGGAGTGGCGCGCGCTCGAGACATCAAGAATAAGAAGAACCTGTCGCCTGACACCGTTCGTCGGATGGCATCGTACTTCGCGCGGCACGTCGTCGACAAACAGGCTGAAGGATTCAACCAGGGCGAAGATGGCTTCCCGTCTGCAGGCCGCATCGCGTGGGACCTTTGGGGAGGCGACGCTGGCGACCGATGGTCTGAGCGGAAGGTCGCAGAGCTGGAGAACGCAGCGGAAGACATGGCTGAAGAGGCTACGCTTCTGGTGGCGTCGATGGCAGAAGTGCCGGACAGCATCGTTCCAGATGACGTGATGCAGGCTGCTCAGGCTGCTCTGGAAGCGCATCGTGCGATTGCGAAGGGACGGACGACTGACACGGAAGCGCTTCTGATTGCACGTGACCTCGCAGCCGGAAAGCGGCTCTCCTGGTCGCGCGTGATGAAGCTCGCAGAATACTTCGGACGTGAGTATCCGCGTCAGGTGGAGACGAAGAGCTTCAAGTCTGGCGGTCCTTCGTTCCATGCGTACCAGCTGCGCGGAGGCGATGCCGGCCGTCGCTGGATTCGTTCGCTTCTGACTGCGTATGCACTTGGGGCGCATCGTCGGGCGGCTCGTCTGTCTGACCCGTCGAAGACTGGCGCAGGCGACCTCGCGGACGGAGAAGGGGAAGGGGTTCTCGTCGTCGGAGGCGATGGAAAGGAGTTCGTGACGTACCGTCCGCTTCGGCAGGAGGAGTCCGTGGTGGGCTGGGTGTCGCTTGCAGACGCTCGGGTTGCGCTGGACGAGATTCTGGCAGCGGTCATCATCGCGATTGCGGACGAGCATCGTGCGGCTGTCATCGCAGGTCTGGCTGACGGCTGGCAGGCTGGCGAGCGCGACGCTCTCTGGAATAAGTACATGCAGCTTTACGCTGTGGCGCTGACTGACTCCGCGCTGGAGCTCCGCAATCAGGTACAGGCAGAAGTCATCGACGAAGCGAAGCGGACTGCGCGCTCCGGGTTGGGCGTTACTGCAAAGCCGGCTGCGGAGATTGAGGATGCAGTGGCGAACTTCCAGGCTGCGGCTGATAAGGAGTTCGCGCTGGCTGCAGCTGCAACGCAGAAGGCTGCGGAGATTGTGGCCGACCGTGTCCAGGGCGAAGTGGAACAGGCCATTCTTGGTGGCGCGGACATGTCCAAGTGGGAGACGCGCATCACGGTCGCAGGTCTGATGACCAGCACGCTTCAGCCGCGGAACATGGTGGAGAGCGCAGCACGCGCGGCTGGTTACGCACAGACTCCTGCGGCTCTGGCCTCTTCTGGTCTGGCTCCGCTGGTACCGGACCGCGTGATTCGGAGCAGCATTCCTGATGGCGACCGCTGCGAAGTGTGCGCTGCGATGGACGGTACGGAATACAACGTCCGGTCGTTCGTGGTTGGCAACGACCTGCAGCTGCCTCCGCTTCCGGACCCGAACTGCTTAGGTGGCGCAGGCCGCTGCCGTTGCGGTTACATCGGTCTTTACGACTAAAGGTCGCAGACCTCGCACTTGCATCCTTCCAGTATGTATCGCGTGGAGCGCGACCCGATTCCACGAATGACCTGCCGGATGTGACCCTCGAGTGCGAGGTTCATGATTTCAGTCCTAACGGCTTTGTCTCCGAAGTAGCCGATGCGGACTGCGAGTGTGCGTGGCGACGGGTGGAATCCGACTGCGTGGCAGCGGTGGAGTTCGTCCAGGAGCGCCTTCTGTCGTTTGGTCAAGTTCGTCTGGTCCATGAAGCCTCAAAAAGAATACCGCAGTGCAGATAGGATTGCACTAGTGCGGCGAAGGCAACGCTAGCGCAGTCCTTTCGCACATAACGGGTCTTTCAGTGCGCGAAAAGGGATGCATTATGCGCGGCATGTCACAGAACGACTCACATAACCGTCCGCGGATTCGCACGAACGAGGTCAACCTCGGAGATGACGGCGCTCTTCGTTGGGTGTCGCTGCTTCCGGAAGGGAAGATTCACGCGCATGGTACCGTGTGGGACCTCGCAGCGGAGAAGACTGACCCGGAGAAGCTGCGCTTCCGCTTTGACGACGTAGTGTCGTCGCTGGAGTCGTGGCTTCAGGAGTTCGCTCCTCCGATTGCGATTGAGCATGTGAAGGACGGGACGGCTGCAGGCTACCTGAGGTCGATTCGCGTTCTGAGTGCTGGTGAGGCTGCGAAGCTCGGAATCAAGCAGCCGGCACCTCGGATGATTTATGGCGGTCTGGACGTGACCAGTCCGGAGTGGGCTGCTCGCTTCGATTCTGGCGAGGTGCCTTACATCTCTCCGAACATCCGGGCGGCTGCATCGACAGAGACTGACGCGCGCTTCCCGTTCGGCATTGGTGAAGTCAGTTTCGTCACGGTGCCACAGATTAAGTCACAGCAGGTTCCGGTAGCATCGCTGCGCGGAATCTCTCTTTCGGAAGGAAAAGCCATGAAGTTTGCAGATATGATGGGTGCGTACTGTGCAGAGCTGGGTCTTGACCAGGCGAAGGTGGAGGAGCTTCTGAAGCTCGTCTCCGCTGCTGCGGCCGCTGAGCCGGGCATTGAGTCGTCGGTTGAGATTGAGGCGAAGAAGGAAGACGAGGCCGTTTCGAAGGCTGAGGAGGAGGCTCCGATGTCGGAGATTGCTTCTCTTCGTGCTGAGCTCGAGCGCGTGAAGCGTTCGGCTGCTTCGGAGAAGGTGAAGGCTGCTGTCGCTGGCCGGAAGGTTAGCGCTGCGACTGAGGCTCTTCTGACGGACGCTCTGGTGGCCGGTAAGACCGCCACGTTTGAGGCTCTTCTTTCGGACCTCGCGTCTGCTCCGGTTCCTGCGAAGGCGGCTCCTGCTCCCCGCGCGATTTCGCCTGTCGCTCCTGGCATCACGCATGGCAACAGCCTGAACCTGTCGGACGTGATGGGCAACATGGCGAAGTGGAACGACCTGTCGGACGCTGACCAGCTGAAGGCCATCACGGACCTCTCTGAGTCGAAGGGCATCGACCCCATCGACGCCTGGTGCTGGATTCGCGACGGGAAGGCTCCTGCTGCTGTTGAAGAGCGCGAAGCCACGAAGAAGTTCACCTCTCTCTAACAATCACGGCTCTACGGAGCCTCTCCTTTGGAGTAAGTCATGGCCCTTGCAGACCTGAATCCCCGTTCCACTTCGAAGTACCTCATTGCGGCTGACCTTACGGGCGCTGAGGGCAAGCTTCTCACCATCGACGCTGCCGCGACTGCGACTGCTGGCGTTACTGTCCTCGAGCTGGCGAACAACGCTGCTGACGTTCCGGTTGCCATCGTCGTCGTTGGCGCTGCTTCGGACAGCGGCTCGTATCCTGATTACGCGACCAGCTGCGAGATTTACGACACGCTGATTGGCTGCTTCGACGGAGCCGTCGCTGGCGCTGCTGGTGTGACCGCTGGCGCTCGCGTTTGCTCGTCCGCTGCCGGCACGTTCGATAACTGTGTGACCCCGCTTGGCGCTGGAGATTACACGGTTGGCATCGCGCAGACTTCGGCTGCGGCTGGCGAACAGTTCACCATCAAGTTCCTCGTGTACAAGCGCGAAGCCTAATCAACCCGGTCACTGACCTTCCACTTTTGAGGTAAGTCATGAGTCTTCCCATTGGCGTAAATACAGGGGCACTTCGCCCCTCAGTCCTCCAGCAGATTTCGCTTCCTCGCTTTGGTGCGACGGGCCGCGAAGCCGCTCTCGTCTCGCCCATCATCAAGGTCGACACCCGGCAGGGCTTCTACCATTTCTTCCTCGAGAACGACCAGCTTAGCGTCGGTCCCTCTGGCAACGCGCAGTCGCCTGTCGGTTACGACTCGCCTGCTTCGCCGGG
>JAAOEI010000647.1_pt1 | contig 13202 bp, 18 predicted proteins | sample 7059261 | NCBI WGS metagenome assembly JAAOEI01 (sample SAMN14008812, study PRJNA610033) | viral metagenome | isolation source: viral particles filtered from seawater | place: China: Hangzhou Bay, Yangshan Deep Water Harbour | collected 2017-10-31
AAAAAATAAAGTGCGAAGTCAGGAATCCCATTGCGCCCCAGAAGAGCATATGGCGTATGCGGGCAGCCTTGTTCATCTTCCAGTCCCGCTTAACCTCTTCAATGAATGTCATTGTTTACCTCTCTTGTATAAACAGAAAAGGCCAGCTCCCACAGCCAGCCTTCTCTGCTAAAAACAACACCCTCAAGGCGGGAAGGGCTTACCTTATGCCTTCCTCACCCCGTGGTGGAATAACGCCGAATATCGGCGCGTGGACTGTAAGAACACGCAAGGTTTGGACTGCCTTACTCAGTTGTGGATGCGCCCGGAGTTGAACCGGGGTTCCAGCAGTTTCCATATCGGCTTTACTGCTGGTCTAAACCACTTCGCACCCTAAAAGGGTGGCGGGACATACAGCGAAGGGAGAGTACCACAAAACCATGCACTATATGCCCCGCCGTGGGGCGGAGGCGACCCCTTAGAAAGGCAGTGTGTCGTCTACGACTTCTGCGAGGAAGGCATAAGGACCGGGCTTGGGCCTTGCGACAGGTGGGGTGCCACTTGACCCATCACCGGATTCAGATCCGGAGAGCATCATCATCTCCTTGGCCTTGATCTCGGTAGTATAGCGTTCATTCCCTTCTTTATCCTGCCATTTGCGAGTCTGCAAGTTGCCCTCAAAGTAGACCTGTGATCCCTTCTTCAGATACTCGTTGCAGATTTCAGCCAGTCTCGCCCAAGCAACAATGCTGTGCCACTCAGTTCTCTCAACCCACTCTCCATTTCCATCCTTATAGGACTCATTCGTTGCGAGTCGGATGTTGCAGACAGCGGTTCCTGAGTCTGTGTGGCGAAGCTCTGGGTCTTGTCCCAGATTGCCGACGAGAATGACCTTATTCCCTCCTCTTGCCATGGTATTTACCTCTTTACACGTAAAAACGCCGTGCGGAATTGCACGACAGGGGCAATATAACACCACCTATAATACCACGCAACTTTATTTCTCAATTTTATTGCGCCGTATTTATGTGAAGATTAGATTAAGGCCAGTAAGGTGTATCTATGGACCGGGATGCCAGAAAGACACGAATTAAAGACATACGATCAGTTTACGCAGAAGGAAGCCAAGCTGGTGGACTTGTACACTGATCCAGAGAGCCAGACCTATCGGAACAAGGTCCGCTCCTACGAAGCCGCCGGGTACTACTGCGCGAAAGTGCCAGAGGGTCAGGAGGACGACGGAAGGGCGTACCGGGCGATGAAGGTTAAGGCTCACAAGCTGTTTAAGAAGGACCACATCTGGGCAGAGGTGGAGCGGCGGCTGATTGACCAGTCAGATGCTCTGAAGATGCCGATGGAAGAGGTGATCGCCAAGTTTTCGGCGATTGCTGATGTGGACCTAATGAAATACCTGCGGGAGGTGCCTGTCGCCTGTCCTCATTGCGAGGGCGAACTGCATTTGGGCATTGAATATGTATTTGATGTCAAGCAGATGCAGAAAGAGGGCTACGGCTCACTCCTAAAGAAGATGAGGCCGACAAAATACGGGACGGAGTTTGACTTCTACCCGGCAGATGATGCTCTGGACCGCCTGATGAAGCATTACGGTGGGTACAGGCAGTCCAGCGTAGGCGAGGAGTTGTCTGCGTTTGACGAACTAATCATCGCGGCCCGAAAAATATAGTTCTTTGATTTAATGCCAACTCCCGATGACATTAAGGCCCTTGCCGAGAAGTGTGAGGATCCGGTGTGGTTTGCTGAGAACGTCTTGGGCGAGACAACGTGGTCAAAGCAGCGCGAGCTGCTACGTGCCGTCAGAGATAATGACCAAGTTGCCATCCGCTCCGGGCATAAGACTTCTAAGTCACGGTCCTTTATGGTATTGGCCCTGTGGTGGGCCTTCAAATGGCACCTCTTGGGGGAGGATGCGCGTGTTGCCCTATCTGCGGCATCCTTCAATCAGGTGAAGGACATTGCGTGGCGTGAGATCCGCGCAGCATACAAGCGAACCCCGATCCTCCAGCAGGTATGTATAAAACCGCCTTCGCTTGATCCCGCCACGGGCCTAACTTTCACCAGCGGCAACCAAATCTTTGGCTTCTCTGCAAAGGAGGCTGAGAATGCTGCTGGTATCTCCTCACCCCACGTGATGTACCTGCTTGACGAGGCCTCTGGTATACAGGATGCCGTGTTTTCCGCCATGGAAGGAAACATGGCTGGTGGTGCCAAGATGGTAATGGCTTCGCAGGGTACGAAGATGAGTGGACACTTCTTTGACGCTTTCAATAAGTATAGAGCGTCGTGGCACTGCATAAAAATCAGCAGCTGGGACAGCCCGAATGTGACGGGCGAAGTACAGATCCCAGGTCTTGCCACGAAGAAGTGGTGCCAGCAGAAGAAGGACCAATGGGGCGAGGACAGCCCGCTGTACCGCGTTCGTGTAATGGGGGACTTCCCCGGCCACGGCGATAATACGGTATACGGGCTTGAAACTATTGAGTTTGCAAAGGACCGCTGGCCCACAGTATCCCGTGAGGGTGCGTTGCGCCTTGGTGTTGACGTAGCCCGCTTCGGAGATGATGAAACAGTCATTTTTCCTGTTCGCGGCCACTGGGCAATGGAACCCGTGGTCCTGCAAGGATCGGATGGGGTGCAGGTAGCCAGCAAGATTGTAGACACCGTTCGTCGGCTTCGCCGCGACACAGATAGAGAGATAGAGGTAAAGATAGATGAGATCGGACTCGGAGCTTCTCCAGTGGATGCCCTCTCACACATGGACCTGGCACAGCAACTTGGAATTAGGGTACGTCCTATTCACCTCCAATCTCCCGCAACTGATTCCGACAACTACGCAGATGCTGGAAGTGAAATGGCATTTAATTTAGCCGACTGGCTAAAGGCTGGCGGTGCCGTGCCTGATGACAGTATGCTGGTAGAGGAGTTGGCATCAACGACATACACAATGGATACGAAGGGTCGCCGAAAGGTGGCCGACAAGAAGAAACTGAAAACGCTGATTAGGAGAAGCCCTGACCGCAGAAACGCTTTGGAGCTGGCGATCTACGATCCCAAGCCCAAGGCAAGTGCGGGAGCTTCTTTCATAAACATTATTTGATATGTCCAATCTTTGGGTAGACAACAAGCATCCAGATTACGATGTGGAGGCTTATCAGCGGCAGTTCGCAAGGGATCAATTTACAGGCGACGCTCTACTGGTATCGCAGATAGAGTCAAGCAGAATGGCAGATCCTGCATCGGGGGCAGGAAAGGAGCGTACGCTCTCGCCATTCATGGATATTAGCGGCATCAGGGGGCGCAAGCGTCTCTCTGAGGTCACAGTAGACTTTGACAGGCAGGACCGCATCCGTGGTCCGCAGAACGGCACGTACCTGCGTCGCCGCGCCTTGGGAGAGTCTGCCGATGCCTTCCGTGAGAGGGCCTTCATTACCCGTTTCCCGGCACATATGTCTACGCTGATAGAAGCGTATGTCGGCGGGATTAAGGCCGTTGAGAGCGAAGCCACGCGCTCCTACGGGGAGCCTTTGGGCGACCCTGCTGACACAGACAGCATCTTCTTCCGTATGTGGCATGACATTGACGGCACGGGAAGAAACTGGGGTGCCGCCACGACGCGGATGATGACCAATCTGATTGTAGATGACGTTTTTTGGTCATTTACGGAACTGGGTAGCGCAGAGCATCCCCGCACACACATCATTGATCCGCAGCGTGTAGTAGACTGGCACGATGAGGATGGCATTCCCGTCTGGCTGCTCTTGGAGGAGACGCGGATGTTCCGCCCTGATATGCACAAGAAGGCAGAGATGGTGCGGATGTACACAGAGTACGATGTCAACGGCTGGCGCAGATGGCGCGTCGTAGAGGGTGACGATCAGAAAGAAGGCCGCTCCTTGGCACTTGATATGCAGGAGGAGTGGGCTTTTCCATTTTGGTCCACCCCTGACCGCCTGCGTAAGCGTATTCCGTTCACCCGTATGCGTCTATCTGACGTTATGGGCCGCTACGTGGGCTATCAGATGGCTCTGGACCACAATATGCTGTACAACCTGCTCTCTGATGCACGTTGGAACTTCCGTGTGATTAACCACCCGCGCCTGAAACTGCGTGAGGGTGATGAGCAGAAGTTTGACAAGGCCTTGGCGAAGATTGCTGAGGGTGCCAACGGCCTCCTTGGTGACTGGGAGTTCATCAGTCCTGATGCCAACAACGGTGCTACGGCATATAAGGTGTTCAGCGACGAGGTACGCCAGTACTACGTCACGAACCACCAGCGGATGAACGGTAGCAACATTGAGCGTAGTGCTACGGAGATTGCCTACAACGAGGCTACGGGGCGCACTTCGTTCCTCTCCATCCTGACGGACCTCGTTGACGAGTGTGAGAACGACTGGATGTTCCTCTCATCGCAGCTCATGGCTCCTGAGCGTCCTGACGAGTGGCTCAATGCCCGCGTAGAGCGCAGCCGCTCTTTCCGCCCGATTGACATTCAGAGCCTTGCCCAGTCACAGTCTAACAGCCTTGCTGCTCTTGGCAATCTGTTTGACGCTGAGACGGCTTTGGAGATTGCACGGCATGGGGTCACTGACGATGTAATCCGCCGCGTCCGCGAGGCGGGAACCGATCAAATTGTAACTGAAGAACTCTAATGGACCAAATCACTGCTATCAGCAGCGCAATAAAGGCTGCCGTGGGCGTGTTTGTACTTGCGATCACGGGCATTGGCATCTTGGTCTACACGATTGCCAGCGTCTACTCGCTTCCTGAGCGGGTAGAGGTTGTAGAGGAGCGTGTTGATACGATGTCTGGCAAGATTGACCGCATGGACTGCATCATGGTGGCTGAGGCAATGGAAGAACCAATCCGTCAGTGCCTATGAAACGCGGGAAAGCAGAGAAGTGGACCGAAGCTGACCTTGACAGGCTTGTGCAGATCAGCGAGAAAGACATCCAACGTGCTGCTGTGATGTGGCGTACCAATGCGCCAGAGGTAGCAATGGACCTACTTGACGCAAAGGCAAAAGACCTTGGGTGAAGAGAGCAAATATACCTGGGACGAGGTTGCTGGTCGGTACATAGATGAGGATGGCAACGTCGTATCCTTTGAAGAGGTGCGCCTTTGGCTTGATGAGGTGCTTGACCGCAACGACCTAAAGATGGCACAGACGGCATTGCTGCTGCTTAGTGGCGGCATCAACGTGCAGCAGTGGCAAGAGCAGATGCGAGCCTCGCTAAAGGATGTCCACCTTATCAGTGGTGCCTTGGCTCGTGGCGGATGGGAGCATATGTCCCAAGCAGACTTTGGCCGCGTTGGAAACCAACTGCGGTTCCAGTATGAGCGGCTTGCACGGTTTGCCACGCAGATAGAGCGTGGCTTGCCGCTTGATGGTCGCTTTCGCAGGAGAGTGCAACTATATGCACAGAGTGGTAGAGTTTCTTACACCGCTGCTCTTCGCCAAGAGATGGCACTGCGTGGCTACACAGAGGAGAAAAGCGTTCTTGCCAAAGCGGACCACTGCTCAGAGTGCGTCGCAGAGGCAAACAAGGGGTGGGTGCCGATTGGCACCTTGGTAAACATCGGCGAGAGGATCTGCAAGAGCAACTGTCGCTGTCACTTGGAATTTAGAGAGGGATAATGGCTACCTACGGATACAAGCGCGAGGACGGCACCTACTTTGAGGTGGAGCAGTCCATGAAAGAATACGTTGCCTTGACGGAATGCCCCGAGACGGGTCAGCCCTGCCACCGTGTCTATGAGCCGCCTACGGTAGAGTTTTTAGGTGCTGGCTGGCCGGGATATGAGTACAGCGATAAGTACACTACGCTTGGTGAGGACAAGAATGGCAACCTCGTAATTAAGTCTTAACTATTTTTTCAAATTTTATTGCGTTGTACTTAGCCTTCTAAGTATCTTCACACAAATTGGTCTACCCGCGTGGACCAGCCTCCCCGGAAGGGCAGAAGACGCGGTGATGCTTTCCGAGTAACGCGCTACCGATGGCGCACAAACAAGTAATCGTGATGTCTGAGGGTTATTACGTCAAAGATGGCGATGATTACGCACCGCTATCCGACGATAAAGTCGTTCTTTCTAAATCTGAACTTGAAACCACCTACGTTCCAAAGGAGCGTTTTGGGCAGTCCATCCAAGACGAGATCCAACGTCGTTTCTCCAACCATGTGCATAAGGACAAGGCACATGAGGACGAAACCGTTATCGCCAGAGTGCTTGAGTCACATGGCGGCCAGAGCGTAGATCAGGATAAGCTGCGATCCCAATGGGAATCGGCGCACCTTAAACCTCTTGGCGAGAAGCTGACGCAGGTAGAGGAACGCGCACAGCGTCTTGAGGAGAGAGTAAAGTTCCGTGAGCTTGGCCCCGTGCTTGAGGAAGCAGGGTTTGACAAATCGTTTGTCACCCGCCCTGAAGCTGGTAAGCCGTCTCCTGCGGAAGTCTACTTTGGTGACAAGTTTGGCCTTGACGACAATGGCTCTCTAACTGTCAATGGAACCTCAACTTCCCCGCAAGCCTTTGCATCAGAACTGGCATCCAATGATGCCTACAAAATCTATCTGAAGCAGGAGGCCCGCAACACCAGTACGGCAGGCCGCCCCGGTCAGGATAAGTCTACAACCCCATCTTCGGGACTTCGCAAGCGCGATATGACTGGACCTGAGCAGGCGGACTATATCGCCAAGCATGGCTACATGAATGCCAAGGGTGATGGGATACCGTTTATGAACCTACCTAACTGATAAGAAACAATGGCTATCGGAAAAGCATCGGATTTCGTTGTACGCAACGAACTCTTTGAAACACTCTTTGTAGAGACGCTGGCGCAGAACGTAGACATCCTCAATCAGGATGGCAACGGCGTTATCCAGCTCGTAACCAACGAACGCGAAGGCGACTACGACAAGACTCGCTTCTTTGACCGTCCTTCTGGCGGTGTATCGCGTCGTGACACCACTGATACTTCCACCTCGCTCACGCCTTCGGCTCTGACGCAGGACGAAGTAATCGGTGTAAAACTGAACCGCAAGTACGGTCCTTACCAGCAGACGCGTGACGCATTCAAGAAAATCGGTGGTACGCCCGAGGATCTGACGCTGATCTTGGCTCCTAACATGGCAGAAGAAGCCATGAAAGGCATGGTCAACGACGCTGTTGCTGCCCTCGTCGCTGCTCTTCGCAACAATAGCGGTGTTGTCTACGACTACGCTGCTACGGGTGCGAACGCTACGATTGACCACACGGCTCTGATCCGTGGTCGCGCACTCTTCGGAGATGCCTTTGGTCGCATTCGTGGCTGGGGTATGAACGGTGCCGCCTTCCACAAACTGGTTGAAGCACAGCTCTCCGTTGCCTCCGGCAATGTTGGTGACTTCGCAGTGTACGAAGGACAGGCTGGTACGCTTGGCCTCCCGGCTTTCGTCTCGGATGCTCCTGCATTCGCTACGTCTGGAACGCCAGGTGAGTACCACATTCTTGGCCTCGTGCCTAACGCTGCCGTCCTGACGGTATCGGAAGCACCGTACATGGCTACCGATGAAACGATCCTCAAAGAAAACATCCTCTACGCCTTCCAGGGTGAGTATGCTTTCAACCTGGAGCTGAAAGGCTACCAGTGGGATACCTCCAACGGTGGCACGAACCCTGCCGCAGCAGCACTTGCAACTGGTTCCAACTGGGACAAGGTTGTTGCTAACGACAAGGACACCGCTGGTATCGTCATTGACGTAGACCAGTCCTAATCCAATGGTGACGGAGCGGGGGGCCTTCGGGCCTCCCGCACCCGATCCTTAAAACCGTACTGACATGGGTTCTTGGGCCGACCTTACTCTTGATGATGCTACGCTGAAAGGCATTGCTCCCGTTGACATGATTGACGGGAACTTTGGCATTTTTGACACCGACATCAACGAGACGAACAGGCTCAACGAGGCCAAGCAGTACATTGAGATGCGTATCGTTGCTAACGACGCTCTTTTCGCGGAACGCGCTGACGGCCCGCAGGAGATCATGGACGCGGCGATAGACATCAACAAGACATACATTGACAACCTGATCCAGCGAATGATCGGGTACAAGTATGTACAGGCTTTTTACGAGACGGAGGCGATGGGCGGAAACAGCCTGTTCCTCACTCGTGCTGAGATGATGGAGTTTCGCTTTAATGAGACGTTCACGGCCCTGATGCGCGTCTTGATGCGTGACCCCGACTTCTTTGACCAACTGGACGGCACTACCGACGAGGACTTGGCTGCCTTTGAGGGTCCGCGCAACTGGGTGGGCTAATGGTTGCTCCTAACTTGTTTGGTGAGCTGCAAAAGATCATCAAGTCTGCTGTGCCCGCAACGATCAGGTATGGCAATGAAATTGCCGAGCGGATTCGTGTTAGAACCAGGTCTGGGCAAAGTGCTTATGGCGGTGAGTTTACGCAGTATAGCCCCTTCTATGCTGCCCGCAAGAAGGGTGGCAGACTAAAGCCGGTTACACTGACTGACACAAAGAGGATGCTTGACAGCATCAAGGTCAGAAATGAGCAAGCTGTCTTTGACTCCAATGGAAGGCTTGGCATAGAAGTTGGCCCCGTTGGTGTAGAGAACATTCGCATTGCAGAAAATCACCAGTTTGGTATCGGTGTACCAAAGCGTGTGTTTATTGGCGTAAGCAATGAGGAGCAGAAAGAACTGCTGCGCGTGTTTGACGACGCTATGTATCGCCCGGTAAGCACCAAGGACGAGATTATATACAAACTCTAATGGCCTACCACAGCACACAGGAAGTATTAGATGCCATCCACGGCCAAGTAGAAAAGACGCTTGGTGACGCGGTGGACTCTGTTGTGCAGTTTCATGGTACTCTTGATCAGGCCATTGACTCACACTTCGGCCAGAGTGCTGGCACAGGCGTTCACAGTATTGTAGTGATTAGCCTCTCAGAAGGCACCCCTGGCGTTGTAACAGGCTCTGGCATCCCGCTCTACATGGAAGAGATCGTCAACATCCACGTTGTTTCTCGTGGGCGCAGAGGCGACTACAGGGGAATGTCCAGTAGACTTATTGAAGTCGCTGACGCTTTAACGTTTGATCTGTTTGATCAGGACAACAAGCATCAAGATGTGTTGGATCGCGTAGCGGCACACAACTTTGTGTCACGCCGTGCAAGACCGACCAACGACCCGAACGCTATGGCGTTCTTAGTTACATGGAATATCAAGCCCCGGAGGGCAGACTAATGACCGTAACTACCGAAAACTTTAAGGTGATTGAAGGGGTGCGTGTGCCGATTGGCACTACGCTTGCCGTGGACAAATCGTACAAGGGTACGGTAGACATGATCGGCAAGAGGATCAGCAAAGCAACTTACGATAAACACTTCAAGCCAGAGCCAAAACCGAAGGCCAAGGCAAAAACTAAACCCGAACAAGAGGACTAAACTATGGCTTGGTCAGCAGGACCCGGTGAACTCACCTCCATTGCCTTCGGCGGAACTACAATTACGTCGGAGTTTCTGGAAGGATACTCGCTCACCACAGAAAAAGACAGCTTTGACGCAGCGATTGGTCATTCCGTAGATCGTGGATCTATGAGCAAGACCCTATCGGTCAATGCTTTTGATGTATCCGCTATCAATGCGATTCACACTTTGATGACTGCCCGCACGGAATCTACCGTCACAGTCACATATCAGGATGCACAGACCCAAGCACTCAACGAGTGCATTATTCGTGTCACGCCAGTGCTTGACAGCGTTAGTGACGTTGCAAAGGTGTATCACGATAATGCCTCTTCTGGAAACAACAGCCTGACGAGCAGCTGGGATGATTGTGGTGTGACGATGGATGTCCCCACCATCTCCTTCTCCTTCCCATTTGATGGCACAGACGGCCTTGGCCGCCCCTACTTCTCCTCATGCGCCATTGAGGTTGAGTTCATGCTTCCGGGAGATCAGTATGCAACGTTTACTGATAAGGGTGCTTGCTCCATCGCCTTTGCGCTTCCTGATGGCAACTTTCAGGTTATGAAAGGAGGCCGAATCTACAAGAACTATGCAGATGACGATGGCTCTATGCCCCGTGCTGTTCGTGTAGTATACCGTGCTGTTGGTGACTCTTGGGGCGATCTCATTGAGTTCACTGATGGTGCAGTATCGGCAACCACGGAAGCATTTAACGCCTCAAGCCCAACGCTGGTTCAGGATTACCTTCATGGCATCCTGATTGAGGCCGTTGGTCGTGGGTATGACGAGGCAGACGTAACCACGTTCTAAACAACTAAAGAGGGATCATGGCTAAGATTGACTTCAATACAGTCATTAATGGGGAATACGAAGTAGCAGTGGGGAATGAATACGAGGTGGCTCCTGGGAAATGGGGCCGCCTCAAGCCCCCCACTATACAGCTTCAAAAGCGGGCCTACCAAATGACAGAAGACCCTGATTGCACGGACATTGATGTGTGCAGAGAGGTTCTTGCTGGATTGCCATCCTTTGACGAGGGTGAAGAAGTACTTGGAATGCCAAGTCAAGTGGTGGTTGATTTTTTTACGTTAGTGCTGAGGATCGTAGGGAAGCTGAGTCCAGACTCAGCCTTATCCGTGGATTCAACAGCACAAGCAGCAGCATCGTAGAATCTGGATGGTCCCGCAAGTTCATGCGCGAAATTGACGCATGGACCATTATATGCCTTGAATTAGCCTCGGATGACCCTGTAAGGTCAAAGGCTATCAAGGAGCATTGTACGTACACGGAAATCGCCGTGGCCTGGCAGAACAACCGCCGCAAGACAGAGGGTGTCGGCTACAAGATCAAGGATAAATAATGGCTGAGCAGAATGTAGTTATTAAGATCCAAGCCGATGTCTCCAGGGCGACAAGCAACGTAAAGGCCCTTCAGCAGGTCATTGCCAAACTATCTTCCTCCGGAGCACAAGCTGCAGCTGGAACCGGTAAGGTAAGCAATGCTGCAAAGAAAACTGCGACAGCCTCTCAGCTGCTTGACAAGGAAATAAAGAAGGTAGTTGCAGGTCAGGGTGATCTGAACAGGGTTACGGAACTTGCAACAGCTGCCCTTGAAGAGCAGACAGCCGCTGCACAACGCCTTTCAGAGGTGTCTAAGGCTGTTGAGGGCGCAGTTGGGAAGAAGGGTAAGCAAGTGCTGGAAGGGTCCGGCCAGGTCAAGGGCCTTGCAGATGCCTCTGGGTCAGCTTCTTTTGCCCTCCTGTCACTTGGGCAAGCATCTCAGGACTCTGCCCAGTTCGGAATGGGCTTTGCACAGGGGCTTCGTGCTGTAAACAACAACATTCAGCAGACGTTTACGGCAATCGCTCTTGGTAGCATACAGGCAGGCGGATTTGGGAATCTTCTTAGCTCAATGAAGGGCCAGCTTTGGGGGCCTGGTGGACTGATACTTGGATTCTCTGCACTAAGTGCCGCAATTGAGATTTATTCTACAAGTCAGCAAAGAGCCAATAAAGAGGCTGACACATTCTCAAAGGCCTTAGAGAGTTCTGCCTCATCAATAATTGCAATTCAAGAATCAGAGTCTATTGAGTTTTCTGCACAGCAATTAGATTTGGCAATAGAGGGATTGCAGAACCGGGTTAACCTTACAGACCAGCTTGCCAATGCCCGTGAAAGGCTGGCTCAGGTAGAAAGGGCAGCCACGGGGCAAGCGTTTGCAGAGGGCGGGCAGGGACTTACAGAGGCACAATTAGAAAAAAGAATCCAAGCACTGGATGACATTAGTGCTCTAAGGGAGCTTGGGGCCACGGATGATGCAAGTGAAATTGAGGCTAACGAGCGAGTGCTTGAAGTACTCAAGCAAAGAAGGGCAGAGCTTGAGGCCCAGCTTCTAATACGGCAGCAGTTAGTTGAATTTGCGGGCGCGGAAACTGCACTAAGCAGCGAAGAACTGTTAGCAAAGCAAACAGAAGAGGTAAAAAAGCGCAACGAGTTTGAAGTGCAGCTTCCTCCAATTAAAATGGAGGAGCTCAAACTAATGCGACAGATTCTTGAGCTTGATGAGGAGTTCGCGAAGGCAGTAGAGAAGCGAAAAGAGATGGAGGAGGAAATTCTTCGTGCGAGACTTGAGGGAATAGAAAAGGCAAGATCAATGGCCGGGTCTGGCGAAATTGAAATGTTGCCTGACGGTGTGCTTGATTTGGGCGACCCAGAGGAGGTACAATCAGGATTTGAGCGCATGGCAGACTCTGCTGTTAGGGCAGGTTCAATAATTAGTCAATCATTTGGCTCTGCCGGGTCTGCACTCATGCAGCTTGCCAAGACAGGCGAGGAAACAGATATGCGCTTGTTTAAGATGGGCAAGCGTGTTGGGATTGCACAAGCAATAGTAAATACTGCAGTCGGTATAACCAGGGCATTTAAGGACTTGCCATTTCCAGCTGCTGTTGCAGCATCTGTATCAATCGCCGCATCTGGGGCGGCGCAAATTGCCGCAATTAAAGCAGCAAAGCCGTCGGGCAGTGGAGGAGGTGGGGTATCGTCTGCCGCCAGGGGCATATCGTCTGCTCCATCATTCTTTACGAGTTTCGGCAATATATCTGATTTCCCCGCATCAAATGTGGCCTCGTTATCAGCCGGGGGCGCACCTGGTGCCAACATATCTCTTGTTGTGCAGGGCCGCAATCTTGTTGGTGTTATTGAGAATGAGATGCAAGCATCTTCAAGGAGAATAGGGTACTCAACGGGTGTATTCTCTGGCGCATTGGCCTCAAGCAGTTCTACAAGAAACGTATTTGGTGGGATCAAGTAATGGCATTTAACCTGACATCTGGGCAGTGGTACACGGCTAAATACCGTGCTGAGTTTACTGGAGATCAAGGTACCTCAAGGATTGTTGAGATCCACGAGGATGGTTATGACTTCAGGACAGATGGCCCAAGCAGTTTGCCAAATCCCATGACGGGTGTCGGAAGAGCCAATGTATCCCCCTCTTATGCCAGGGAGGGCGAGAATGAGTTTGCTGCACTTGCCCCCTCAGAGGCAACGCTTTCTGTGTACGATGATTTTGCATCAGATAGCATAGCCACGGATCTGCTTAACGATATACAGACAGTATCTGACAAGTATGCAATAGTTATACGCGACGGAAATACGCTTCGTTGGGTTGGAAAGATTGACCCAGAAGGAATTGAATATCAAGAAGAAGGTCCAATTCCCCTTTCGGGAACGGCTACGTGT
>JAAOEI010000648.1_pt1 | contig 13195 bp, 28 predicted proteins | sample 7059261 | NCBI WGS metagenome assembly JAAOEI01 (sample SAMN14008812, study PRJNA610033) | viral metagenome | isolation source: viral particles filtered from seawater | place: China: Hangzhou Bay, Yangshan Deep Water Harbour | collected 2017-10-31
TCACTCTGTCGCCTCGAGCACCTCGGCACGCGCCGCCTGCACGCGTTTGCGGATCTCGATCCACTCGTCTATCGAATTAGCCGCCGGCGGTGTGTCGGCCCTGACTGTGACGTTCTGCTCAATCGGCTGCTTATCGACGCCGCTAATCTCACGCCGCTCAGACCAGCCACCGCGCGTTTTGAGGTAGAACATTGCACAGGACTTATCGTTAGACATTATGCCGTCCAATATCACGTTGCGCGCCAGATTGCCCACAACGCGGTCACAGTCCTCGAGTGCTTCCTGCACCTGCGGATACCGCTGCGCATAGTTCCAGATCGTCTTTTCAGTGCAGCCCAGCACGTCCGCTGCGTCCATCCTGCTGCCATTGCACGCGTGCAGTGCCTCGACGACTTCCTCTATCGAGTAGCTTTCTTGCCTGTTGCGCTGCTTGCGTTTTTGTCTTTTTTCGGCCATCGGTAACTATATATGTAGTAGATGCACTACGCCCACCCGGCGATCTCGTCGTTGAGCCTGAGCCACTCGGCCAGCGTGCGTGCTCTGCGGCGGCGCCACCAGCGAATCAGTAGGACCATAGTGCCGGGCGCGGAAATCCGTCGTCTGCGCTCATCCCGTCCAAATGGATAAATCGACCACTGTGGTCGCCCGTCTGCGCAATCCCGATGCCGGTAAATCCCAGCTCGCACGCAGCCCGTAGCACCGCGTGCGCCGTCGCGCCCGAACACTGAATATCTACCGCACGCCCGTAAGTGTGGGCGCCCTTTTTCTTTTTGGATGCTTCGACTGGATGGTCTGGGGATCGGTAGAAACTGGTCACAGTCAGCGGTGCGTTGACCAAAACGCGCAATTTTTGCACGCTATCCATGAAATCCGGGTCAATCGCACAGTCACCGGTGTGCCGGCAGGCGATCTCGCCGAATCCAAAATTAGGCCAACGGTCTACCGGCCAGTTGTCGAGCGTGTAGGTCTGCTGCTGGGCCATTGCGCCTCGTTTAGTGTGGGCTAACGCCGGGACGATAGTCAGCGTTAGCCCACCCCGGAGTGTGTTAAGCAGCTTAATAAAAACTGGTTAACACTATAAATATAGAGATTTTTACCCTGAAATCCAAATTTACATAGTATTTTTTATAGGACGCGTAAATAAAATTATGTCAATCTGTGAGAAATAACACGGAGTTATGCATAAATTTTAAAATTGTATTAAAAAAAACTTGTTAGATTACAGACACTGCCGCATATTATATTTGCAAAATAAAAAAAAGTGCGTATAATAGCACTGCACAGGCGTGCAGTTATGCTTCGTCGGGGCGGTATTCGAGGAAGGCGCCGGGCTGGCAATCCAGCACAGCACAGATCTTGCCGATAGTCGTCAGCGTGGCAGCTTTCCTGCCGTGCAACGTCTGGCTTAACTGTGACGGCGTAATCTTCAGACGCCGGGCCAATTCGGCGCGCGTCTTTATGCCGATGCGCTTCGATAAGACATCTATTGCTATTTTATTTATCATAACCATATAATAAAAAAAATTTGCTTAAAGGTCAATAAAAAACAAAAACAACACTTGACTTAGTGTGCTTTTAGTAACATATTAGAGGCACAAAATTAAAGACGGGCCGGTTCGCCTCACTCGCTAAAGCGTCGAACCGACCCTCCACCTAACACCCGGAGGTGCTTCGGTATGCGTTTAAAGTCGCTATTATCTGAGCAAAACACAAGTAAAACCGGTATGACCGCGGCAAATATTCTGCTCGCGCTGTCTGCCGGTTATTTTTTTGTGCGCGCGTTTGTGCCGTTTCTGATCGAGGTGGCCCTATGACGCGCTCCTGCCCACACTGCGCAGAATCCCAGTACATCAAAAATGCACGGTGGATCTGCAGCGACCACGCTGGTTGTGGCGCGACCGCCGACTTGTCACTCGACGAGCTGCGCGACGCCGTGGACGATTTCACGAACCGGATCGCCCGTCTGCACCGCCTGACCAGCGGCACACCCTCTCCTACCAGACTGGAACGTATCGCCAATCTGCAGCGCCAGCGCGCTGCCATTGTGGTCGTTCTCTGTGAACAGCTCGAGGAATTGTTAGCGCAGGCCGAGGAGGACTTCGACTACGTCCATACGGTCTACCGGAACACGCCGCGCGACTACCGCGAGGACGCCAGCAGCGACGCTGAAATGTCGATGCGGCATCTGTCGCAAGAGATCAAAGAGTTGGCTGCGCTCAACTGAGCGTAGCCCCTACATAGCAGTAAACAGTATCCAGTGGCTACGGCCACAAAGCTCGAGGGAGAGGTCGCGCAGGGATGGCGACACGCTACAAAACACCGAGGAAGATGCCGGCGTGAGGACGACCGGCTACCGCCCCGACAAAAGTAGCAGACCAAGATCAGGGCATCATGGCGGGGCACTCGCTGATCGCTTGAGGTCGCTACACAGTCCGACAGTTTCCAACCCGCGAGGCCGTATGCCAAAGCGAGGGAGAGACGGCTGGCAGTACCTATAGCCTCCGTCTCTCCCCTACCTGCCGATGCCAATTAAAAAAACACTAACCGGAGCATAGGACGATGATTGCACACAGCAACGAATTAGACAAAATCGCCGCAGCACTGAGCGCGTTTCAGTCGCAGGTGGCCGGCGTCAGTAAAAGCGGCATTAACCCACACCTTAAAAACAAATATGCGAGCCTTGAGGATTGCTGGACGGCCATTCGTGAGCCGTTAGCTGCCAACCAACTGGCTGTAACTCAACTCGGAAGTATCGTGGACGACCGCGAGGTGCTGGTCACAACGATCTGGCACGCCAGCGGTCAATACATCAGCGGCTACCATCCCCTATCTGACGCCGCCGGCACCAAGTCGATGAACGCCGACCAAGCCCACGGATCTGCACTGACCTACCTGCGCCGCTACGCACTGTCGGCTGCACTCGGTTTAACGCCGGCAGACGATGACGCTGCATCGGCAGGTCCACCGCCAGCCAGAACCAACGGCAGGGCGCACCCCGTAAAAAAACAAAACACAGCAGCAGACGAGCAGGCTGCGTTTATCCGTATGTGCAACGAGTTGCAAGCGCCCGACGCAGCACTCTATGCCCTATACAAACAGTATGAGGTTGACGGACTCGACAACGTCCCGGCTGATAAGCGCCGGTCATTTTTTAACGACTTAAAAACAGAAATAGTAGCCCAGAAAGCAGGTGTGTAGTGCGTGGTGTAAACAAAGCGATCATCGTCGGCAACCTCGGCGACGATCCTAAATCGAACGTTACCGGCAGCGGCACCGCCGTTACTAATTTCAGCGTCGCAACGAGCGAGAGCTGGGTCGATAGCAACGGCGAGCGGCAGGAGCGCACGGAATGGCACCGCGTCGTGGCGTGGCGCAAACTGGCCGAGATCGCCGGCAGTTATCTGCGCAAAGGCAGCAAGGTCTATATCGAGGGCAAACTGCAAACGCGCGCGTGGGAGGATAGTAACGGCGAAAAACGCTATACGACGGAAATCGTAGCCGACGAGCTGCGTATGCTGGACGGGCGCGACGAGGCGCCGAAGGCCGGCGACGACCTACCCTTTTAACTGCTGGGCTGGCTCGGTGACTGCTGCCGCTATGGGGAGATGGCGGCATCTGCAAAAGGGGCGCCGGGCCAGCCTACAAACTGCAGGGTGCTGGACGAAGTAATTAGACGAAGCTAAACGAAGAAGGTGTGCAAAATGGCAATGGAGATACGGCGAGCGGGTAAGCACCAGATACGGGTGGAGCCGATGGAGTGGGAAGGCCAGCCACGGGTGGATATTCGGCTGTGGGTCTGGGCGGAGGAACTCGGCAAGATGATACCGACGAAGCGAGGCCTCTCGGTGCGCTTGGATCAGATCGAGGAGATCAGCGGCCAGCTATTGGCTGCCGGCAGATCGCTCAACGCAGCAGCAAAAGCGGCGCCGGGCCAACCTACAAACAACGGACGATTACTATGAGCCAGAACATTGATTACACGCTGCGTTTTCTTGACGAACGCAAATTTGAACGGCAACGGCATCGCGGCGGCGTAGGGTATCTCGTCGCGTTTTTGGACGAGACGGGTGCAACTCAGAAAGCGGTGTCTGCAGCACTGGGTCTGTCGCTGGATTGGGCTAATAAAACAATTCAACGCAACCATATGCCCAAGGTCCATTATGCCCGGTTGCACGCCCTCGGAAAATACTACCAAGAGCACGGAACGCTACCAACACCGGCCTATTTAGACACGGTCGCTCCATATCCAAAAACGTTTACCGACCTGCAAAAAAACAGAAAAACTGCGGCAATGAACAGGCCACCTAAAGAACTGGATTACAGGTCTGTAAGCGCAACGCGGCATGTCAGCGTTATAATGCCTCAAAAACTATTGAACGATCTGCTATCTAAATGCGATAACCGGACAATCTCTGCTGCTGTACGCATCGCTGTTGAACATTATCTAAAACCGCCAACGCCGCCAGCACCGCCCGCGGCACCGCAACTTACGCGTAAACTGACGTGGTGGGAACGCCTCGGGCGGGTATTTAAATGACGCTCATATTCCACACGCTGATCCCAACAGCTAATCAATATATGAACTACGAGCGCACGCACCGCCAGCGCGCCGCTACCGTCAAACGAAACACGGAGACGGCACTGGTGGCCGAATGTCGCAAGCAGCGTGCGCAGCCCGTGGCCGACTACCCGGTCCATCTCAACTATCTCTGGTTTCGCCGCGACAAACGCACAGATAAATCGAACATCATTTTCGGCCAGAAGTTTGTCGAGGACGCGCTGCAAACCGCCGGCGTGCTGCGCAACGACGGGTGGAAAGAGATCGACAGCATAGTGCATGAGTTTGCCATCGACCAACGCAGCCCGCGTTTGGTCCTGACCATCACACAAGGAAACTCTGATGCCTGAACTGCAATTTCACCGGCCAGACCAGCGCGCGCTATATGATTTCATAGAGAAAAAAGCAAACAGCAACCCGGACCACGTTGCTGTGTTGACTTATAAAGAGATCCACGGAAAAGGCGCATATCAGATGGGCAGATATGGCGTTTTGCTCAATATAAAATATCTACTGTTTCACAAAATAATTAGAAAAACAAAGGCAAAAAAATACAACAAAAGCAAACACGCCTACGAGATTGCGAGGCACTGGAAATGAAAACGTATAGCACACAAGAAGAACTGCGCGACGCACTAAAAGCACTGCCGATCCACCCGCTGACGGCGCGGTCATATTACTACATGCTCTGCAATGGTGTTGGATACGAGCCAAACTTAAAAAAGCGAAAGGGGTCTGCCGACAATGTCTACAGCATTGCGATTAACGGAATTGACGAGGGAATCTCAATCACTGGAGAGCTATTCGACCGCGCCCGTGCGCGCGCTGTGGCCCGAGCAAAGCGCGAACGAGAGTATGACCTTACTCGCGCAGATTCACTCCGTCGCATCGCAGCTAACGCCGAGCGATACCGCGTCGCAGCACCCGCTACTGTCGGTCTACTTAGGCTTGCAGATGCTTTCGATGGGATTGTTATCGTTGACGGGACCGCAGTTGAGCAGGAGCTGGCAACTATTGATGCAACTGGCAGAGGAAGAACTGAACCGCCTGCAACAAGAACGCGAGCAGAGAGAAACACGCCAACGCTACAAACCGCAGGCCGCCGAGCGACTGGTGCTGCACCTGCCCTCGCCCGTTGAGCTACTGGACCGCTCTAAAGGCACGTATGTGCAACTGCAGCGCAGCGGTTATCAGTACGACCACGTTGACAAAGTGTGGCGTGCGTGGGCAGACGACACGACCCGCGCGCTGCACAACGAGCTAAAATACACACAATCGAGGGTAAATGCGCTATGACACCATCCCCCCTCTCTCCCCCACCGAGGAGCGCGAATATCTATTGCGCTACCAAGAAACCGGCGACCCGCACGCGTTAGATCAGCTCGTGCGCAGCAATATGCGTTTTGTTCACAAAGTAGCGCGGGAAATGTGCGCCACGGGCGACTATAGCGATTGCCTGCAGGCCGGCGCCGTTGGGCTAATCACGGCGGCACAACGCTACGATTTATCGAACGAGTGGCGGTTTATCAGCTATGCGGTGCACTGGATTCGCAGAGAGATTTACAATCTGTATTACGACCAACGAATAGCAACGCCCCCTGACGTGCAAAACGACTACGCAAAAGCAATCGAACAAGATGACGCACCAACCCCACCGCCGCCGCCGGCCCACTACAGTGAGGCAAAATGTCGGCTATGGGAAATACACGCAAATCGCAACAGGGCCGTACGTCTGGACAATTACACTGGCACTAATTCCATCGTAGACCTACCCGACCCGTCGCCCAACGCGCTGGATGCGCTGGTATCAGATGACGACCGACGCGACGCGCTGCGCGTGCTGGACGTGCTGGACGAGCGCACCCGCGATATGATGAAACGCTATTACGGTATTGGCACAGAACCTGAAACGCAGGCCGATATTGCCCGAGACATAGGACTAACGCGCGAGCGTGTGCGGCAAATAATAGACTACGGGCGGCGGCGTTGTCGCAACAGTATTCGTCGGAGCGCGCGCAATGCCTGACAACAACGACGATCCCATAACACAATTTATCGCCGCAAAAATCGACGAGATTATGGCGCTCGAACGCGCACTGCGTAAATCAGAAGATCAGACGCGCGAGGCTCGACACCAACTGCGAGTGTGCCAGACCGAGCGCGAACATTGGCGCACCCGCGCGTTGCGAGCAGAATCTGCGTGACGCTCGACTGCCAAACGCCCGTTGGTCGCACGTTTTTGCGCCACGAGGACGAGACGGTGCGGCGCGTGGCCGAACTGTTCAACTGCACCCCGGTGCGATTAGGTGGCCTCGCCACGTCAACCGACCGGCTGTTTGTGCGGCAGGATCAATTGGTCGGCGTGGCAGAGATTAAATCGCGGCAAATGGGCCTACACGATTTAAAACGATTTGGCAGCTACCTGATAACGGAGAAAAAACTATTAGACGGCGCCGCGCTATCAAAACAACTGCACATCCCCTACGCGGTGGTTGTGCGCCTGCTGCGCGACGATACTATCGTTTGCTGGCGTGTAACAGACGCAACGGGGCAACCTGTTCTACGCTGGCAGACGCAACGCACAGAGACACAACGCTCATGCAACGGCGGGACGGCACTGCGTGATAATGCGTATCTTCCGCTGACGGCAATGCGGCGTTTTTGATCTACGCCGCCGGGCGCGCAAACGACGAAAGGAACGCTCGGTAAGGGGTCCACGATGCGCCCGGCGGTAGACTAATGATGACATTTCAAGAACTCGACAAGCGCATACGCGAGGCGCTGCCAGACGGGATTGAGCGGCGGCAAATTTTGGAAGGGCTGCACGAGATAGAAGAGGGCGTCAATTTGACGGCTAATTTTTACCTAGCCGTCACAGGCCATATATGCGATGAGCATGGCAGATACCATAAGTCCAAGACAACAAAATACCAAGTCAATGCGAATTTATCTGGCAACGCCTAACAATCAAATGCAAGCTGACGCCGCACGCGATATGCCTGTGCTGTTGTCGTATGCGTCGCGGTCGAGTTGGGTTGAGCGATTTATGCCGTCGTTTAGTCACCTGCTGATTGACAGTGGCGCGTATTCGGCGCTGACGCAGGGCGCAAAAATTGACGGCGCTGCGTATCAAGATTGGGCGGCAGAGCGGTCGCCTATAGCCGATGCGGTTGCAGGTCTGGACGATATTGCTGGCGACTGGCGCACGTCGTTAAAAAACTACGAGCAGTATGGCGGCTTTCCTACTTATCACGACACCGACCCGCCTGAACTATTAGACGACCTCATACCATTAGCCGAGCAGCGCGGCAACTGGCTGGGCATTGGCCTGCTGCCACCGCGCACCAATCGAGAGGATTGGCTGCGGCGCACGTTAGACCGCATACCAGACCACTTACACATTCACGGCTGGGCCATGCGGCGCTACGCCTATATGCGGCGATTCGATTCAATGGATTCGACTAATTGGTGGCGCGATGCACTCATGCTGTCATCTGTAACAGAGATCAAACATCTAACGCCAGCTGAGTGTTTGGAAATAGTGGTGAAACGGTATCGTCGAACCATGCCAAAGAAGGCCGCAGAAACAACAGCGATGGATCTATTTAACGGAGTGACAAATGGCAAAGAAGAAAACAACGCGCTGGTATAGCACCGCCGAGGCAGCAGCCTACCTCGGCCTGCACGTCGAGACGGTGCGGCGCTTATGCCGGCAGGGCCAGATCGCCCACCGGCGGCTGCGCTCATACCAGTTTACAAAGGATATGCTGGATGCGTTTTTGAACTCGCGCACAGTATTTCAAGCGCGGCACCCGGACCCGATGAAGGTGCGTATTCGGCACGCCGGCGAGGCGGTCAAGCGTGCGCTGGATGAGGATGCGCAGTGATATGCAGCGCAATACAACACAACGCAACTTATTGCATTACAACATGATAGCTCTACTACCTGTTATAGATAGTTAGATTTCAGTTTCATTGTAACTGATGTATCTGAGCTATCCACCTGCGCGGCAACGATCTACGCCGCCCGTTACCACACTGTTCTGCACACTGTGTTTAGCAACGAATCTAACTAACGATAACTTGTGCAACCCGCGCAAGGAAAATTGTATCAAAAATCTTACATCTTTTAGCTCGGTTATATGGACTTGACAGTTGGTAATCACTTTTTGGTTATAGGCATTTTATGAATGTGGTACTTTCTGGTACTTTTTCGGTACTTTCCAGTACATTTCCTCGGTGAACGTTCGTTTTACGACAATATAACTTTTAAGTTATGGGGGCGAAAAACTTTAAGAAAGTGCTTGACAATAGTATCCGTATTGCGTATTATTAGGGTGTAGTTAATAACTCACTCGCACCGGAGAAATAGAAATGAGACTCAGACTTCACATCGAAGATAAAACAAGAAACGAGAGCACCGCGTTTGAATACACGGTTTACGACGAAGCGGAAACTAACAGCGACGCAGTTGTAAAATACGTAGGGATCGAAACGTCTTTTGATCGCGCAGAAAAGGACGGCATTTTTCGTTTATTGCGTCATAGCGCAACGCCCGCGCAGGGCGATAAAGCAGTTAAGGAATACTACGAGATCAAATGCGCTGAGTTTGTACTACGCGACTATGGGGTTTTACGGATAGTTCAAACTGGTTATCAGTACGATCGGCGCGTGAGCAATTACCACAAGTTTATCAAGGGCCAAATTGAGTATTATAACCTGTAAATTTTCAACCGGCGGCGGGGCATCCGGTCCCGCCGCTAAACACTAACCGAGGTATCGCAATGACACCGACCTACGACGCAACGCAAACTGCCGCCCACTGCGGCGTGACGCGCAACTGGATCACCAAGCTCGCCAAGCGTCATGGGCTTGGGCGCATCGAGCGCAAGTGTTGGCGGTTCACCGAGAACGAAGTCGCGCAGCTAAAGCGCATCATTGACGAGGCCGAGGTCGGCAACCCGCTCTTCAAACGATAGTTTACCCCACCCCACTACCCCGTCGCGCTGTTGGCACTATTATCGACGTATAGGACCAGCAGCGCGACCTGTGCGTCTACCAGCCGTTTTAACTGCATCCTTACAAACACCCGCTCGTCGGGCGTCTCTGTGCGCCATTTGACCAGCGCCAGCACGGTATTGCTCAGTGTCTGCGCGTAAATGCCTGTGTCGTCAACACCAACGTCCACCACCTCGCCGCCCAGCGGTGTCAGATCGTCGTCGTCGGTATCGTCGGACGTCATGCGCTGCGCTTGCGTTTGGGTTGAGCCTGCGTCCATTGCTGCCGGCAGAACTCTAAATAGCGTGCGCCCTGCACAGTAGACTCAAAAACGGTCAAATGCGCTGGGTCGTCGTCGCTAAATCGTGGGTCAATCACTAGCAGCGCAGCACCGGAGATCCTGCGGTCTGGCAGACCCAAACTCCGGGCATAATCGTCGTAGCGTTTATAGCCGGCTACGCGCAGCGGGTGCTTGATTCGGCCAGACTCGTGATCGCGCACCGCTGGGCCAGACGCAGAGGTGTGGCGGTGGCCGGCAACATATAGGTGATCGTCGCCAAACAGTAGTGCTTTTAGCGGGCCGTGGCCGGGGTTCCACTGTGAATGGCCGCTGTGGTCGTGCCGGCAGTTGACGCGCACCTCCACGCCCGACGGCAGCATTAACGCAACACGAACTCCGTGTGCGTCAACGTAAACATTGGCTCGGTCGCACAGCTCACGCACCAGCATCCCGCCGCGATTCCAAAGGTCGTGGTTGCCCATCACGAGGAACAGCCACGGCGCGGCGTTAATCAGCCATTTTGATAGCAGCGCGCCCTCCTCTATCGTTGCGCTCTGCGCCCCGTATTTAGCCTCCAGCCGCCCTACCCAATTATTGGTGAGATCGCCAACGTGCGCTGCATATAGTCCCTCTGTACTATTGCACAGGTCGATGTCGCGCTTTAACTCCTCGAGGTCGCAGCCGTCGTCGTCGATATGCGGATCGCCTAAAAACATGACGCCCACCGGCCCGTCGGTATGGATCGACACGCGGACCAGATTCGTCGCATCGTTGTGCCGTTTTAGACGGCTAAACCGCTCTATTTTGGCCTGTATTAGCTCGTCTACTGACGGCAGTGCAGAGGGTGGTGTATCAACGGAAAACGCCTGTGGCGGCGTTTCAGGCGCTATGCGGCGCCATCCCGGATATTTGGATAGATAGGCTGCATCGGTCCACGCGTCAGGCGTCAGTTTGCAGCCCGTTCGACGCTGCGGAATCAGCTCGATAGCGCGCAGGCGCTTTAGTGCACTATCCACGGTGCCACGCGACATACCTAAATGTTCGGACAGTGCGCGCGTTCCCATTTTTTGGCCGGTATAGACGCACCGCCAAAACATATCATGCACCGCGCGTTGTGTAGGTGTTAAATCGTCAATCGTTTTATCATCGGTCATGAAATCTCTGCTCGTGTTGGATTAGATCGTCACCGAACAATGGCCGTTGCCGGTAGAATAGCCGTATCGACTCGTCGTATCGGTCTAGCTTGTCCTCGAGCCGCTTGAGCGACAAATCGAGCCGGGCCAGCACCTCAGTCTGGCGCGCTGCGGCATTGTCGAGTGTGTTTATGCGTTGCTCCATCGTCTCGACGGTCTGCAGGGCGTAGGCCGATAGCGCCATGCCGGCGCTCGCGCCAATCCCCAATCCCCATCGCAGCCAGTTGTCTGTGCGCTCGCTCATTTGCCGTTGCCTCCCAGCAGGGCGCGCCATTGCGTAGGCGTCAGCGCAGAGTAAACAATCTGGCCGGCAGCCCAAGTTGCTAATATGGTCAAGTGGGGACCGAGATCGAGATTAGGCACGACCTCGTGCGCTATAGCCACCAGAAACGCGCCAGCGGCTGACTTGCCGGCGCCCTGTGCTGCGCTCTTTTTGCTCGGTATTTTGACGAGTATTCGGTGGTGGCAGTGGGGACAGGGAATCTCTGACAGGTCTGACATTCATGCGTGGGCGCCTCCTTATATGCTGAGGATTTTCTTCAACGCAGACACCGCCTCGGCCAACTCGATTTTGAGCTGCCGCACGTCGTCGTCAACGTCCTCGTATTTATCAATCAGCGTGTGCGCCAGTCGCACTACATCGTCGATCTCTTTTTTTGCTTGTTTAATCCTACCGCCAACAGTCAGGACCTTGGCTGCGCCCGTAATAACACCAATCATTCATGCCGCCTCGTTGTGTGCTGAGTGGGAGCGGGACCGGGAGTCGAACCCGGACCTGTGGGAAATGAACCCACCGTGCTGCCGTTGCACTATCCCGCGTCTCTACTCTATTTGTTTTCCATAGCAAAATCCAACGCCTTTAGCGCGCCGGTGATCTCCCGCACCAACAAATCATTTTCTGCCAGCGCCTGTATACGCTCGCTGCGCTGCTGCTCTAAATCTGCACGCATATCAGCGAGACTTTTCTTTTCTGGCTGGCTTGCCTGACCATTGGCCTGCTCTAATGGAACGGTTTTGTTTGTCATAATGTCGCCCCCTTTGCGACGATTGACGTTGTGTTGCTTGCCCCCGCTACCACCACGTTTTTTGTGCCGTGGAACACTCACTTGCGCTTACCCTTTGCCGTCTTTGCACTGGCACGGAACGCCGCCGCCGTCGGTGCGCCCTTGCTGCCCGGCTTGCGCATCTTTTCGCCGCTCCCCGCAGCAATGCGTTCGCGTTTGGCGTGTATGTTTGCGTATAGCCCGCGTTTTGCCATCGTTACTCCCCAGTATAGCCAGTGGAATTTTGACTACCATTTAGTGCGATTCGCCCAATAGGCGCCGCTGCTCGGCCCTTTGGCTATGTTTTTAGCATGGCGCGATTTGAAATTTGCGCGTTTTTGTTTCGTTGCTTGCGACTCGCCGGCCTTTGGCTTGCCTGCCGTCTTAGCCCCCTGCTCTCCAAACCGTATCGTCTTAGTCGTCGTGGTCCCGCCCTCTTTATAGCGAGCTACGACAACGTGCGATTTGGTCGGGTGGTTAGGTGTGCGCTTGGGCTTGTTGTAGCCGCTGACGCCGGCACGAGCCAGTTTCGGGTCTTTCTTGGCCGGCATAGTTATCGACCCTTGCGCGCTTTGGGCTTGGGCTTGGGCTTGGCTTTAGGCTTGCTGGTGCCATAGCCGCCTTTCTTGTGCTTGCTACCGTACATTGTCACCTCGTTAGGTTGTGGATTAACGCCAGCTTTTGCGCGCCTGCGCTTTAGCTGACTTGCTTAGGTCGCCATAGTGATACAGCCGCACACTGCTCTGGTTGTGCGTCCGACCGCTATGCACCTGTCCGTTGGGCATTTTGTGCGATGCGCCGGCGTGCGCCCTGCCATCGCGCGTGTAATGCTTACTTGCCTTTGCCATTTGGTTCTCCCCCATTGCTCCGTATCACATCGTCACCGCGTTTTACCGTCACGTTACCGCCCTCTACGTCCACCTGCATCGGCGGCTCAACCCGATCCAGCCTGTCGAGTTTTTCGATCAACTTGTTAATCACGTCAAATTCCGGGCGCTCCTCTTTTGGTGCTGCGCCAGAGATGTTCGACAACATCGAAATCAGCGCCGTCAGCGACGAGCCTAACAAACCCATCACCGCTGCGATCTTCTCCTGCTCCAGATACAAGCTGGCCGCTACGCCG
>JAAOEI010000649.1_pt1 | contig 13194 bp, 19 predicted proteins | sample 7059261 | NCBI WGS metagenome assembly JAAOEI01 (sample SAMN14008812, study PRJNA610033) | viral metagenome | isolation source: viral particles filtered from seawater | place: China: Hangzhou Bay, Yangshan Deep Water Harbour | collected 2017-10-31
GGGTGGTTATCGTCGGCGGTGTTCTGTTAGCCGCCTGTCCTTTGACGAGAGGGCTCCTTTAGACGATCTGAGTCTGAGAAACGATTGCACGACGCAGCGCCGCGCTGACCTCGAGCGGGATGAGTGCTCGATGATTGGCCCTCAGCGGTGACCATCGCTTGTCTTGGTCAGCCTTCCTGTGTGTGTAACCCTCGGGCAATTTCAACTCCGGCACACGGCCCCACAAGACCAACGGGCCGATGACCTGGGCCGGCTTGCCCAGCTCCGCGTTGAAGTGCGGACACGCACCACGGACGTTCTCGATCACCCACCACTTAGGTTGGAGCAGGTCAATGATTTCCTTTGCGCAGCGCATCGGGTTCATGTTTGGCTCGAATTCGACGCCGGCACGTCGTGCCGTCGGCCCAGGCGCAGCGTATGCCTGAGAGAATTCAAGACACGGTGGCGACGCCCAAACAAGATCATACCGCTCAGGTCCTCGTGCGACAGCGTATTCTTGGAGCATCTGCAACAGATCCTCCACGTCCATCATGTGCGTGTTAGGCACGTTGTTGAGCAAGGGGTTATTCTCGATGCGCAGCACGTCGTCACCGGCATCGAGGAAGGCTTGCGATGCTCCGCCAAAGCCTGAGAACAGGTCGAGCACCCTCAACGTCATTCCACCACCTCTTCGTCGGTTTGGTCCCGCTTTTGGTCGGCAAAGACATTGACGAGCACGGCGGACGGCTCATAGCCGACCCAGGCGCGCGTCCCGTCGGTCAATTGCTTGGCGAGGGTCAGCGCGAGTTTGTGATAGGCTGCGGCTTCACGCTCGAGGCGGAGGCGCTCGACCTCCCACGATTCCTCATAGCCAAACTTTTGCCGATCATCCCAAGCGATGAGGCGTTGCCTTACCCAAGATGAGAAGCCAAAATACGTCGTCCGCTTCACGCGCTCCGCGATGCGGTCCGTGCGCTTGTCCAACGTGATAAGTCGCTTTGGCCTCGTCATAGGATCACCGTGTCCCGTGCTCCAATCAAGAATGAGAGGTTATGATTGACGTGCGCCAAGTGCCTATACACCTGCTCGACGGTCGCGTGTGCAAAGCGCAAGCGCCCGTTCTCGATGTCCTGGGCTGCTGCCCTTAGCACGTGGTCGGCTCGTCTTAGATCGGCCACAATGCGGCTTAATTCGGCGTTGATTTGTTCCTCATCCATGCTTGGCCGGTCCGGTTTGAGTATATCATGTATATCCTGCCGGCGCCCGGGGCGCCGGCGTTTTTCCCCCCGCAGGGGGGGAAAACGGGCTTGCGCGGCAGCCTCACAGCATCCCGATAGGGAGCCGGAGGCATGGCCGCGTCTTAAGGACCGCCGGTCCGAGGTCCGAAAAAAGGAGGATTGAATGGAATGGGCCGTCGGACGAAGAGAAAATGCAACGTGTGCGGACGATCCGTGGTGACGTCGAGGACCACGTGTCGCCGTTCATGCGGAGGGACTATGCGCGTCGTGCGTTTCGACGCAATTAGGAGGCCTTCCCGTGATGATTGAGGTGCTTTTGGGGTGTTTTGGGGTGTCGGTTGCCGGTTCTTGGGCGTGGAATCTTGCCCTGGGGCGCAAAGTGGACGCACAAACTGCGGCGATCATGCAGGCCGTCACGGTGGTTGAGAATATGCAGGAGTCATCCCAGCTTGACGTCGAGGGCGTGATGGACGAGGTGCAAGACGTAATCCACAACACGTTAGGGCAAATGCACACGCCAACCGCTGCCGATCACCTCATGGGCATGGTGAGCACGTTCATGCAACATCGCCTCGCGGCCCAGGCGGGCCTTCTCCCGGGGCCGGCGGCTGCTGACGCGCCGCCTCGAGCGTCGGACGATTAATATCCACACACGCCACAGGGTGCGGCATGGCCCGACGCCGCACCACTCGCCGCAAGACTACCCGCCGCCGGTCACCAAAGCCGATGATCAACGTGTTGAACACGGCTCAAACCTTGGTGACCGCCAACCTCGCAACCCGTGCCTTCTTTGGAACGGACCTTGCGTCCTTTGCCCTCGACGGGTGGGCTCGTCCGGCGACCTCGGCCACGGACAATTCTTGGGAATTGTCCGCTGCTGAAATCGTCAAGGGCTTGATCCCCGGCGGTGATTCCTTCGGCTTCTCGTCCCAATACATGGCCAACGCACAGAAGCAGGGCATGTCCGGCCTTGGTGCTGCGGTGCTTCGCAACATTCAGACCCACCCTGAAGCCCTCATCGGCATGATCACCGTGCCTTTGGCCTTCAAGGTCTTCAAGAAGGTGGCCGCAAAGCCACTCATTAACCCAACCAATCGCGCTATCCGAATGTTGGGGGCGCAGTCAATTTTGAAGGTGTGATTCTCATGGCGTCCGTAACTGTTCACGCAACTCTCATGCTCAACACCGGCGAATTGGTGGACCTCAACACCACCATGACCGAAGGCACGGAAACGGAATTGCAGGTCGGAACCGACTTTGCCGTGGCTGCAACCAGCCTAGGGCAATTCGCCGACGGTAAGACCATCACGCAGATCATCATGCCTCCGACGGCTCCTAACGGCATCGCGTATGCGTATCTGGATCGTCGAGGCTCGATCTTGGCTTGCCTGCCTGTTGGGATTGACGGTCAGCGTTTCTCCCCGGGCGGCGCCCTTGGAGTTCGTTTGCAGGCCGGGGACACCCTCCGCGTCTTGGCCAATGTCGCGAGCAACCGCACGTTTGCATACAACGTGGTGACCTCGAGCGGCGTCAATGCGATCTTCTCCGGCACTCCCTCCGGCGCCGGAAACACCGACCTCACCCACATCAAGTCGGGCCAAGGCGTGGGGACCTCGCTCGTCGGTCAGACCATCGTTAGCCACTACGCGACGAGCGTTGATGGCTCGAAACTCAAGAATGGCGGCGTCGTTATCCTCGATGATAAGGGCCTCCCCGTCGGCGGCTGCATGGCGACCAACCCAAGTGCTCAACAGGTGCAAGCCAACAGCGTTGGCGGAGCGCGGATCGGCCTGAACTTTGTCGGTCGTGTCATCACCTCGTCTTAGATACGGGGTGATTGAATGCGCTGCCCGATGTGTGATTGTCTGTTTGAGGTTGCGTCCCCGGGCGCACCCGGGGCGACAATGACCAAGCCGGCCAAGCAGCCCAGGCGCAAGCCGTCCGCGTATCAGAAAGCGTATGCTGCGGCCTTCAAGCGCGTGGCGCCACGCTTCAAGAAAAAAGACGGGTCATGGCGCAAGGGCGGCTTCGCAGCCGCCGGCCGCGCTGCTCGACGTGAACCATCGGTGAGGAAGGTGAAGAAGAAGTGAGAGTCCGCGATCAACTGAGGAACCAATCGTTTGAGCAGGTGGACGCCAACTCATTCAACACCGTTGGTGGACGTGTGTTCCCCGATAACGCAAGCGTCCCCGACGTTCAGGCGCTTATTCAAATCGTGAACGGATGGCGCGCATCACACGCCGTCGCATACGGTGGTCCTATTGGTGGGACCGACGAGGTGACGACACACGCTATGCAAACCGACAACGTGGAGGCAATTTACACGCCCCAGGACAAACAACTTGCGCGCATCATCGCGGTGCAAGTGGCCAACGGTGGTGGTCAGCCGATGACGGCCGATCTATTGGTTGGCGGTTGCCTCGTGGCGCAGGGTTTGACGGTGAACCCTGCTGAATCGGCAGGCTTCGACATTGACTCAAACCTGATCGTCGGCGCATCAACACCGCTGCAAGTCCACATTACGTCCGGCACGGTGGCCGACGCAACGGCGAAGGCTGCTCACGTCCTCGTCGGGGTGTGACCCTGTGCCTCGAGCCTCGCCGACCCAAGTTATCGAGCAACGCTTGACGCTTGGAACCTATGAGCGTAACAAGATCGAAGAGGTCGAGCGCTTAGCCAAGCGGTCACTTACGGTAGCCGGCGTTGGCGCTGTGGCTATGCCGTTGGCGGTAGTCGGCGCAGCCGGCGCCCTTGCCGTTTCAATGACTGGCTTAGGCCTTGGTGATGTCCTCGACAAAGAAGCGATCCGAAACATCACCATTGGAGCACCTTCCGTCAGCCGGACACGTCGTGACGGTTCCGAGCAAGTCATAGAAAACCCGCTTTTTGGTGTGCCGTTGCTTGGGCCGTTGTTTGGAACAGGTATGCGTTTAGGCGAAAAAACCGCTGAGGCTACCTCGGCCACCGTGGAGGCAATCGCCAACGCGCTTGATGCAACCTATGACGCAACCGGCATTCCGTCGCCCGGGGACACCGCGGCCAATTTTGAGAAGGCCGGCGTGGATGCGGTTAATGCCTGGGCTGCGTTCATGGGTCGGCTCTATGGGTATCGGTGATCACGTGACCATCAGGATTGACGTGGACGATGACGGCAAGACCGACGCAAAAATCCCTCTCAAGTGGGCCATTATCGTCGGCGGTGTTCTGTTAGCCGCCTGTCCTTTGACACGAGGGCTTCTTTAGACGATCTGTGTCTGAGAAACAATCGCTTGACGCAGCGCGGCGCTGACCTCGAGCGGGATAAGTGCTCGATGATTGGCCCTCAGCGGTGACCATCGCTTGTCTTGGTCAGCCTTCCTGTGTGTGTAACCCTCGGGCAATTTCAACTCCGGCACACGGCCCCACAAGACCAACGGGCCGATGACCTGGGCCGGCTTGCCCAGCTCCGCGTTGAAGTGCGGACACGCACCACGGACGTTCTCGATCACCCACCACTTAGGTTGGAGCAGGTCAATGATTTCCTTTGCGCAGCGCATCGGGTTCATGTTTGGCTCGAATTCGACGCCGGCACGTCGTGCCGTCGGCCCAGGCGCAGCGTATGCCTGAGAGAATTCAAGACACGGTGGCGACGCCCAAACAAGATCATACCGCTCAGGTCCTCGTGCGACAGCGTATTCTTGGAGCATCTGCAACAGATCCTCCACGTCCATCATGTGCGTGTTAGGCACGTTGTTGAGCAAGGGGTTATTCTCGATGCGCAGCACGTCGTCACCGGCATCGAGGAAGGCTTGCGATGCTCCGCCAAAGCCTGAGAACAGGTCGAGCACCCTCAACGTCATTCCACCACCTCTTCGTCGGTTTGGTCCCGCTTTTGGTCGGCAAAGACATTGACGAGCACGGCGGACGGCTCATAGCCGACCCAGGCGCGCGTCCCGTCGGTCAATTGCTTGGCGAGGGTCAGCGCGAGTTTGTGATAGGCTGCGGCTTCACGCTCGAGGCGGAGGCGCTCGACCTCCCACGATTCCTCATAGCCAAACTTTTGCCGATCATCCCAAGCGATGAGGCGTTGCCTTACCCAAGATGAGAAGCCAAAATACGTCGTCCGCTTCACGCGCTCCGCGATGCGGTCCGTGCGCTTGTCCAACGTGATAAGTCGCTTTGGCCTCGTCATAGGATCACCGTGTCCCGTGCTCCAATCAAGAATGAGAGGTTATGATTGACGTGCGCCAAGTGCCTATACACCTGCTCGACGGTCGCGTGTGCAAAGCGCAAGCGCCCGTTCTCGATGTCCTGGGCTGCTGCCCTTAGCACGTGGTCGGCTCGTCTTAGATCGGCCACAATGCGGCTTAATTCGGCGTTGATTTGTTCCTCATCCATGCTTGGCCGGTCCGGTTTGAGTATATCATGTATATCCTGCCGGCGCCCGGGGCGCCGGCGTTTTTCCCCCCGCAGGGGGGGAAAACGGGCTTGCGCGGCAGCCTCACAGCATCCCGATAGGGAGCCGGAGGCATGGCCGCGTCTTAAGGACCGCCGGTCCGAGGTCCGAAAAAAGGAGGATTGAATGGAATGGGCCGTCGGACGAAGAGAAAATGCAACGTGTGCGGACGATCCGTGGTGACGTCGAGGACCACGTGTCGCCGTTCATGCGGAGGGACTATGCGCGTCGTGCGTTTCGACGCAATTAGGAGGCCTTCCCGTGATGATTGAGGTGCTTTTGGGGTGTTTTGGGGTGTCGGTTGCCGGTTCTTGGGCGTGGAATCTTGCCCTGGGGCGCAAAGTGGACGCACAAACTGCGGCGATCATGCAGGCCGTCACGGTGGTTGAGAATATGCAGGAGTCATCCCAGCTTGACGTCGAGGGCGTGATGGACGAGGTGCAAGACGTAATCCACAACACGTTAGGGCAAATGCACACGCCAACCGCTGCCGATCACCTCATGGGCATGGTGAGCACGTTCATGCAACATCGCCTCGCGGCCCAGGCGGGCCTTCTCCCGGGGCCGGCGGCTGCTGACGCGCCGCCTCGAGCGTCGGACGATTAATATCCACACACGCCACAGGGTGCGGCATGGCCCGACGCCGCACCACTCGCCGCAAGACTACCCGCCGCCGGTCACCAAAGCCGATGATCAACGTGTTGAACACGGCTCAAACCTTGGTGACCGCCAACCTCGCAACCCGTGCCTTCTTTGGAACGGACCTTGCGTCCTTTGCCCTCGACGGGTGGGCTCGTCCGGCGACCTCGGCCACGGACAATTCTTGGGAATTGTCCGCTGCTGAAATCGTCAAGGGCTTGATCCCCGGCGGTGATTCCTTCGGCTTCTCGTCCCAATACATGGCCAACGCACAGAAGCAGGGCATGTCCGGCCTTGGTGCTGCGGTGCTTCGCAACATTCAGACCCACCCTGAAGCCCTCATCGGCATGATCACCGTGCCTTTGGCCTTCAAGGTCTTCAAGAAGGTGGCCGCAAAGCCACTCATTAACCCAACCAATCGCGCTATCCGAATGTTGGGGGCGCAGTCAATTTTGAAGGTGTGATTCTCATGGCGTCCGTAACTGTTCACGCAACTCTCATGCTCAACACCGGCGAATTGGTGGACCTCAACACCACCATGACCGAAGGCACGGAAACGGAATTGCAGGTCGGAACCGACTTTGCCGTGGCTGCAACCAGCCTAGGGCAATTCGCCGACGGTAAGACCATCACGCAGATCATCATGCCTCCGACGGCTCCTAACGGCATCGCGTATGCGTATCTGGATCGTCGAGGCTCGATCTTGGCTTGCCTGCCTGTTGGGATTGACGGTCAGCGTTTCTCCCCGGGCGGCGCCCTTGGAGTTCGTTTGCAGGCCGGGGACACCCTCCGCGTCTTGGCCAATGTCGCGAGCAACCGCACGTTTGCATACAACGTGGTGACCTCGAGCGGCGTCAATGCGATCTTCTCCGGCACTCCCTCCGGCGCCGGAAACACCGACCTCACCCACATCAAGTCGGGCCAAGGCGTGGGGACCTCGCTCGTCGGTCAGACCATCGTTAGCCACTACGCGACGAGCGTTGATGGCTCGAAACTCAAGAATGGCGGCGTCGTTATCCTCGATGATAAGGGCCTCCCCGTCGGCGGCTGCATGGCGACCAACCCAAGTGCTCAACAGGTGCAAGCCAACAGCGTTGGCGGAGCGCGGATCGGCCTGAACTTTGTCGGTCGTGTCATCACCTCGTCTTAGATACGGGGTGATTGAATGCGCTGCCCGATGTGTGATTGTCTGTTTGAGGTTGCGTCCCCGGGCGCACCCGGGGCGACAATGACCAAGCCGGCCAAGCAGCCCAGGCGCAAGCCGTCCGCGTATCAGAAAGCGTATGCTGCGGCCTTCAAGCGCGTGGCGCCACGCTTCAAGAAAAAAGACGGGTCATGGCGCAAGGGCGGCTTCGCAGCCGCCGGCCGCGCTGCTCGACGTGAACCATCGGTGAGGAAGGTGAAGAAGAAGTGAGAGTCCGCGATCAACTGAGGAACCAATCGTTTGAGCAGGTGGACGCCAACTCATTCAACACCGTTGGTGGACGTGTGTTCCCCGATAACGCAAGCGTCCCCGACGTTCAGGCGCTTATTCAAATCGTGAACGGATGGCGCGCATCACACGCCGTCGCATACGGTGGTCCTATTGGTGGGACCGACGAGGTGACGACACACGCTATGCAAACCGACAACGTGGAGGCAATTTACACGCCCCAGGACAAACAACTTGCGCGCATCATCGCGGTGCAAGTGGCCAACGGTGGTGGTCAGCCGATGACGGCCGATCTATTGGTTGGCGGTTGCCTCGTGGCGCAGGGTTTGACGGTGAACCCTGCTGAATCGGCAGGCTTCGACATTGACTCAAACCTGATCGTCGGCGCATCAACACCGCTGCAAGTCCACATTACGTCCGGCACGGTGGCCGACGCAACGGCGAAGGCTGCTCACGTCCTCGTCGGGGTGTGACCCTGTGCCTCGAGCCTCGCCGACCCAAGTTATCGAGCAACGCTTGACGCTTGGAACCTATGAGCGTAACAAGATCGAAGAGGTCGAGCGCATCGCCACGAGGGGCCTGACCGTGGCCACGGTCGGCGCGGTTGCTATGCCTCTTGCGATTGCCGGCGCTGCTGCGGCCGTGTCTGTGGGCTTGGTTGGCTTTGGATTGTCTGATGATTTAGATCGGGAGGCAATCCGTAACCTCATCATTGGGACGCCTTCCATCAGTCGAACCAAACTTGACGGTTCTGAGCAGGTCATCAACAACCCTGTGTACGGAATACCCATCATCGGGCCTTTGTTTGGAACCGGCTTGAGAATTGGTGAATACACCGCTGAGGGAGTGACCGGCGCGGTCGGCAAAGCAGCCGAAGCGTTGGAATCTGTTTTGTCCGATGCCGTGGCGTCCGGTTTTGACGTGTCGCAAGGTTCCCCGGGCGATGGCGGTGGCGGTGGATCGCGCACCGGCATCTTTGGCGGGAGCGTGTTCATGTGACCATCAGGATTGACGTGGACGACGACGGCAAGACCGACGCAAAAGTGCCGCTCAAGTGGGTGGTTATCGTCGGCGGTGTTCTGTTAGCCGCCTGTCCTTTGACGAGAGGGCTTCTTTAGACGATTTTTGCTTGAGAAGTGATTGCACGACGCAAAGCCTCGGAGATTTCGAGCGGAATCTTTGCGCGTATGTTTGCCCTCAACGGTGAATGTCGCTTGTCCACCTCGGACTTGCGCGCATCGAAGTCTTCCGGCATGATGAGATGAGGGAAGTGACCCCACAAGTGGAACGACCCAATGCTCTGCGTCGGTTTGCCGAGGTCGGCGACCTGGGCGAAGTACGGCCACGCTCCTCTCACGTTCTCGATCACCCACCATCGAGGGTTCAGCAAGTCAATGATTTCGAGGGCCGCGGTGACGAGCGCCATGGACGGCTCGTATGGTTGCCCAGCTCGTTGGGCCTTCGCCTTCGGCGCGTTGCAGGCGTTGGAAAACTCAAGGCATGGCGGTGATGCCCAAACGAGGTCGTAATCTGTCCGGCCGACGTGGTACTCAGCAAGGAAAGCGTGGAGGTCCACGACGTCCATCAAGTGCGTGTGTGGTACGTCCTTCAACAAGACGTTGTTTTCAATCCTCAACACCTCGTCACCGGCACGCACGAAGGCTTCACTTGCACCACCAAGTCCAGAGAACAGGTCGAGCACCCTGAGCGTCAATAAACCACCTCCTCGGAGGTTTGCGCCTTCCTTTGGTCCCACAAGGTGGCCCCGACGATGGTGGCCGGGTCTTCACCGACCCACGACCTCTCTCCTTTGCTGAGGAGCGTTGCGAGCGTCCACGCGACTTGATGACGCTCGGCAAGCAGGCGTTCAAGGCGCAAGATTTCGACCTCCGGCTCTTCAGGATAGCCGTCCTGTTGCTTGCGTTCCCATGCCGTTAGACGATGCCGAACCCATGCGCTGAAGCCGTACTTGTTGCGTCGCTTGATGTCTTCAGCGATGCGGTCCGTTCGTGCGTTAAGCGTAATCAGCCGCTTTGGCTGAGTCACAAGACCACCGTTTCCTTCAGGCCGGCCAACTCGGCGATCAGGTGCTTGCAGGCTTCGAGATGACGCACGGCGAGGTCCACCGTTGCATATGCAAAGCGGTGGCGGTTGTGTTTCATGTCCATGGACACGGACTTCAACACACCATCCAACCGTTCAACTTCATTTCTTGCTCGCGCTACTTTGGCCAAATACTCCTCTTTGTCCATGGTTGGCCGGGCGCGTTGTGGTATATCTGTATATCCTGCCGGCGGCGCTCGCCGCCGGCGTTTTCCCCCCGCAGGGGGGAAAATGGCCTTGCGCGGTAGCCTCACAGCATCCCGATAGGGAGCCGGAGGCGTGACCGCGATTTAAGGACCGCCGGTCGTGGACCCAAAATAAGGAGATTGGGAGGTGTGGCGCGTCGAGCGAAGAGAAAATGCAACGTTTGCGGCCGCGAAACGGTGACGTCGAGGACGTCATGTCGTCGATCATGCGGAGGAACGATGCGCCTTCACCGCCCAGCTCGTTCGAGGAGGACAAAACATGATGATTGAAGCGACGTTGGGGCTTTTTGGGGTGCTTTTAGGGGTGCTTTTGTGGTGGTCATACGGCATTAGAGCCACATTGGCGGCCCATTCAGCCGCCATGGTGCAGGCCATTGGGACACTCGAAAACCTGCACGAATTGGCCGAAGGTTTGGCCGATCAACCCGGTGCGGCTGACGAAATGCTCCAAGTTTTGTCTGAGATGCACGTTCCAACAGGTCAAGACCACATTCAAGCCGCTATTGCGACGGGGATGAATATGCTCTTTGCGAAGATGTTGGGTGGTCCACAGATTGGAAACCTCCTCGGTGGCCTCGTCGGTGATGCCGCCCAGGTCGAGGAGCAAACGTGACGAACTGTTCTTATCCACCCTTGCGTTTCGGTTTGTCCATGGCCGCTCGACGCCGCACAACTCGCCGCAAGACTACCCGCCGCCGCCGATCACCTAAGCCCATGCTTAACGTGGCCGACGCGGCTCAAACCATCATCGTGGCCAACGCGGCCACGACCGCGTTCTTCGGTACGCGCCTCGACAACTTCCTTTTGGATGGATGGGCGCGCCCGATGCAGGGCAACTTTGCTCCCGGTTCCTATGCCGGCGGCACAAACAATTCTTGGGAACTCTCGATGGCGGAACTCGTCAAGGGCATTATTCCCGGCGGTGACGGCTTCGGCATCACCAACGGCCTCGGCGTGATGGGCAACATCAAGCGCAACCTGCAAACCACCCAAGGCCAACAAGCCTTGGCCACCATGGTCTTCGCTCCAATTGCGTTCAAGGTGGGGAAGAAGGTTCTCGCGAAGCCGCTCATCAACCCCGTCAACCGCGGTCTGAAGACGTTGGGCCTTGCGTCCGTTGTGAAGGTGTGATCATCATGGCTAACGTTACTGTTCACGCTACCCTCATGCTCAACACCGGCGAACTTGTGGACCTGTCGGCCACCATGGCCGAGGGAACTGAAACCGAATTGACGACCTCGACGACGTACTCCGTCAGCGCGGTTAGCCTTGGTCAGTTTGCCGACGGCAAGACCATTTCTTCCATCATCATGCCGCCAACCGCGCCAAACGGTATCGCTTACGCATACATTGACCGTCGTGGTGAAATCGCCACCTGTTTGCCTGTTGGAATTGACGGTCAGCGATTCGCACCCGGCGGTTCTCTTGGTTTCCGTTTGCAGGCAGGCGACACCCTGCGCGTTCTCGCCAACACCGCCGCAAACCGCACCTTTGCTTACTCGGTGATCACCAACGCCGGTGTTCACGCCATCTTCACGGGTACGCCATCCGGGTCCGGCAACACCGACTTGACGCACATCAAGAGCGGCCAAGGCGTCGGGACGTCGTTGGTTGGTCAATCCATTGTGTCGCACTATGCGACCTCGGTGGACGGCTCCAAACTTTCGAGCGGCGGCGTCCTGATTCTTTCGGACAAGGGCCTTCCCGTCGGCGGGTGCATGGCGACGAACCCAATTGCTCAGCAAGTGCAACCCAACAGCGTGGGCGGGACGGCCATCGGCCTCAACTTCGTCGGCCGTGTGACCACCAACGCTTGAGCGCGGTGGTAACGTGGATCATGCAAAGAAGGCCATGGCCGGTGTCGGTGACGCGCTCGAAGCGTTGCTCAACGACGACGTGACCGCGGCCGTCTTTGCCCTCGAAGGTGTGCAGGCCGCCATCCTGGCCATGGCCCGTGACGACCTGCCCAGGTCGGCGAGCAAATCCGGCACGTCGAAAAAACCGCGCAAGCGGTCGGCGTATCAGACATGGGCCGCCAAGGAACGGCCAAAAATCGTCAAGCAACACCCACGTTTCTCATTTGGTCGCATCAACGTCGAGCTGGGCAAGCGTTGGAAGCGTGAGAAGAAGAGGAGGGGCATCAAATGACCACTATCCGTGACCAACTGCGTAACCAAGACCTAACCACCGTTGACCCGGCCTCGTTTGCCGTGGTCGGTGGCCGTTCGTTTCCTGACCGTGCAGGTATTCCCGATCTGAATGCGCTCATCAACATCGTGGACGCATGGAGGGCAACCCACGCGGTTGCATTTGGCGGTCCAATCGGGGGAACGGACACCACGGCGACCCACGCCATGCAAACTGACGCCGTGGAAGCGGTCTATACGCCTCAGAATCGAGAAGTGGCTCGCATCGTTGCCGTGCAGGTGGCCAACGGAGGCGGCGCACCGATGACCGCGGAGATTTACGTCGGTGGTGTGCTTCTCGGCGTTCAACAGATTACCATCAACCCCTCGGAGTCAAGCGGCTTCCTCCTCCAATCGCCTATCTTCGTTGGGGCTGATACCCCCCTCCAAGTGAAAATCGCATCCGGCACGGTGGCTGATGCAACCGTCAAGGTTGCATACATTCTGTGCGGGGTGTGATGATGCCGCGGTCTTCGCCCAGCTCGACCACGGAACACCGGCTCACGCTCGGCACGTTCGAGCGTGATCGACTCGAACAATTCTTGACGCATCAACAGCGCGACCGAACTCTTGAGTCGGCCCTCGACGTCACGAAGGCTGCCCTCCAACCTGTCGGCCTGTTGCTTGCTTCGTTTATTGCCTATCAAGGTATGATTCATTGGGCGTCCGGGGTGGACGGACTCAAGAACCGATTCACAGAAGCACCCGTGGGCCAAACATTGTCGAACGTGCGACGGTTGAACCCGGCTTATCGGTTCATCACTTGGTCCCTTGGCGGAGAAAACCCGCCGCTCATCAAGCCCGAAGAGAAAGAAGCGGTGGCGGACGCCGTGAGCGCGGCCGTGGACTCGGCCACCATCACGCCCGACGAGGCTCGCGACGCCGCGACGGGGTACGTTGGCTTGTGGGCGCAATTGATGGGCAACCTGTTCGGGTACAGGTGATCGACGTGACGATTCGCATCGACGTGGACGAC
>JAAOEI010000650.1_pt1 | contig 13132 bp, 17 predicted proteins | sample 7059261 | NCBI WGS metagenome assembly JAAOEI01 (sample SAMN14008812, study PRJNA610033) | viral metagenome | isolation source: viral particles filtered from seawater | place: China: Hangzhou Bay, Yangshan Deep Water Harbour | collected 2017-10-31
TATTTTATGCTCTTACAATGACCTTAAAGATTATTGCTCTACCTCTTACTCTATCGCCCTTAAGATAAGATGGTAATTCTCTAATTGCTACTACTTCTGATGATTCTGCAACTCTTGTACTCTCTGCACCGTTTCTTAAATCATAGTTTGATTCTAATGTGTTGATAATTAATTTTGTAAAGTCGTCAACTTTTTCTTCTGTCTTGGGTCCATCTTTTGCTTCTGATGCAAAAATAATTTTTATTCTTATCTCATATTCTTCTCCCTGGGAAATATTATTAGCAATTATACCTAATGGTTTTACTGTTGCTACTGTATCATCTGATGTAACCCAACATCTTGGAAGTGGTGGTTCTTGTATCGCTTTAGGACTTGGAGAACCTGCTTCTATCTTTCTAAACTTTGTCTTGTCTGATGGTTGTGAACTAAAGAGACTTGAATTAGCCTTTAGTATAGTTACAATTCTTTCTTTAATTGCAAATAAATCTACTGTGGTCATGCAACAGTTTCACCAATGTTTATAGTTTTGATGTTTGAATAGAAAATGTTTCCTGTTGCAAATGTATATTTTGCTTGTACTTGCCAGAAGCCTGGGTTATCTGCAAAGATTGCTGTTGATGTTGTGAATTTCCATATACCGTCTGTGCCACCGTCAACGTTTACTGCTGTTGCTGTATGTGTTGTTGCGTTTCCATCTGGGTCTCTAAGTGTGATTATAATTGATGAGCAGTCATTCAAATCTATTACAGTATCAGTTCCATTAGTTCGTGTCTTTGCAGTACCTTTAATGATAGTACCTACATCGCCACTGTGAATTGTTATCTGAGAACCGTTAGCCATTAGTTATCGTCAATTATTTTAAAGTCGCCTAAATTATAAGAATCAATTGCTATCATGTCACCAATATCGCTTGAGTCTGTTGATGTGAATGTCTCAACATCTACTGCATCTGTTGATGTGAATATTCCGATGAAATGACTGATGAATACTGTTCTGATTCTGTCTGATAATTCTGATAAGCCAACAACATCTACTGCTTCTTTAATTATACCTGTTACAATGTTTAATGAGTCAGTTAAGCCTATTGTATCGCTAAATGTCTTTACTATGCTTCTTAATCTCTGCTTTACTTCTGTAATTCCAACTGTATCCACTGTTGTATTTCTAAACATTACCATTGCTCTGTTTACTGATTCAGTTGGGTTTAAGATGTCGATATTTGTGATTATGTTTCTTACTATGTCTCTTGCTCTTACTATGCCCTCAGTTAATCCTACTGTTTCGTCAAATATTCTTACTATGTCTCTTAGTCTGTTAAATGATTCTGTGAGTCCTACTGTCTCTGCAAAGTTGTGAACAGTGCCGTTGATTCTTACAAATGCATCATTTAATCCTAATGTTGATACTGCGTTTTTGACAATTACAAGATTATCAATAGCATAATAACCAGAACTATCTTCTAATAGATATGCTCCTAGACTGCTTTCTAGTACATAGTGATTTAAGTCTGATACTTTCTTTGCTAATGCTTCCTCTAATGATACTAATGCATCTGTTGTTGTTTTAACGAATCCTTTTATCTTCTGTGATGCTTCTACAAGTCCAATAGTTGATGCTATTATTTGCAACAAACCTGTAACTTTTTGTGGTGATTCTGTTACTCCAACAGTGCTACTTGCAACTTTTAATGGATAATCTTGCAGATATATGCCAGAGCCATCTTCTAACAAATACGCATCATTAGTTTCTTCTAATGTATATGCAAATTCTCTGGTTTTCTTGTTTAGTATTTCTTCTACTGATACTATTGGGTCTGTAAGATTCTTTACTGCACCAGCAAATTTGTTAAACGCATCTGTTAGACCTACGGTAGATGCAACATTTTTAATTATAATTATCAGTTTGTTGCTTGATTCAGTTACGCCTACATCTTCGTTAATGTTTATGATAGGAAAATCTATTCTATAATTATCTGTGCCATTCTCTAAGAGTAGAGTACCAGAGCTGTCCTCTAGCTCGATTCTCTCTGTCATTTTAGTCTGTTCCGTAGACCGTTACTTCCGAACCTTCTGCAAAGTCGCCTGTACCAACATTAACTAAATCAACTCTTGTTATAGCGTTAGAAGTATTAGTCCATTTACCTACTACTTCTGCTCTTTGTGGTGCAGTTCCAGCTCCTGCTGTGTTTGAATCATTGAGTTCACTTATCACAAGTTTTTCTTTACTTTCTTCATTTATAATATCATATATAACAAATTCATTTCCACCTGCACTAAGATTGGTATCTATGGAATTTTTATTAATACCTGTTGATTCCGAATTGTTAACACTGTATCTTGTAGAATAATTATTTCCTGAATCATTGTTAAATCTAATGGCAGCTTCAATACTTCCACTTGCTATTAAATTTGCTTGAATCATTAAATGTTTCTTTGCTGTGAATCCTTTTCTTACTGATGATACACCATTCCAAATCTTTAAATCAGAAATTTCTATTGTATGTGAACCACTTTGTGTGTCATATGGTTTAATCATGAAATAATCCAAGTTTGTTAAACCTGATGTGTCGCCTGTGTTTGAAAGTAATTCTAATGCGTTAGACCCTGCTGTATAATCAGAATTATCATAGAACCTTAGAGTTGCACTAGTATCACTGATTTTCTTAAGTTCAACATAATACTGTGTGTCAGTTACAGGTGTGCTTGTGCTTCTTTCATAGAAAACTTGTGAACCACCGTTTACAGCTCTCATGTTATACTTTTGGGAATCTGATGTATAGATAATAGCACTAAAATCATCTCCAGCACCAAATGTTGCTGAACCAACTGCTGTTGAATCTGCTAAACCCATTGATAGTACATTAACACTACTTGTGTTAGTTGCAGTTATTTTCAAACCAAATCTCAAAACCCATGAATCGTCAGAAATGTTTACTGATGATAAATCAAGATATGAACGGTCTCCACTTGATGTGAATGTTCCAGATAATTTATTTCCAGAAATTGTGTGTCCACTACCTAATGTCCAACCTGTTGATGATGAGAAATCATTTGAATAATCTGCTACTAAGTCCTCTCCACCATCTACTGTTATTGTATCTGATGTTTCTGCTTCTTTTGCTCCTAGTACGGTTATCCAACTTCCTGCTACAAAGTTTCCGCTTCCTTGATTATATACTTGTATTTTTGTTATTTGTGCTGACGTGTTAGCCCATTTGCTTACGAACTCATCTCTGTCAGGTGCTGTACCAGCTCCAGAACTTGAACCCATAACTGAATGTGTTATAGCTATTTTTTCTTTGTCAGAAATATTTGTAATTTCAGTTACAGTGTAACCACCACCGTTTGCTATATCACTATCTGATGTTTGCATAAATGATTGATTTATATTTGTTGCATCACTACCACCAGCTTCGGAACGTCTGTGTGCATAGTTAGAACCTGTATCATCATTAAATCTTAAACTTTGATAAGTTCCTCCTGTAGTTCCTTTTGTCCAAACTATAATTCTCATATTCTTTTTAGCAGTAAACGTACCTGTGTCAAAAGTGTCTCCGTCACTTCCCAATACAGCGTGAGCTAATCTTTCCCAAGCCATTTTAATCTGCTCCGTACACCTTTATGTAAGAACCTGCACCAAAGTCAGAAGAACCACCACCTACGTTTAGGTAGCCTATACGATTAATTTGAGCTGATGTATTAGCCCATTTACCTACAATCTCTTGTCTATCACCTGCTGTTGAAGCTCCACTTCCTGTAACATAACCATGATTAATTACTAATTTTTCTTTATCTGATTTATTCACAATGAAATAAATATCCTTTGTTAAATACCCTGCACCACTTGTTGTTGCTATACTTGATTGTGATGTTACTGTGACATCAGATCCACCGTTAACTGATTGCCTTCGTGCATAATTATTTCCTGTATCTAAAGTTTCATTACCTACTCTCAATGCAGGGATAATAGAATCGTTTGCTCTATAACCTACTGCTTCAATCATAAGATATTTTTTAGCTGTGAATGTACCTGAATCAATTAAATCTCCACTAGATGATAATTCAACATCTGCTAATTCTTGCCAAAAGTTTGTACCTGAATCAGCTTCATCATTATCATATCCTAATACGACTACTTCACTACCTGTGCCAAAAGTTCCTGCACCACCATTGAGATAATCAAATCTTGTAACTTGATTAGATGTATTTGCCCATTTATGAACACCTTCGTGTCTTTTAGGTGCTGTGCCAGCTCCTGTTGCATCAGCGGCAACACCATGATCAATTAACAGTTTTTCTTGCCCTGCAATATTTGCCATTTCAAATATACCAAATTCTCCGAATGCCGCACCGGCAAAGTATGTAATCATTTCAGTTTGATTGATGTTAGTTGTATCTGAACCACCATTTCTTGACCATCTGTTAGCATAGTTGCTTCCAGAATCATTGTTAAATCTGCCTTGACCATAAACTTGATTTGAGCCTTCATCGTAAACATAAGGAATAATCATTAAATTATCTCTTGCAGGAATACTATCAACTGTAATTGTATCACTTGCTGAACCAAGTGTTGTTCTTGCAATTTCCTTCCATGAGTTATTTGCTATTGCTGTTCCACCGACACTTGCAGAACCTAATTTCTCCCAAGCCATTAGTCAAAACCCCATACAGTTAATTTTGCGTTGCTTATTGTTATTGAGTTATGTGAAGTAAATTGCATTATGTTAATTTGATTAGATGTATTAGCCCATTTAGCAACTGTTTCACAACTAGTTGGTGAGTTTCCAGCTCCAGCAGTTGTTTGTTCATTACATTCCATAATGAATAGTTTTTCTTTATCTGATTTGTTTATGATGAAACCTTTAACATACCATGATGTGTTTTGTCCACCTGTGTATGGATAAATGACATCTTGACTTGTTAATGTATCTTCTGTACCATTTGAATTTCTTCTAGTTGCATAGTTAGAACCTGTGTCCACTGATGAATTTCCAACCTGTAATTTTGGTTGTCCACCTGCTCCTGGTGCGTTGAAATATAAGTCAAACATTAAATATTTTTTAGCTGTAAAAGTACCTGATGAGATTGTTGTACCACTTGTTGCTGTTACATTAGCTAATTCTTCCCATTTTGAACCACCTTCTGTATCATCAGGGTCATAGCCTAATACTACACACTCTGAACCTGTATTATACGAACCAGCTCCTGAATTAGTAAATTTAACTGATGTTATAGAATTTGAAGTATTAGCCCATTTACCTACTACCTCTGCTCGTCTTGGGTGGTTGCCTGCTCCTACTGTTTCATTATTTGCTACATGATTAATAAATAATTTTTCTTGATCTGATTTATTTGAAACAGTTGTAACATTAAAGTTTCCCACATTCCAACCACCACTAGTAATGTCTATATTATTTTGTGATATTGATGTTGAATCAGAACCACCATTAGATGATTTTCTCCAAGCATAATTAGAACCTGAATCTCCATTTACAGTTAAATCAATATCTACTGCTCCACCTGTTGCTAATGTATGTCCTAATATCATCATGTATGGTTTTGCTGTTAATGTATCAGCGAATGTAAATGAATAGTCAGGAGTACCTGATGTTGTTGTTGTTGAATCCCAGATTTTTAAATCATCAATATGACCAATATTTTGATTACTAGTTCCACATACACTACTACCACTTCCAAATGCACACTGTTTATAATATGACAGTCCTGTGATGTTTGATACTGATGAATCTGTATAAGTTCTAGATGTACCTGTGGTAGTTGAAAACTCGTCAGAATACGCAGTAGCCGTTATGGTATCGCTTGCCGTACGTCTAATATCTATCCAATAATCAGTACCAGCCGAAAACCCTGTTATAATATCTCCACCGCCTAGTGCGGCATCTGGTAATGTTTGATTATTTGCTCTTGTTAGAATAAGATTATCTCCACCTATTAAACCGATTCCTATAAAATCCTGTGACGTTCCTTTTGCACCTGTTGAATCACTTGCACCGAAAAAATAGTATGAACCACCACAGCCATCACTTGCGGCAGTTGTAGTTGGTCGCCATTTAAATCTCATAACCCATTGTGTATTTGATAGTGAACTAGTTAATGCATAACTAGCTCTATGGTCATTATCATCTCCTGTGCCTTTGTATGTTAAATAATTATTAGTTGTATCAACTGCTGTATCTGATTGTCCTGATGTTGACCAACCAGCAGAAGCACCGCCAACGTCAATAGTATCTGATGTACCTGATAATGTAGTTCTTCCGAGTTCAATCCAGTGTAATCCTGCGGCAACTGCGGCAAAACGATATGGGTTAATTATTGGTATCAAGTTTTGTATCCGATTAAATAGACTTTGAGACCGGCAGAAACTGCTCCGCTGTCTATCTGGTCGATGTCTATTGTTATCTCGGCATCATCTGCTAATGCTGAATCTGAAATAACAGGTGCCGTTGCAGCCGTTGTTGAGGTTTTCTCAGTTGCATCTATTGTAATCTTTGTAGAGAGTATTGTAGTTCCTGCTTCGTTAATGTCCACTGTTACGAGATTTGCTCCTGTACCGGCAGTTGTTAATGATGCTCTTACTGCTGTTAATGTAAATGCGAATGGCATACGGAAAGTTGCTTTTGCTGTACCTGCTTCTAGTGCTGTTGTTTCATCTGATGCTGAAATTACAATAGCTTGTGTTTTTGCATCATTTGATAAATCTCCCAGGGCTATTGTACCGTTGACAATATCTCCTGTTACTATGCTGTTTGATAAATTTAATTTAGAATATGCAATTGCGGCACTTGCTGAAATGTCATCGTTTTCAATGTTTGTTATGCTGTTTCCAGTGCCATTTGCATCAAAAGTTTTGTTAGTTAGTGTTGCTGTTGAACTTCCTACAACTGATGCAAAGTCTGAAATTGTTGATGCTGTTTGTGTGCCTGTATGATTTGCTCTAGCTAATGGGTCTGTTGCTAGTTTTGATAATGCAATAGAACCTGCTAAATCGTCGTTTGTTACTGAACCTGATAAATCTAACTTTGAATAAGCAATACCTGCGGCTGTTTTGATGTCTGCGTTCTCAATGTTTGTGATAGAGTTGCCTGTACCATCAGCATCGAATGTTTTGTTAGTGAAAGTTGTTGTAGAGTCTGCTGTAATTGCACCGATGTATGTTTTTATCTGGTCAATAGTTGCTTTTCTAGATACAGGTGTACCCGATGGGTCGTCAATAATTGCTACTAAGTCCTCTCCTGCTACTGATGCGATAGCTGATAATGCACTAATTTTAACATCTACCATACTACTTTACCTTCCTCTTTACTGCATTTATTCTCTCAGTATGCTTAATTTTTGCATCTAGTCTAAAATCTGATTCACTTGGTGTGTGATTAAGTCTGTTTAACATCTCAAACATCTTTTTGAGAGACATTTTTATCTATTGATTCTCAAATGAGTGATTTACGAAAACTTTGAGTGTGTCAGAGCTGGTTTTAGCAAATGATGTAAATGAGAATACTGATAATAGTTTTGTTGCTGATACTGGGCTTGCATTATCATGAATACAACCTTGTTCAACGTCTGTGTCGTTCCAAGATGCGGCTGAATAGTTTACAGCATAAGATACTGCATCTACTGCATCTCCTGTATTGTCTGCATCACCGGTATCATTGGTTTTTGGATATCCTGATGTGAATGTTTGTCTAGAGTTTGAAATTTTAGATGTACCAGATACGTCAAAGTTTGTAAAAGTGTCTGTTTCTGCTTCTGTGTATGCTGTGGTTCCCATTTCAAAGTAACCTGTACCACTTCCAGTACCACCAAAGTCCTCGTTACTTGCTGGTGTTTCGCCTGCACCCAGTTTTGCATAATAGATTTCTCCATCATTTGTTACTAAGTTATGTGTATAATCAAATTCTTTAATCATGTCAACTTTACCTGATGGGCTTGTTTCTGGGAAAGATAAAACTCTTACAACATTGTCTGATGTTGCTTGTAATGATTTGTATCTGTTAAGATAGTTTGATGAGTTGTCTGCCCATGACAAAAATGAGTTTTTCTTTTGTTCGATAACTCTTGCTGTTTCTTCCCATGATTCTGGTAGTTGAAATAGTGTCATGCTTCTATAATACCTCACATAATAATGTATTAAGAGAATTAATTACCATTCTGCCAAATAGTGTGCATCGCCGCTGAATCTTCTGCCTGTAAATCTTTCGACTACTTGCGGTGCACCGTCTATCTCCAAATTCATGATTAAACCGTTAATTGTGTTCACTGATTGCTCCATCCAAAACTTTGCAGAGTCTGTATCTCCTCTTTTACCTCTGAATAATGAACATACATAATAATTTGCTGATGCTTTAATGTCTGCTAGTACATTTGGCACTTTTAGTGGTATTCTTTCATCATGAGCCTTCAAAATGTTGTCAATATGAGCGTTTGCTACTCTTCCAAAGCGATTTAACAGCTCATCTTCTACTGTATCATCAATATCTATGTTAAGTAAGTCTTTACATGCGTTAATTTCGTAGTAATTACCTGCCATAATCGTATTTACTTGTCTATACTAAAAGAGAAATAAGAAAAAGAGAGGAATTGAAGCGTTATGCTTCATTATGACATGAACATGTACATGTTCTGCCTTTACAGTTCTTGTGCCAACCTCTATAACAGCAATATGACAGTTTTCTGTCTTTTCTGCCTTTAGGTCTCTCAAGAACTTGATCAAACTCCATTGAATACCCTCTCCATTCTGCAAAACATACAATATTTTGGTTTGCATATTCTAGGATTTGACTTTGTTAGTTCCTTTGCGTGTCTTTCACAGGCTTGGTTCATTTTTTATTATATTCCTAACAGCTTCGACATGTCCAGATAACTTTACCTTTTTGTCTGCATCATCACTGTTTACCAATACCAAGATACAGTCAAGATGTGTATGAATCAAGTCTGCTATTGTGACTTCTGCTTTCACATTTACAGATTTTGTATTTTGTGTCATTGAAAGTAAATAGTATATGGGTCTTATAAACTGTACGGTCAAGAAAAATTGATAAAAAAAGAAAAAAAGAAGGGTATTATCTGTTAATTTTCGCCATCAAAGATAATACGTTCTCTTGACAATGTTAGAACGACTGTTTGTCCTGCGTATTTGTCATTTGGGTCTACAATCAATGTGGTGATATGCTCTTCATCTACTTCTGACTTGAAGCCTTCTTGCATGATTGTGTGGTGTACGTGTTCTATCATACCATTATATTGTTAATATGGTATTTAAACCCTCGGTGTTTTATTGAGTTAAAAAAAGAAAAAAAAGGATTAGAATAGAGTTCGTCTATTACTAAATCGTCTATTGTGTTGATGAGATTCTAACGATTGATGCAGAATCAATAACTCCAGCCTTTGTTCTCCATGTAGTATTAACGCGTACTTGGTTATCCTCTGGTATTTCGTGGAGTTTAACTGTTACGTCTCGTTTAATACCAATACCATAACTATGCTTTGGAATACACATGTATGCATTGTAAGCATCGTTGGTTGTGTTGTTTTTGGCTTCAACTGCGTTGGTAACAACTAGTTGTACTCCCATTAATTCCTCTAACTGTGCTTTAAGCCAGATGTCTGGAACGGAACGGGTTGCCAATGAAGTAACATTGGTTGATGTGATGAGTTCACGCCATTGTTTTGGGTGCAAGAAAAGAACTGGTTTTACTCCACCTCTGAGATAACCTTGATTTTCAAGATATTCTCTTCCGTAAGCTACGCCTGTCTCGTCAAATGCAATACCTGAAACATCGGAAGATGTGATTGTAGCACCTGTATCGGCTCTTATCCAGAGACCAGGTGTTAATGTACCTTCTTTTGAAACAGTGTCCAACATGTCAGTTGCAACAAAGTCCTCATAAGATGCTGATGAACCCTCTACGATTACTTGAAGTAAGTCGAATGGTGAGTTTTCAATTTCATCAAAGTCACCGATTAAGTAAGTACCAGTAATGGTGCTTGGTGTAACTTCGACAGCAGTAATGGTTTGTGTTGCTTCTGATGGTGTTGTACCAACAGTTTGTGAACCGTTAGCTGGCAATGTAGATTTAAAGAATCTTGCTCTGTCTGCACCTGCGGCAATCTCTTTCACTTTTGCGAATTGGAAAACCGGTACAAAGGAGATTCCACCAGGTACGATTGCTACATCAGTATCTAAGTCCTGTGTTGCGTGTGTACCACTGATAGAAACAGCTTCTTTGATTTGTGCTGGAACATTTCTAAATGCTTCTCTTACACCATACTTTGAATCTGCTCTTCCAACTTGAATACTTCTAAGAGTATCATGTGGAATAGTAAATTTGTATGTTCCGTAAGTTTCTAAAGCTCTAGGATATTCTTTAGCAACTTCTGCGAAAGTTTTGATTTCAGGGTCGTTTCCAACTTGTGCGGTTGGTTTCTTCTCTTTCATCTTTAACTCTGCAATTTCTGATTCTAATTTCTTAAATTGCTCTTTGCTAATGTCTGCTTTAGTGTCTGCAATTTCTGGAACTTCTGGAGAAACTGGCATACATTGTTCGGTAGCACCATCATAAGAATGTCCTGGTGGGCACTCTTGATTTTGTACTTTTTGAACGTCGCCGGTATCTACCTCTGATTCAGCCTCATCGGCTTTTTGTGATTCAGGGGCATCGCCAAATGCTTCTTTTGCGACACATTTGCCCTGGGCTACATCGAAATGTTGACCTTCTGGGCACTCGTTATCTTGCTCTTTTGTTTCTTTTGAACAATTACAAGTCATTAATTGTTTTTATATACTAGATATTAAGAGAACAAATAGACAGCTCCACAGACACGTTATCTGCTTCATTACTGCTTATGTTTTAAATTAGCTTTAGTTCTTATAGAGAAATAATAAAAAAGATTAGTATATACCATATTTGGCATGTACTTCTTTTCTTAGTCTGTTTTTAGATGTCAAATATTTTGTACTTCGTGGTTTCCACCATTGTAGGAAGTCATTTCTGGTTATTTTAAGACCGTTTTTTCTGCCTTCTTCTACAATCGACAAAAGAACATAATTAACATGTCTTTCGTTAAATCTTGCTTTGAAGTTTTTTGCTATCCATATTTGGTTTGCATTCATATTATTACTACACATGCAGACTACTTAAGCGTTTATCAAAAAAGAGGTATAAAGGGTCTAACAATCGTGCTGTGTTTTAATCTCTCTGTTGAAATATGCACCTTTACTATCTGCACCTTCAAATGCATCATACTTTCTTTCTGGCACATTACAGAATGAATACTCTGTACCGTTTAATATGACTGTCATTTCTTGTAAGTCTTGGTCATATCTTACGTTACCAACAAATGATGATGAGTGTGTAAATGCTTTGAATCTCTGCTCTTTTACTACATCTACCCATTTACAGGCACATTCTTTAAACTCAAATTGTTTTGTTATAATTGCTTTCTTTTTCTTTTTCTTTATTGATAAATCAGCTAATGGGTGGTCTCCAACTAGATTAACTTGCTCTAGAGCTTTTTTTTTAACTCACCACAACAATCACAAAGATACCTTTCTTTCATGTCTTTTGTAATTGATTCTAGTGTTTTCTCAATAGAAATGTATTCACTGTCTTTTTTCAAGCCTATCATTTGATTTGTTAGAAATGATATATCATTGTCTAGCATCTCAATTTGGTCATAAATCATTGGCTCTGGATAATCATCTGAAATCTTTCTAAAGATACTCAGTATTTCATTTTTGTATTCTATTTGTTTTTCAATGTCTTTTACTTGGTCTGCAACAACCGACTTCATAATATTGTCCACGTTTTCATGTTCTTCGTGTGGTACTTCTTTAAATTCTCCTGTCTCTCTGTCTTTAACTAATGTTCTATGTTTAGATGGGTCATTACACTCTCTTATGTAATTTTCAATAATTGATACTGATGTTTCTGGCACACCTGGTGTTTCTGTTATTGCTAGTCCTTCTGGTTTTAATCCAAATGGCATGTGAAAACAATCTGAATCGCCATTACAGACTTGTTTAACTGATATAGGTGTTGCTTCAATAGATGTGTATAGTAATCTGTTCTTTGCTAAAATTGCGGCACTTGGGTCTGTAATTTCGCCTTCATAGAAAACTGTCTCTGTTTCTGAATTATAATGAAATGTTGCTTTGCCTATTACTTTCTCTGAGTTGTGTTCCCAATTCAGTGGAACTGTCACGTTATCAAATCGCTTTAATTCTTCTTTAGTGTATAAGTTCTGATTTCTAGAAATTCTTGGTATCAATGCTACACCAGCAATCTTGGCATTTTCATCAATACGAGTATAAGACTCTATATTCATATCAGATTCTTACCCCTAACATATAAAGAGAATTAATTATGATATCCAACTCCTAATCAAGTCTGATATTTCAAAATATCTTGGTTGAAAGCCTTGATGTCCACCAAATCCATCAAAACTATACATCTCTACAAGTAGAATCTTATCAAGAATTTCTATCTTTGCGTTCTTATTATCTAATGAAAATGCAGACATGAATGGATACATCAAGCTCTTTTGATTGTTGTTTTTGTTCTTATCTTCTACATAATGACCTAAGCCTAAAGCGTGACCAAATTCATGTAGTAATATCTTCTTTACTGAATAATCGTCTAGATATTCATTATTTTTTGTTGTTTTAAACTGTGCTTCTGCTATGTCATTATTATCACAACCTATGCATATTGATGCTTTTGATGTTAATTTCTCAGCAGTTACAAACACTTTGATGTATGCGTATTGATGTTTTGAATTGCTAAAATCAAATGCTGTATAACCTAATGCAGTAGAGTTTACTACATCTCCTGTATTATGCATATCAAACTCTATGAATACATTACATTGTGGAAACTCTCTAACATGTCTATCGAAATGATTCTCATACTCTACTAATATCATTGGCATGTACCAATTACCTTGTGTAAATTCTGTCATTTCTGTCTGCCATTCCATAACAGTGTTATATGCTTCTTGTAATAGATAATGATAGAATCTAACCTGTAAATCTTCTGCTGGTTCCATGATACATACTGTTGGATTATCTGTATGTTCATGTCTCATAGTTTCAAATCTATCTTCTGCTGATGCTA
>JAAOEI010000651.1_pt1 | contig 13116 bp, 15 predicted proteins | sample 7059261 | NCBI WGS metagenome assembly JAAOEI01 (sample SAMN14008812, study PRJNA610033) | viral metagenome | isolation source: viral particles filtered from seawater | place: China: Hangzhou Bay, Yangshan Deep Water Harbour | collected 2017-10-31
ATGCGGGCTTGGTAGTCGATGGGTGGTCAATCACAGCACTCACAGGAGGGACAGTGCGGTATTATGATGGAGGCAATGCCGGGGTACCAATCTTTTATAATCCTCCAGAAGATCAAAAGTTAAAATTTTTGGGAGATGCCCCCAAAATTCATATTCAGTTGGTTACGGCTCCCTCTGCTTCGGTGACAATTTATTCGTCCTTGGTGCTTGAAGTCATCGAAGGCATGTAATGAGTCAAGTCAGATGGACACGTAAATTTCCACGGGGACCACGGGTTCCACAACCTCTTGGGAATACTGCAACAATTGGCTATACCGCACCTGCGGCGACAGTTGGTTATGTCCATCTTTTACCGAAACGAGATCGCCCACTTTCACGGACTCTTCGGTCACGGTATCATCGAAGAGTCCAACAGTGGAGAGGTGTCAATCCCTTTACGACAATTCACTCGCATTTTCGCTTCTATGAGGATGATGCGTTAGAAGGGACGCCATTAGCCAATGAAGATACGAGTATTAATGTTGAAAAAAATACACCCTTTCATTTGCGCTTTCAAGTAGATACAACAGAGACTGCATCGACAACACGTTATGTGGTGCAATTTCGTCTTGGAGGGGCATCCTTTGAGAATGTTCCAATTGAAGCAGAAAGTGTCGGACAAGCCTTTCATATTCCACTCTCGACTGTGATCCCAACAGGGGGGGCGTTTTCAACAGCGCAACTGACTGCTCCAGCAGGGAAAACGAGTGGAACACATTTTACACCAGGACGGATACGAGATAATCAAAATCCCACAATACTCTCCACGTATTTTGGGTATGCCGAATATACTGAGCATGTCTGGGTGATTGAAGCCGCGACATCAGCTATTGCTACGGGCGTGTATGAATTTCGGATCGCCCAAATTCATCCAGTGACAGAAGCGGTTGTCCCGTTAACAACCTATAGTATCACACCTACGGTGACAGTTGGATCAAATCCAACACTAGATCCTTTTCCAGCAATTACTGTTGTAGCAGATGTTCCAGAGCAAGAAGCCATCTTAGATTCCTATGCGGAATTTGTCTTTGTCTCAGGATTAGGGGCCATTACCCTAATTGATATGCCTCTGGTGCTAGTAGATGAAAGCCCAGAAGTCGAAAAAGATTTATTTGAATCGGTCATCTTTGCATTACCAAGTGAAGAATTTTTTGCACCGGCTCCACCAGGCCCAGGTAATTGTATCTCGCTTCTTAAAGAAGATGAGATTATTCGGATGCTTGACCAGGATTTTACTATTCTTACCACATCCCAATATTACACTGTGTATATTAATGAGACTAAAACTGGGGCAATTATTCGTGTCGGGGGATATGGTCATCAACAATCATAATCTGGAGGGATCATGAGTTTAGAGGAGATTGTCAAGACTGATCATAAGTGGAGAAAGTTTCAACATTCAGGAAGAACGTGTCTTGTGGTTGGGGGAGCGAGAGGTGTCTGGGAAGATTTTACACAAGCAAAGAAAGACACACCAGAAGCCGATGTCTTAGCGGTGAACGCCATTGGGTGTTATGTTCCTGGGAAATTAAATTACTGGTTCTCACTTCATGCGTTCTATTTGAAAACCTGGCATACCGTGAGGAAGATGATGTTTAAAGGACACGGATATCAGAAGCCAGCATTATGGGCCTTGCGACATACAGGAGAAGGGGTTGAAAAAGGAGACATTGACGCGGTGTGGCAGTTTGGGGATCCGACCATTTCACGATCAGCGAAGCGTAGTGGGTCTCTTGAGGATTCTGGCTTTTTTGCCATGTGTATTGCTTTGGTGCTCGGCTATAGTCGGGTACATCTTGTTGGTTGTCCTGCTGATGACTCCGGTCATGTGTTTATACCTCAGTGGGAGTACCTTGAACATGATAAGGAAGCGATTCGTCGAGCATGGATTTCGACGTTGGATACCTACCCTGAGTGTCGGGAGAGGGTCAGAAGTTATAGCGGTCTTACTCAAGAACTCTTAGGAGCACCATAATGGATATTCAACATCGTGTCGATAAAACTCGTGTTGTCAAGGGTGTGGAGTTTGAACCACGACGAGCAGCCTATGTGACGGTGATCAATGATGTTTTGTTACTGTATCCAGTTCAACATTGGCAACCTGCGGATACTGATCTGTGGATCCCTGCACAAGCTTCTGTAGAGAAAGAAGGCAAGGTTCTGGCAGAGGGGAGTGCACATGTCGCAGGAATCTTGAATTCTAATTATCGATTTGTGATGACAGGTGGGGTGTTGAGTCTTCAGAAACTCAAATAAAGTATGGGAAGTGTTAATCAATGGCTCATCGATCAAGGCGAACATCCAGAAGTCGATTGGACGAGATTACCCCAACAGAAAGAGTTTATTACCTCTCCATACCCATTCGCCATGTTCTCGGGCGGATTCGGAACTGGGAAAACCTCAGCCTTAAACGGGAGGATCATTGCCTTGATGACGATGATCCCTGGGAACCTGGGATATCTCGCGAGGCAAGATGGTAAAGCTCTTAAACAGACCACAATGGTCGATCTGCTGGAGAAGATTCCTAAAGAATGGATACAATCTCATGACTCCCAAAAAGGCATGCTCAAACTCACTCCAGATGTGGGTGGAAGTATGCTTATTTATGGTGACCTTAAAGATCTTGGTGATCTTAAAAACCATAATCTAGGATTCTTTGCCATTGATCAAACAGAAGAGACTGAATGGGAAGCTTGGGAGTTTCTGGTTGGACGGTTACGAAGAAAGAATCCATATATCGATCAAGAAACAGGGAAGCGTCAATATTGGGTCCACGGTGAATGTCAGGTGAGTGGTCAACGACACTTCGCCATCGGAGGAGAATCTGTTGCCTGTGTCTTATGTCATCAGCCGTTGCCGTCATTCTCAGAGAAAGTTGATCGTAAAACAAAACTCCCCATATGGGAACTGATGATCTATCCCCGTTATGGATTTGGTGTCTGTAACACTGAAGGGCCTGACCATTGGATTTATGCCAAGTTTAAAGGGTTACCTGGACAGGATGATATCTTATCCGAAGGAATTGAAGGCTATCGTGCCTACCATGCGACTACCTATGAAGGATTGGCCGCAGGATTTGTTGATAATGATTATGTCAAGAACCTAGAGCGCACCTACGAGGGGAACGCCCTCATGTATGACCGCTACCTGTTAGGGAAGTGGGTCGTTGCTGAAGGATTGATTTTTCCTGGGTTTAGTAAAGAACATCATATTATCCATGACGATCAAGTCCGATATGATGGGGAATCGTTATTCAACGAAGATCATTGTCTTCAAGAATATATCGATCCAGGTATTACCTCAGTCACGGCTGCGGGGTGGGTAATTGTTGAACATTGTAAATGTGGATGTGGACGCCCGAATTACTATGTCGTTGATGAACATTATGTTGCCAGTTCGATTCCAGAGTATCATTGTGAACAGATCAAGGAGAAACGGAAAGAATTAGGCAGACAGGTCATTTCCACCGAGATGGATAATCAAGCCTTCTCGATGAGTAATGTCCAAAAGATTACCGAGTCGAACGAAGCGCGGTTGTATTCAATGGCTCAACTTTATATTGAGCAAGGTATTTACGTTAGACGTAACCAAAAAGATTGGGATTCAGGACATGCTCGCCTCACATCAGCGATGGCTCAAGACCCGACGCATCTTCATCCAATCACAGGAGAACCAGGTGCTCCCCACTTCTTTGTCCTCTCACGATGCAAACATTTCATCTGGGAGATGCTTAAGTATAAATGGAAGAAACGTAAAACAGATTCTTATCGAAAAGATGAGCCTGTGGATCGGGATGATCACCATATGGATGGTATTATCTCTTTTATGGCTGGTAGACCGGAGCATCGTGTGATTGACCCTGAACGACCTGATACGCGAAGTGAGTTTCATAAAGCAATAGAAGACGAACTTGATGCGCTCACGGGAGTAGGCACACTTGACTTCATGGAGATGTAATGGCAGACACGAACCTACACACAAGACTTTTACGACATTTACGATCATGGGTGACAAGTGTCAAGCCCCTCCACAATTTGATGAGACGTGACTACGAATTTGTGAACAATCATCAAGTCGGGGGAACGGTTGATATTCAACGAAAGCTGTCACAGACCGGACGAGAACTGTTGTTCTTTAATGAAATTCGTCCACAGTTTGAGTTGCTGTCAGGTCATCGGTCAAGTCAGCAATTAGATTATGTAGCTGCACCCAGATCACGAGAAGATAAACGACTAGGTAATATTGTGTCGATGCTCCTCAAAGCCACTTATGATGTGATCAAAAAGGATCAGATCATGAGACAAGTGGGCGATGATGGAGATATCTGTGGGTTAGGGGTCGTCCATACCGGCCATACGTTTGACTTTGCCGAAGACGTGGTGTGGGGAGATTTGTTTATTAAACGGATCAGCCCCTTCTCATTTGTGTTTGACGCATGGGGAACGGCTCCTGAATTCTTAGATGGTAAGTTTATGGGTCATCGGATGTGGCTTCATGAAGATGATTTTAAACGTGAATATCCGAAAGCCAAACTTCTTCCTCCAGCCGAAGAGTGGTTCAGTACGATTGGTGAACAGTTAAGCGATCATGGGCATGTTGCCCCAACTGAAGCATTAGCCAACGAGTTTGCCAACGCTGAAAAACGACACGTAGCGGTCTTCCGATTATACTACGCTGAGCCAATGACGCTCTATTATGCAGCGGATAAGGAAACTGGCGACGTGTTTGCTGGAGGTGTTTCAGAAGATGCCTTAAAAAAGGAAGTCAAAGAGAAGCTGGTGGAGAAGGTAGGAAACCTGATGGGCGAACTGACCGTCGTTCCTGCTCCCCTTCCTCCTGATGCACAAGCACAAGGCATTCAGTTTATCGTGGTCGATGAAGACGGTAATCCAATGGCAGATGAGACGGGACAGCAACCGTTGTTGTTTCTCTCAGAAGCACAAGCTGATGAGTTTATCACGACTAAGAAAAAAGAACTCTCGAATCTCATTCGTGAGAACTGGAGAATCTGGACACGGAAACGCAATCGAATTCGATGGGCGGATTTGACTGCATTTGAGATCCTGGCGACAGGAGAATTACCTGTCACGGCTCAACATTATCCGTATCGTGTCTATATCTCACGACAACTCGGCGATGAGCTAGAAGACATCGAAGGCGTGGTCAGACAGATCATTGACCGACAGAAAGAAGTGACCAAGCGGTATAACCACTTGGCTGATCACTTGGCCCATTCTGCCCATTCTGGGTGGTTGAATAAAGGCGGCAATGAGGGTGCACGTAAGCGGGATCTGGAGTTACTGGGATCACGTCCAGGTGTGGTGGTGGAGTATACGACCATTCGACCTGAGAAGATTACGCCCTCAGAAATCCCCAGTGGTCACTTTGCTTTGTTAGAAACCAATATTGGAGGGATGCAGCGATCCACAGGGATCAATGCGGAGATGTTGGGACTCACGTCATCTTCCACAGTTTCGGGAGCCGCAGTCACGGCTCGACAACGTGGTGGAATTACGATGCAGTTTGGCCGTATCCAAAACTACATGGACTTTGAAGAAAGTACCGCACAACAAATGCTCTGGCATATTCAGAACTCTATGCCGGTTGAGAAGATGCGACGGATCCTAGGAGTCTGGGAAGCCAAGACCCAATCAAACATCTTAGGACAGAGTGCGTTCTTACATCCAGTCTCAGGTGAGCCAGTGCAGGAACATGAGATTCTTGACCTCTTAAGTACGATGAAATCGACAAAGTTCGATCTGGTCTTAAAGCCCATGCCGGTGGATAGCACGATACGAGAAAAACAATTTACCACAGCATTACAGATGGCTCAGTTGGTAACACAGACCGGAAGACCTATCGGACCAACCACCTTTAAAGAACTAGCGATGTTGTCAGAATTACCAGAGCGGTTGATTGCCTCATTAGAGGCTGATGCACAAGCGGAGCGACAAGCACTCGCCGCACAACAGCAGGCCGAAGGTCTGACTAGTGCGATTAATGAACGGAAATCTCAGGAGGGACCAAATGGATGAGGACATGACGTTAGGAGAAGCGATTAGTCGCGTACCTGATGCGCGGGTACAGAAAGCGTTAACCATTATTGCAGATCGGTTGATCGAGATCGAGCGGGGACAGGAAGATCTGTCAGTTGAATTGAGAGATCAGCATGTTCCTAATGTCTTAGAATCAGTGATTCCACAATTATAATTCACGGCCAGTATATTCCTGTTGGCGGGGAAGCGTTGTCGGCTATACGGACAGAGGAGGAGGATCAGATGGCAGAAGATGAGAAAAGCTTAGAGCAAGAAGAAGCGGAATTAACTCAACAGTATCTTGCAGGCGAATTCACCGAGGATGGACCTGTCAAGAAAGAAGGAGAAGGCGACACACCAGAGGAAGAACCGAACGAGGAAGAGACCGAAGAGACTCCAGGGGAGGAAGGTCCGGCGATCAAAGAGAATAAGCGGCTTCGACAAAAGAACCGTGAAATCAATGAAGCCATGGATCAGATGAAGCAACAGCTTCAAGAACTCTCTGAAAAAGTCTCGAAGGCAAATGAGAAGCCGAAGGATGATGCTCAGAGCCGGTTGGAAAAAGCGACCATCGATGAGTTGATCGAAGCTGAAACGACGATTGAACAACGTCTCTATGAAGCATATCAGTCAGAAGACAGAGAAACCGTCAATAAACTGATTGCGTTAAAGAAAGAGATTAAATCAGAAATCGTTAAACGTCCTTCTGTCCAGATGGGCAAGCAGCAAGAAGAAGACCTGGCTGCTCAACAGTGGGCCTCACTCGAAGAATCCATCGTGCAGGCAATTCCCGAAGTAAAGGATAGCACGTCGGCCTTGTACAAGAAAGCTGAAGCGTTTGCTAAAGAGAATTCAGCCTTGATGAAGAAACTTGGAAACGCAGGCGGGTTGATTGCCTTGGCTCAAGCCTTGACTCTCTCCAAACCATCAAGTCGAGAAGGGAAGAAAGCAGTAAAAAATGTCGTAGAAGAAATGGAACGCATTGCAGAAACAACCACCTCCGCTCCTAAATCAACGGGAGCATCGAGTAAAACAACTCCGATCAATTTCAACGCCCTTAAGGATGAAGATTTTGAAGAGTTGTATTCAAAAATGCAGCGCGGAGAAGCAGTAGTACCAACAACAGGATAGGAGAAATCACATGGCAACAAACATTACGACTTCGTTCACGGATGGCACCTCAAGTGATGCGTGGCAATCCTTAGTGAATCGACGATTACTTATGCGTGGAGTGTACAACCACTTTGCGATGATGTTTACAGAAAAGAAAAGTCTCGGACAACGCAACGGAAAGACGATGTTGTTCCGGCGTTACGCTGCTCCAGCGAGGCAGACTACAGCCTTGACTGAAGCGGTGACACCGACCCCGCTCTCCAAGAGCAAAACAGATGTCGCGATCACGGTTGCGGCATATGGGGCATGGATGGAAAACAGTGACTTCCTCGTGGGGTCATTACCAGAAGGCGTCTTAGATGATGTCGATCAATTGTCACAAAACATGGGTGAGACCATGGATGCCTTGTATTTTTCAAGCATCTGGGCCACTGGGACGAATGTGACCTACTCAAACGGGTCTGCTGAAGCCTCGGTGAATACGTTGGCTGTGTACGAAGATTACAACAAAGCCTTGCGAAATCTTCGGAATAACAAAGCCAAGATGATGACGCCGATGATCGCGGCCTCTCAGAAAGTGGGAACAGGACCGATCCAACCAGGATACTGGTGTATCTTGTCTGAGTCCATGTATTATGATATCCGCGCTGGATCGACGTTTTCCAGCAAGTTCTTCCTGCCTGCTCAATACTCCAGCGGTGGAGCGTTAGTAGGTGAAGGTGGAGCGTTAGATGTCGGTATCCGATTCCTACCTGTGCCGGATGAAGCCATGACAGCGGGAAGCATGATCGTGGCCGGCGGTGGTGCGACGGGTGGTGATGCGACAGCTATTGCCGAAACCTCGAACGTGGCTGATGTGCACTACGCGGTGATCATCGGTCAACAAGCAGGATGTTCGGTGGATCTGGGAATTGGAAACGGTGGAATTATCCGTAAAGCATTAGGTACGGCGGGTTCTGCTGATCCGTTAGACCAACGGCAGTCAATCGGGTGGAAGAAATATGATGGACGTGGTGTGTTGAACCAATCCTTCTTCCAAACCGTGAAAGCTGCGGTCAGTCTCTAATATTAGTCATTCACATGAGGGGGCATAATTGGCCCCCTCAAAGATAAGGAGTATAACATATGGCTGCTACAACTGAAACCGTGACTTCTGCAAAAGTCTGTAATCGTATGGTCTACGGATCATGGACGTCAGATGCTACAAAAGGCGATCACACCATTACGTGTCCCGTCAATATTGCGTATTTTTTTGCTGTACTAGACGCAACTGGGACCAACCCCAACATCCTCTCTAAACATATCGATGAGGATGCAGACACATTGTTGATTGATGGTGGGCCAACGCAAGCTTTGGCAACCTCTCCCACCGATGCGACAGGGGTGACGATTACGAATGCCACTGGTGGATCTGGGACGACTATTCTTGTTGATTCAAACAGTATGGTCAATTCTGGTGAAAATCATTGGTGGGCGATTGTGAAAGACTAAGAGGAAGATATGCTAGGGGAAGAGATATGGTGTGTCATGGTGAATGGCACAAAATATAAGGGGGATCTGACCCGAAAAGAAGCAGAGGCTATTGCTGAGAGACATCAGCGTGGCCTCTGCAAGCATAGAGATTTCGGGGATCATGTTGAGGTTAAACGTGACCGCTCAACGATTGAAAACGTGAACGCCTATTACAAAGACGCAAAAGAAGGCAAGTTACAAACGTATCAACTACAGGGGTGGAGGGAGTAGATATGGCAAATATTGGACAAGCAAAAAGTGACATGGACCGGCAAGTGAAGGTGAAGTATATTCCCATTGCCGGAAATTACAAGAATTATTCATTACCTGTCTCCGTGATGGGCGATGGAAAAATCTCAAAGAAAACACTACGGCCCTATCAATGGGAAACGGTATCTGTGGCAGTGGCTAAAGAACTTCAATCATTGGTGAGAAAATCGAAACGATCACGGCATGTGCCTGATGGGGTCGGGATGGAAACAGCGATGACCAGTGATCGATACGATCAAGACGATGGGGGAGTCAAGTCACAGATGCGAGAAGAGGGTGGAGAGCCTGATTTTGAAATACAAATAGACGGGACGTTATAACATGGCAATTGTTGCGACACCAACATTAGAATCATTGTGTAAAACTGCGCTAAGACGTGCGGGGCAAGTTGCGCCTTCTGCTGGGATGATTCAAGAGGCAAGCAACGATGCGTTCATGGAAGTGATGAATGATATTAAGTTAAAAAGTCCGACTCATCCATTACTGGAAACCAGCGAGATTACCGTTCCAGTGATCGGGGTGCAGGACTTGGCTCAACCGACGAAAGCTCATCAGGTTAAATCAATCCTCTTGATGTCCGGTCCTGATGAATGGCGGGGAACGGCTCAAACTGGTGGAAACACCACGATTACCTTAGCCGCGACCACCAATGATGCGGACGATACGTTGATTGGATTTCCCATCTTTACCCTTTCAGGCACCGGCTCGTTACAGACACGATCCATTACTGATTGGGATAACACGACAAAAGTTGCCACAGTCGATACTGCGTGGTCAACGAATCCCAGTTCAGACACCACCTATCTCGTGGCGAATTATAAGATTGAATTGTTGAAAACCTCGGATCAAGTTTTAAACTACGACGGCTATTCCTTCTCCGATAAAGGACTCCCATTAGTCGGAGCCTTAGAGGGGGAAATTCTCACTTTCAATCGACCACCGGATAAGGTCTATCCGATCAAATGGACGTATTACAAAGACATTGATCAGATCGATTGGGATAGTACACAAGGGGATAAGATCTTACGAGAATGGCGAACCATTATTGTCGCAGGCATTACCGCGTACTCTGCGGATACCTATGACGATAATCGATCACCATTGTTCTGGCAGAAGTACGAAGCTAAACTCAACCTGCTTCAACATGAATCTTTAGAGACGGTTCAATCTGTACCTTATGATCCGATCTATTAACGAAAGACTACTATGAGCGTTGTCCTTCACCGAAGTAAAACATCGACAGAGAAGAAGCCGTATACTCTTGACTTTACCAATAGTTTACCGTCTGGAACGACGATCTCCTCGGCAACTGCGACTGCAACGAAAGTCAGTGACGGGACGGCAGATAACTCAGTGTTAGAAGAATCGACCTTGACGACAACAGATACTACAGCAGTAGTTCGAGTCAAAGCAGGCACGTCAGGGGAGACCTACCGGATCTTGATTCAAGTCAATGGGAGTGATTCGTTCTTGCTTGATGAAGTCTATATCTTTTTGAAAGTGAGGGATGTTCCTACATCATGAGTCTGCGTGGACGAATCAACGATGCGGAGTCAACCTACCTGGATCCGATTCTTGGGGTCAATCTTCACTCGTCTGAAGAGGATCTTCAACGTGGGGAGACCTCGAATATGAAGAACATGGTCAGGTTCGGGCGACTGGTCAATCGTCTAGGCTCCTCACGAATTACGGCGACACAGGTCGCAGCCTCGTTTGCGGTCAAGGGTGGACATAAGTTTTACTATGGGGGCAGCAATCCGACCAAGGCTCGATTGATTACCTATGATACGAATATCAGCACGATTAGTGATGCCGGATCAGAAACAAAGATCTGGACGACATTGACCTCCAACAAAGATATGTTTTTTAATACCTGGTCGATTACTGATCAAGTCTATATGGTCAATAGTACTGATGAAATGCTACGCTACGACGGAACCTTTGCCGGCCCTGTGGGAAGTACGAATATCCGAGAAGCTACCTATCAATGGACAGCCAGTGGGAGTGGAACCAATGAGTATTACTGTCAATTAGCCTCTAGTGGAGATCCCTCTATTGCGGATCCGACCTCCACAGGTGGAGTCTTTATCAACGGGAATTCCGCCACTAATGGGACTGTTGGGTCATTAGCCGCTGGTGAATGGGACTATGGAGACAATGATACGTTAGGATATTCTACCGTGTATGTGCGGTTGAGTGATGGGACGGATCCCGATACGAAAGCGACAGGATATGTCCAGTCGTTAACGTCCTCGACGGTTCCTGGGATTAGTGGCAATCCGGTTGGGGTGCAGATTATCGGTCTGGTGGATCGACTCTTCTGTATTACCTCAAATGGAATTGAACGAACAGATCCGCGTGATCCAACCGTGTGGAGTGTCAATAGTTCTTGGGCAACCTTGCGGCCTTCACAATCAGGCACCTTTAAAGCTCATATCCCACATTCAGTCTCGAATGAAGAGGGGAGTCCAGTGAACGGGGCTTTGGCGATGACTGAGAATGCCTATTATTTTTATACAGGCACCGATTTTGGAACTGATGTGACCAGCGCGACAGCCTCAGCAGGCGAAGACTCAGCCATACGATATATCGATCAAATCGGAGCCTTTGGTCCACGGTCCGTCACGAGTGTCCCTGGTGTGGGGACGTTTTGGTTAACCAATAACAAGAACGTGTTTTATGTCCCGACTGGACATACACGCGGAACATTGGTGGGAACGAGAATTATCAACACAGGTGGATCGGCGACTGTTGGGTTAGAGAGTTTAAGTATTGCACGTGGGGATGAAGCGTGGATTATCTATTCAGAACCCTATCTCATGCTGGGGTTTGTGATAGATGGTGGAACCTATCCCACGTATCAATATTGGCTTGACATGGATAAGTTTCGACAAAATCCACAAGTGCCAATCTGGTATGGGCCGATGACAGGACAATCAATTAGCGCGGTCTGGTCTGAGACTCAACAAGGCGATAACGCGGTGGTGGCTGGAGAAGGTAACTCGGCCACGGGAGTCTTTGTCTACACGCTTCGCTCAACGAATGTTTATACCGACAAAGTGGGAACGGCAGATAACAATGTGGCATGTGAATACTCCACGTATCATAAATCAGGCGGCGCACCATCACGAGAGAAGCTCGTACAGGGGATCGAAGTTGACATGACTGCCATCACAGGAACAGCCACAGCGGATATCGCTGATTTAAGTGGAAATGTTCTTACAGGCATCCCTCTTGAGAAGACGACGGTCTAATGGCTAAGTACGCAGATTTTCAATATGGGTCAGGAGTCAAGTATGGAGGACTCCTTAGTACCCCTGATGTCTTTAAACTGAATATGACGGACCCTGATCGGGCACATGGTCTTCGTCATATCAAAGTAACCGTTAAGTATACGACAGGAGCACAATGGGCGATTGATTCTATCAGGCTCCATTACGCTCGACGCGAACATCTCATTCCCAAATGGATCGTTCCGGTGAACCGATTACTCAAACGCACGAAGGTGACGCTCAAATATACCACGGATGAAATGTGGGCGATTGATTCATTGCGATTACATCAAAAAATCAAACATCGAGGACCAACAGTATAATGGCAGACATTCACGCAGCAACAAGCACTTATGATACTGGGACAAACGACACGTATACCGCTGTGCAGGACATGGTTGATGACGTGCTCGATAATCATCAAAACGGACCGGCCTCAGCCATCATTGCTATTGAAACGATCTTAGGAACGGGGACCACCCTCAAAGGGAGTGCAGCGGATCTGGTGGCTCGGTTGGCTGTCGCGTTGGAGTCAAGTGGGAAGATCAAAGACTTCTCTGCTACGACCAAGACCACGTTCCCTCCGACTACGGCAGAAGGATGTTTGGGTGATGTGACGGCAAATTATACCGCCAGTCAACTGGTCAGAAAACATGCCACTTTAGAGAAGATTGAAAGTACGGGGTATACGGTTCCTGGTGCATCTGGAGTGGTGGTCTCTGAAGCTGATACACAGACCTTGACGAATAAGACGATTAACTCACCGACGATTGTGACCCCCACAATTGCGAGTTTTACCAATGCGACCCATAACCACCTCAATGCAGCGGGGGGCGGGACACTGGGGACCGACTCGATAGGGTCTGGACAAATAA
>JAAOEI010000652.1_pt1 | contig 13115 bp, 9 predicted proteins | sample 7059261 | NCBI WGS metagenome assembly JAAOEI01 (sample SAMN14008812, study PRJNA610033) | viral metagenome | isolation source: viral particles filtered from seawater | place: China: Hangzhou Bay, Yangshan Deep Water Harbour | collected 2017-10-31
CACTGATATTTGCATAATTTGTTAAGTTGGCTTTAAATGTACCGGTTCCGGTGATAATTAACTGGTTTCCTCCAAGGTTTACGTTGCCCGAGTCGCAATTGTCCGAACAATCAACAACCCAGTCGCCGGAAGTGTAGGTGCACGAATCGCCCGCAGGCGGTGCAGCCGCGGTTTGGTAGGTATCGATCTGTGCGCTAGTGACGTCCACCCAGGAAGAAGAATAGTTATAAGTCTTACCATCATTATTAATTAAAGGAACTAACTTCTCCGATTGGTTGTTGTAGCTAATATTGGTTGCCGCAGAGTTCACGATCTGCCTTGCAGTTCCGTTATAATCTAGATTAAGAAGCCCTTTTGTATAAATTTCAGATACTTCTTCAAGAGTAAGACTTCTATTGAAAATCATAATGTCATCAATATCTCCCCTAAAATACTCGTCAGGAGTTCCTTCTTCGTGAAAACCGAAATAAAGATCATTTGCAGTTGCTGGGCTCGTGTCAGCCCCAGTTGTATTGTCTATTAGAGCTCCATTTAGAAACGTTTCCATATGAGAACCTACAACCCAGTTTACAAGAATATGCTGCCAGACGCCTGCTGTAGGAAGGGTCGTTGTACCACCATTATTCCCGCCAGCAGTTCTAAAATAAATACCATTAGTTCCTTCCAGGTTTAATTGCCATTCAAGGTATTTATCGACTATTGGCTGATCATTAACATCAGTAGTGCCAATGTCATCAGGGTTAATCCATACAGATACAGCCAGGGTTTTACCAGAATCAGAGAGATCGAGAGAGTTTGCATCACTAACCACCACTCGGTCATTCACCCCATCAAACTGCAAGGAATAATTATACTTTCCAGTCGTATTTGTTGCGCCTTCAATGGTGCCGTTGTGAACTCCTGTTTGATCATTTGCATCGCCATCTAAAGCCCAATGACCTACTAGATTACTCGTAAGGGGGTGTGAAAGAGAATCATAGCCTTTTTCAGGCCACCAACCACCAACATTAACTGTCGCATTGGTTCCGTCAGCAACATAAGAATCAGGGAACGTAACATTTGCAGTGTTGTTGGAAGAAACAGTGATGTTCTGTGCTTCAAGGGTTACGTTAGCATCATTGAAATACTTAGAAGATTGATTATTATAGATCGCTTGCATCTGCGCTAAAGGAATCTCTGTGTTGAAAAAGATAAAGTCATCGAGGAAACCATCAAACTCATTTGCAACCAAGGCATCACGCCTACCTAAATTGAATGGCGTACCAATGTTCCATGATGTTTCGAAAACACCGGCTGAAGAAGTAATCAATGTCTGAGAAACGCCGTTAATAGTCATTTCGTTTTCATACCAGTTTTTACCATTACCATTATAACTGAAACAGATGTGCGACCATTCATTTTCATTAACAGTTCCAGTAGAGGGCTGGATTGAACCACTCTCATCACCATCATCTAATGCAATCGTTGGAGAGTTACCTGAAGTAATATAAAATTCCCACCCCGCATAAGGTGAAGTACTGTCTCTCTTAGAATAAACTATTTCTGTTGCACTCAAATCTCTAGGGTAAACCCAAACACACCCTGAAAATGGCTGGTTATAATCTCTTTGAAGTTCAGTGGGGTCGCCCAAGGGAATATAATCGCCAGTTCCATCAAACTCATAAGCATACCGTCCAATGTAACCTGTGTCAATGTGAGTGTTACCTTCAAGGGTCCCGTCCAAATTATTATTAGTCCAATCATAAACGACGCCGCTTGAAACGTTCTCATCTGCCTCAGCATTCATATAAACAAGAATCTCTGAATCGCTGATACTTGCGTGAGTAACATTATTTCCTTCAATCGCGGCATTCTGGAACCAAACATTCTCGTTGGAACTGCCAAGTGTGAAAGTAGGGTCCGTATCGTTGCCAAAGAATTGAATCTCTGCAAAATATCTGTAATGTTGAACTACATAATCACCATCAACATCTGAAACGGTTTCATTATACTGCCATTCAGACCAAACAGAATAAGAACACCCTGCTCCAACAGTGTGCCAGCCAGTAATCTCAGTTTCACCATCAACGCCACCCAAATAAGAACCGTAAACCTCAGTAGTCTGTGAACAAATATCTGAATCATCAACGGAGTGGTACCTCGAAGGGCTACCAAAAGCAATCTTGCCAGTGGATAGTTTGAACGTTCTCAAATCATCGGACCAGAACCGGTAAGAACGGGTAGCAGGAGTTGTATTAGTAAGGTTTGCACCAAATTTACCATTGGTGACCCAAAAATCATAACCTTGCTCAACAGTGTCGCCTTTGTAAAGACTCGCGCGGACTTCGTTACCTGAAACATTATACACTAACACATCTACTAAGGAGTACGCAACCTCTTCACTGCCTTTACCCGTCATAATGGTGAACTGTACATCAGGAGACGGAAGCTCAATACGATAATTCTTATCGCCGCTACCGCCGCCAAACAGAACAAAACCGTAACCGCCTTGATCAGCACACCAGGTTGCTGGCAGGCCATAATTAACAAGCAGGCCGTAATTAAGACTCACCGGCCAAGCGTTTTCAAAACCACCTGCGGCGTCTTCTTCATAGTATTTAACGCCAGTAAGACCGGACACGTTACAAATTGCGCCAGCCCATTTATACGCGTCTTTACCTTTAGTGTTCGGGTTCAGTTGCGATGCGTTAATTTCAAGCAATGTAGAATTAATTTCAGTGAACGTGGTTTGCACATCCGGCTTACCATCTCCGTCGTAGTCGGATTCTTGCGTTACTAGCTCACGAGTCCATTCTTGCACCACGGACAAAGAACCATCACCGTAACCAGTCTGCTGTTCAGAACTATAATACAGTTGGGTCTCCTCGCCGGTCAAATAGTCAAAGAAGGATGAATTTTCTGCGATGGATAAACCAGACACTAAAGAAATTACTAATAAAAAAAATAAAAACAATGTGGTTGTTCTCATGTTTCTTTGCATCTTAATACTACTCTATTGTGGGGGGTTGCTCTCCAGGAGAGGGTCCATCAATCTTGGTTTTGGAAGGAACGGAGGCACTCAGTTTAGCGAGTTCGACTTTTTGTTCGCCAATGCTCGCCATGTTTGCGGAAGCTTCTTTTAGGTTTTCACTGACACTAATGAATCCGTCAACCTGAACGTAAGCAATAGCGACCAGGCCGATCATGCAAATACCTGCAACAATCCAGGGGCTGATGGCTTGCAGGATGTCTTTCTCCTTTTGTAAGCGATCCTTGCGGATGGCCATCTCGCTTTTGATGAGGTCTATACGACTACGAGACATTGGATTGAAAATCTGCTCGCCACTCTTTTTGTCATAACCTTTCTTTAAAAGAGTTGTGCTTCCTTTGTGTACTAAAACCGTAACTTCTCGGTTACCGTTCCCCCAATAATCAACGACATCAGCATCAACAGCTGGAGTTGTTAAATTGAGTTTTTGTAAGCGCCAGACAGTTATGCCTTTACCTTTAGTCACTTTCTCAAGGACATCCTCGGCATAAGGTCTTAAATCCTGCAACTGGAGGTCACTAAGGATCTCCCCATTAAGGTCACTAATCCTTCTGACACCCTCGCTTAACTGGTAGACTTTCGCCCGCCAAGTTTCTTTTTTGGGCCTTGTTTTCAACCAAAGCCAGTAACCGCCAAGACCACCTATGACCGTTACAACAAAAGTCCCGATAACGAGACCAATCAAATTAACCATTTTTATTGTCCTCCTAATAATCTCCTATTATATATATATTTCGTTTTCTATTGATCCCCTAGTAGCGCACTTCTAATCTTTTCAAAACCAGACTCGCGCGGTGTTGGTTTTGGAGTGGGTGAACCCGTCCCAGGATTTACTACAACACTTTCATTGCGTTGCGTAGTGGAGGTGAGAAGGTCTGTGTATTTCCCATCACCAGCACCCATTAAAACAAGCTGACAACAATGAAGGATTTGATTGCAAATAATCATTAAATCTCCGTCGCTCTTTACTCCGAAGTCGTCTCGAGTGCCATAATTAAGGTAGATAACTTCCAAAAGATCTTCAATCATATACACATAATCCTCGGAGATGATGTTAGTGATAATGTTATTGTTTCTTGCATACGTTCTAATGATGTATATCCCATAATTTGCGCCTTTCAAACTCATCATGGGTTTTTTGAAAGGATCGCGCCTCCATTTCTGCTCTTTTTCATCATAAGAGTAACCAATCCATCCGTAAAACGTGGTTTCGATATAGGGATCGAAGTCCGTTAAACTTTTGAGAAGATCGCCATGCTTCTCTAAAGCGATTGCAGCACCAGAGTCTACGCTGAAATCGTCGCCGTAGGCTGTATCGTCAAAATCATCTCTTAAATCTGAAAAATCATCCTCGTCACCGATATTGGAATCTAGATCCTTTTCGTGTAATAAATCGTCCTCGTTCATAATTTTGTCCTCCTTAAATCAATTTTCGTATGGAAACACCGCTAAAAATGCCTCCTTTTGTGAGCAAACGCTTACGCTCTGCCGCGTTAGCCTTAACACCATAGATACGACTGTACAGATCAGGAATGTAAAGGAACTTTTTCTTGGTTAACTCGTTCTTAGTTACCCTTATTAGGCTCTTCTCGCTTACATCGTCCGGCATTTTCGTTTTGATCTTTGTTTTGGTCTTTTTCAAAAATCTCCTTTCAGGTGGTGCACGCGTTGTTTTTCCGGGAACACCAATTCGTTTAGTAGTAACACGGCTCGTTCGAACAGGTCTTTTGACAACGCCAGTTCTTTGTTTAGGTGGAACAAGTCTGCTTTTAGAGGTCCTTGTCTTTACAGGCAGCCGCGGTTTGGCCGAGGTTCGCCTGCGCGTAGCAGGTGCTCTCTTTGTTTGTGGAGTAGTTCTTCTACTTGTTTTCCCTCTTGGAGCGACCTGCCTGGTTTTTTTCCTACCTAAGGATCTCACTCTTTTCTTCGCAAGAGTTAGTTTATCTGTTTTACCACCTCTTGCGACAGCTTTCTTCTTTGTCAAGGGTTTTGTCCCCACTCCTTGTTTACCAAGACTTGTTTTTTCAGATTTCACCCTGCCTTCTTTCACATTTTTTAAAAATCTGGAAACAATTAGTTTAAACTTTTGAATAAGACTAAGAGGCCTATCAAGATCTCGTTCAACCAATTTAGAGTATCTCCTAACATCGAGAATGTCAGGGTTTGTAAGACGCAACTTTAGTGCCTTAAAGGGGTTTTTTGAATAAGCAAGTTTGAATTTTTTGAAGAAGGAGTTCTTTTTTTGTGGAGTAAATGTGGCCTCAACAACGTTGATCATTCTTTTCAAGTCCGAATCCCAGGTTTTGTAAATGTCTTTTGTAAATAACCTACTTCCAGTGGCCAGAACCCACTCTCTTTCACCATAAGGTAAAGACCCCGTTCTTGGTCCCAGAAAGAACTTATTAGGATTGGCATTAATGTAATGATTAAGATCAATCCTTAGTTTTCTAGTTTGTGTAGAAGAAAGCTCTCCTTTTGATGCCTTAAGAGATCTAAGTTCAAGAGATTTAGAAAAGGTATTTAATCTAGTTTTCGGTATCTTAATTATGGTGTAGGGTTCCCCCTTCCCATAATAAGCAGGAGCTGACAAGTCAAAATACATATGAAACTCGTCAAACATTAATCTGTCCTTACCCACGCCACCCTTTATACGAACTACGTCAAGGACACGCGATTTAGTTCGCATCTTAGGAAGTACTTTTTGAGAAGACAACGCTCCTTGCGTAAGACTTTGTACGTCTCTTAGATCAGTTTTTCCTTTTCTGAGGAATCTCTCTCGTTTGCTAAGGGCATTCGCCTTCCCCGCCAACAGAGATTTAATGGACTCTACCCTTAATCCCTGTTCGTTTATAGAGTATTCGGGTAACTTGTTGACAGTGGTCAAATCAAGAACATCTCTTTTCTTGGTTACTTCAAAAAGACGGGCGGAACCTTTATTAGGTAGTTTCATGACCCGATATTGCCTTGAGGGGTATTGTCTACTAAGTGAAGATTTTAAGGAATTCAAAATGGTAATTGAATTCCCCAATGTTTTTCCGTCAAAATCAGTCGTTTTTCTTCGCCTGAGAATGCCCACCTGAAGATTCATGGCTCTAGCGCCACCCAACACACTCTTAGAGGAGATTAAAGAATTTACAATCATTTTGTTTTCTGCAGACCTAAGGGGAATTTTGCGGGGTTTTACATCCAAGGTTTTCTTCTTGGCAGAAGTCTTAGCAAGAATTCGGTTTAATATTTCAGTTTCAGACAAATCAGTCTTAAATTTCTCCTTTTTGAAAATCTTCTTCCACTTGGGCGTATTGGACACATGATACTGGTCTCGGTAGCTATTGGATAATTTTTTAAGATTCTTGGTGTATTCTCTTGGGTTCAAAACTTCAGTATTAATTATCTGGTCGTTTCTTAGGACATATTTGAGTTCTCTTATTGCTTGATCAACGTCCCTTAAGTATTCTTTTCTAAGTTTCAAAATTAATTTTTGTTCGGAACTCATTCCTTTTGTTTGTTGAGTCGTTTTTATGAGTCCTTTGACCTTCTTCTTTTGTTTTTGTAAAAGGCCCAAGCCCAACTCTGCATTTTTTACATTTGCCTTATAGCTTGGACTCAATATTTTCTGGACGGTTCCAAAAACACTTCTTGAAGATTGCAATAGATCAAAAGCAGTGGGCACCGCAAAAGCAACCAACCGCCCCGCATTCTCAGGTGTGGGTGATTTCAACAGCTCCTTACTTGATTGGAATGTTCCAACACCTCCAAAAACTTTCAAAGCCAGGCTGAAACCAGAGTGTAATCGTTTCGAAGACACGCGAACTGCACGCACTCCTGAAGTCCCCAAGCCTTTTAAGGTGCTAAACGCCCCAAGCGTCACAAGAATGAATCCAAAGTTAAAAGTATCATGGTTTAAAATTAAGCCTTTGATACGGGAATCTATTTTTTGGTCTCTTTCAATTTGTTGCCTGGTTAGTTTATATTCCTTGGAGTTTACTAAAAGAGAGAGTTTTTTGACATCTGAAGAAACATCACGACCTGCAGCATGGTCGCGTCTAATCTTTGTCGCCAACCTAACCTGTTGTGCATTCAAGCCAATCAATTTCCTCACTTTTTTTTCAGATTCTCTAACTGCACTCAAAGAGATTGCTTGGATTACATTCGACGCACCACGAAGAGGTGACAGTAAGAGTGTGTCGGCAATGCCATAAAAAAAACCACGCGTCATAGATGCCAGTGATTTACTTGCAGCCTGCATCGTTTTTTTATTGAACAAAAGAATTCGCGACTCAGTAATCTTTTTTAAAATCGACGCAGAAGCAACTTCCTTTCGAGATAATTTATCTTTATAACTATTGAATTTACGGACAAGTGCAGCATATTCTTTAGTTTGATCATCAATTGCCCTATTCGCTTTTTTTATATCAGCATCACTTACAGATTTTGCAATATCCCCTCTGATTGAAACAATTCCACGGCCGCGTTCCATTCGTAAAATCTGTCCAGATGCATCTGTTTTGATCTCTAAAACGCCAAATTCTTTCGCTTCTGCGCGCCTGCGTGCATCTTTTAGTCGCTTTTCTTCCCGTTTTGATTGGCGAAGAAGCCGTTGCTCTTGTTTAAGAGTCTCTGGTTCACGAATGGCAAGGATTCTAGCGAATTCTTTTTGGGATTTGCGATCAAAACTGCGGCCTAGTGCCAATTCCTCTTGCGTAAGAGGCCGTTCCTTGAACTTTATTGTTTTTACCGATTGTTCAACGATCTTGCCCCCGCGTTTCACAGTAACAAGACCGGCACGATTAACAAATATCTCTTCGCCAGAAGGGGTCTGAGTCTTTAAAGAAATAGTCCCTTTGCCCTTAGCAACTTGACTTTTTAGTTTCGAAACAGCTTTACGAACAGCTGTTTGACGTTGTAGTGATGCTTTTGCCTCTTGAATCGACTTTACACGCTCTCTTGGGCGAAGATCTCCAGGACTTCTGCCCTTTTTGAGCCTAAACTTCTTTAAAGCAAGGCTTCGAATACGACTTTCTATTTCTTTTCGTGCCTTGGCTGCTTTACGGCGGCGGTTTTCAATACTACCGCGGAACTGATTCACAGAAATGGATTGTTTTTGCTTAAATAGGCGTCGCTGTTCGGCGCTAATCGCCTCAATTCTTGAATTTATTTCAATGTCTTGTTGATTGCTAACAGATGTAGTGGTTTGAGAACCGACCCTTCTGACTGGAGCACCAACTCGCTGAATGAGTCGATCTCTTCCCCGTTGAGTTTGTTGTCGTACCACCATTACCTTTTAATTATTTTCTTGAACTATAAAAACCAGTCTTTTTACGTGCAGTTTCCTTTCTTTTTACTTGAGATTGTAATCGTTTGCCAAGGCGCAAGATCCGCCCACGGTCTGCCTGAGTTCTTGGGATTGCCAATCCCCATCTTTTTGCCTGTAAAGCATGCGGCGTTGGTCTTCCCTTAGAGTCAACAAACTTTTTCCTCATATTGGAAGGGCCTTTGTAGTGTCTAAAAATCCAAGAATGCTTCGTTTTCTTTTGGCCCGGCGTTATCGCTTTGCGAACAGGACCTTTAACTCTTCTGAACGGCATACAACCCACAAGAACGAGCTAGTATAAATATGTTACGATTCGATTGAAATTGTTCCTAAAAACGAAATGTTTAAATATTTTTTGATTTAAGAGGAAGTGAGGACAAATGGTTAGTGATCAAACTGTTAAAGACATGAGTGATGAATTTATCACTCAAATAAAAGAATATCAGACGCAAATTGACGAATTCTGGCAACGAAACTTAACTGAAAAAAGAGCCATCGTTTACGTTAATGAGAGATTACAACGACTCTTCAAAAAGTTAAGCGGAAAACTTAACGCTGAGGAAGTAAAACGACAAGAAAGGTTCCAAAAATTGCTTGGAATCGTAGAAGATGGGATGTTTGTCGTCAAGAATATTAAAAATTCTAAGGGAGAGCTCGTCCCAACAAACCTAATAAACAAAAAAAAGTATGCAGAATACAAATTTTTGGTGGAAAAACGAGAATTGGAGATTAACAGTTACCTTGAACAGAAAGGGTTAACAGCAACAATTCAAACACGGAGGCTAAGATAAAATGGCTTATGGAAAAGATGAATCTCTTTCTTTCAAAGGGACAATTATGACACAGTACAATAAGGTGATTTCAATGTCAAATGTAGAGTTTAGAGGAGGGTTTTACACTCAGATAACTCAAAATGACGGAACAACGAAGGAAATTTACGTCCCAGACACCCGAGAACAGTTCTGGAACGGATGCGAAGTGCTCGGATTGGTTGCATTTCCAAAATTCGACAAAAAAATGAAGAACAGTTGGGAAATTTTCGAACAAAAAAGAGACCAATTGATCAAAAAGTTCTTGGATGAGAGCAGTTTAGATGAAGAAACAGTGCTCGGCGACTCATATTATGTCTTAGAAAGTGATAAAATCAAACTTGAAATCTACAAAAACCAGATGCTAAAGCTGCATCTAACTCTCTTTAGAGAGTTAAGCGGATTATTTGACCGAGAAAACTACTTCAGCGAAGAAGGCGGTGCTTTCGGCCTTGATGATGATGACGAAGACGCAGATGCGTATGAGGAGATTAACGAATAATGAAACCAAGACTACCATTTGTCAAATACAAAAAAGGAGAATTACCTTGGGTGTCGCACATAAAGAACCAAGTTTTCAGAAAAAACAATTGTATAAACGGTATCTTTACTGGAACGCCTGGATGTTTGTCAGGAGATACGAAAATAATGGGTCATTCTGAATCCTTGGAAGAACTTTATGAACGAGGGGTGCGTTTTGTGGAGACACACTCTTTAGAAAAGGACAATAAAGTCGTTAAAACGCAGTCCGAGCTCCTTTTTAGTGGTTTTAAGCCAGTTCTGCTCTTAAAATTAGAAGATGGAAGGCTAATAAAAGCAACACTTGATCATAGATTCTTTAAAAAAAGTGGCGAGGAAGTAATTACTGCTGAATTGAAAAAAGGAGATTACTTAGAAGGCCTACCGGGAGGATATATTGCTTCAATAGAATTCTTCGATGAGATTCAAACTTATGATCTCCATACGCCCGTAGTTAATAACTTTTTTTTAAAAAATGGGATCTTGACTCACAACAGTGGAAAATCTTGGGCCATTCTTTCTTTGTGCGAGCAGATTGACCCTAACTTCGAGCTCCGCGGCAACTTTTTCTTCAAAGCTGGAGAAATGATGGACGCCATTACGAAGTACTACGAAAAGCCGAATTACAAAAAAGGAAAGATCTGGGTTTTGGACGAAGCAGGGATCGATTTGAACAACCTCTCTTTTCACGATGCCATCAACCGTGGTTTGAACGCTTTCTTCCAAACCGCGCGCCATAGAAACTATATTTTCTTCATGTCTGTTCCGCACAAGCAATTCATCTCCAAGGGCGTGCGCACATTAATTACTGCGCATTTTACTGCCTTGGGTTGGAACAAGAACAGTGAAACGATCATCAAACCAAGCATCACCGAATTCAACGGCGATGTAGGCACCAGTGGTAAAGTGTATAATAAATGTCTGCGTGTATTAAGGAACGGTCGTAAATTTCGATGCGAGACATTATTTGTCCCTAAACCGTCCGATCGCATTTTAGCTGAGTACGAAGAGCTCAAGAAGGAATTCACTGGAAACTTGTTCGAGAAGATCACGAATCAGATTAAAGTGAGCGAGGGCGATGACATGACTGAAGTATTTGTCACGCCTAAACAAGCTAAAGCCATAGAGATACTAAAAACGGGCGTACAAAGAAAAGATGCCGCAGAACAGCTCGGATTATCTTACGACTCCTTCCACCATGTTGTCGCGCAATTAAGAAAGAAAGGATTCAAGATTTTTCCTAAAAAAGAAGAAGATACGGGCAAAGTTATTGGCACGATCGTCGCACACGAGCCCGCGAATTGGAGCGTTGCAGGAGAAGTAGAAATTTGAAAAATTCCTTGTTAACCCAAAATAAGTAAACCTGTTTTACCGCATGCGTGTTATAAGTGAATCTATTTTTGCGCAGAAAAGCGATGATTTCTTTCAAAATACACTGGGATTTGATTTAATAGTCGTTAAATCGAAAGATATATATAGGAGTACCATCATAAAAATAGCATGAAAAGAAATTATGGTGAAGAAGCGGATGAGCTGAAAAAAATGCTCATCGAACCACTAACAAAACGAGCAAGCGCGTACGACATATTTAAGACAAGGCAGGCGACATACACGCACGATCAAATAGAATTAGCAGTGGAATGGCTACTCGAAGAGATCAAAAACGATGAAAGAATATGGGAATACTGCCCACTAGCAAAGGAAAAGAAGATTAAATACGAGGCGCTTAAGCTGAAAATCAAGGATGCATTCCCCATAATATACCCGCGTGGAAGGCGATAATGATAGAAGAACCGCACAAATGGAGCTTTGAAAATCCAATATTCACCTATGTAGTTGGAGCAATCGGTACAATGTTGCTAATATTGTACTTGCTGATCATGACTCACATAGCGTTTTAAGGGAGGAACCATGAAGTGCAAAACAAAAGGGTGCAGAAAGGAGTCAACAATTATCTACTATGGCGTGCCAATGTGCGATGATTGCTGGATGAAAGAAAGCGAAGATGCAGATAGAAACTAAACAGTTGCAAACAAACCCCCATTACGATAGGGAAAGATTCATGAGATACGTGAATCTAGCCTATCGTGAAGGCAGTAATACGGCAAAGCAGTACCTTTGGGCGTTCACTAAGTTTGCTCCAGGCCTAGCAACGCAACAAGGATTAGATAATTTTGTCATAACCTACATGCGCGGGAGCAAACGCAACCCATTTTATGCGGGTTTCTTTAAAGCATACCTTGACTGTTTTGAGATTGAATATAAGTTTCCAAAAGATCTAAGCCGTGCCAAAAACTATGAAGGGACTAAGAAAAGAAAGTTCCTAACCATTGAAGAAGTTAAGACGCTCATACATGGAACTTCACCCTACATTAGCCTCATGGTTCGCATCTATTTCGACACCGGATTGCGGTTGCGAGAGCTCATCAACACTAAAATAGATAACATTGACCTTGATGAACGCACCATAGAAGGTATTGGCAAGAATGGGAAGCCTTTTTGTGAGAAAATGAGCCCTGAAACGCTTAAACACCTTAAGAATCACATAAATTCCGCCGATTTTGACGATGAATACCCCTTCAAGGTTCGCACTTGTACTGATCATGCTAAAAGTTTTTGGTATTTCCTAAAAAAAGAGGGCAAGTTGCTCGGTATTGACAATGTTACCCCCCATAAGCTCCGGCACGCCCTCGGGAGATACCTTCATGTTGACCTTGGATTGGATTTAGACAAGGTAAAGGTGAAATTAAGACACTCTCGCCTAGAAACCACTAATATTTACGCATACTCTACCAAAGAAGAGGTGGATGCAATCATTGATGAGAAAGTTTTCGGAGGATTAGAATGATACAAGAATACTTAATGAAGCGCAGGGAGAAGATTTTCCCTGAGATAACGGATTGGACCGACCCACAAGACAAGTATCGATTGGAAGAGGATGTCAACAAGCTTACGCAAATGCAGTGGTTCTGGTTCCATCCAACCGCTTATGTGCTTTTATATTACAGCCCAATCGTTTCATCGTTGCTATTTTTTGGTGCTGCAGGGACTTTCTTCGCATTCAAGGGCGGTTGGATCCTTGTTGGGATTATGGGCATTTTTTGCGTTGTAATGGTTAAAGAGTTGCTTCGCCGCATCAAATTTCATGCCAGCATTAAGAACACAACAATGTACGACATGTTTTTAAGAGATTACAATATTCAATCAGTTGTTGCCGAGGGTAAAGAAAAAGAGTCCACAGAAACTTCAGCGTCCTAGATGCATACTCGGCGGCACGGAGTCTAGGATGGGTGGGAGAACGCCCTTTCATACCGTGTCGCCATCTCGCTCCTGCAAAGCAAACGAACTTCAGGGGCACCGGGCAGGAGAAGGTTGAATTACTTCTTGCCTTGTCAACCGGTGCCCCCCTCACACTTCTTATACAAAATAGTAAGTAATATAAAGGAGT
>JAAOEI010000653.1_pt1 | contig 13111 bp, 11 predicted proteins | sample 7059261 | NCBI WGS metagenome assembly JAAOEI01 (sample SAMN14008812, study PRJNA610033) | viral metagenome | isolation source: viral particles filtered from seawater | place: China: Hangzhou Bay, Yangshan Deep Water Harbour | collected 2017-10-31
TCTGGCTCTCTCAGGGCTGACCGCCCTGCCGGGACCCTGCGCCTCGTACTTGCGCATAGCGCCCCGGAGATGGCGCTGGAAGTCCTTCTCTGTCCAGGGCGTGGTCTGCCGGAGCTCCTCGGCCTTGACCTCCCGGGTGCTGAGCCTGGCCAGCTGCAGGGCACCCTCGTGAAACCGGCGGCGGAAGGCCATGTCCTTGACCAGCTTGACCCGGCCCTCGAGCATGCCCTGGCTGTAGTCCTCGGTGCTGAGCTCCTGCCAGAGGATCTGGGCCCGGTCGTGGTCCATGCCCCGGTCCTCGAGCCGGCGCCCCAGGGTCAGCACGTCCTCCGCGTTGCCCTCCTCGTGTAACTCCAATGCCACGACCCAGGCCAGGGATAAGTCCTTAAACCCGAAGTCGGAGGCGGTGACCTGGTCGACCAGCTCCTCCATTTGCCCCCCGGCGGTGGCTGCTGCCAGCACCGTAAGTTCAGCACTTCTGTCGTTCGGTGGGATCCACTCCAGCGGGTTGGTCATTCGGCCTCCTCAGGGCGCCTCAGAGCGCCGTATTTGTTCGCGGGGTGCTCTGGGTCGTCTTCGCTCAGCGGAGCCGGCACAGAGCTTCTCTCGGCCTCGTAGAGGGCACTGTCGTCAGCCCACCGCTCCTGGTTGAGCCAGGTCGACGGGTTGGCAATGAACTGCTTCTCCCGCCGGGTCATGTCACAGAACAGGCTGTAACGAGTTACGGCAGCAAGGATGGTTACGAGGTCCGTCTTCTCGAGCGCCTTGGCGAACGAGGCCCTGGCTGCGCCCTTCCCGACCCGCTTGGGGTAGGCGTCCCAGAACTGGTCGAACTCTTGAGGGTTATGGTTATTCTTCTTCTGGTTCTTTATTCCTATGGTTCTGACGGTCTCTGCGCCGTGGGGGGGGTGGTCTGTAGACCGTGGGGGGGGTGGTCGTAGCTTCGCCCCCCCTGGCTGAATTATCACGGTCCGGTGGTATGACCCGTCGGCCCGGACCTTGACCTCACGCTCGATCCAACCGCAGGCCTCGAGGTTCTTGAGGCAGCTCTGCACGGTCCTCGGGTGGCAGCCCAGCTTGCGCGAGATCGCTGCGTTGCTGGGGAACACCGTGTCCTTCTGGCGGCCGTAGGTGCGCAGCAGCAGCCACACGCGAACGTCCAGGCCGGACAGGTTCTGGTCCAGGAGCAGGTGGTCGGGAGCTATGACGAAGTGTTCGAGCTCGAGGGCTCGGTCTCTGATCTGTGACGTATCCACGGGGTCCTCTTGTAGTCTCTGAGGACGGCACCAGACGGAGTCCGCCACGCGCGATAGTCGTCGGTCTCCTCGACGAACGAGAGCACCCAGGGCCTCTGCATTGACCCTGGCTGCGCCGCGCTGTGGTCACCCGCCTGCCCGCCCCCCTCGGGCAGATCCCCTATCAGCACAGATAGGGGAACGGGTTTGGTGATAGAGCTCCCGAACTTGACGACGCGCCAGACCTCCTCGCCCAGGGCGTCCTCGTAGAGCTCGAAAACGATCCAGGCCCGTGGGTCGTCGCCAAACGTGAAGCACCACTGGGCGCGGTTCTCCGGGTTCTGACGGCTCCCCACGAGCCCGTGGCAATCCTCGTGGTATTTCACCGCGAGGTGCTTCTGAACGTCAGTGAGCCGGAGGCCCCTGCCGAAGTCGCGGGCAGCCTTCTGCTCACGCAGCGTGCGCAGGCGACGAGTCAAGTACTCCTCGTCATGGCTGCCGTCCTTCAGGGCCTTCCACTCGGTGCGGTCGACCAGGGGACGAAGCGACTTCAGCAGGTCCTCACGGTAGGTCACTAGAAGGGAGCCCCTTCGTCGACCGCGGCCGGAGCTTCCTCAGCCTTCTTGGCCAGGATCTTGGTGACGTCACGGAACTCAGCGTAGTAGTCCGTGCCGCCGTCCCACGGCTTGCTCAGCAGCTCGCCCACCGCGTTGGTGAGGATCTTCTTGAGCACGCAGAACTTCGAGGTCCCGTCCTTGCGGAACACCTCGACGGTGAAGCCCAGGAGCTGCTCTCCCGTCAGCTTCGGCTTGATCTTGCCCTCATCGTTGAAGGCACCAGCGCCCTTCTTGACGCCAGCCACGATCCCGTCCTTGTCGGACTGAACGTGGTAGTTGGCGTTGCCGGGCGGCTTGGAAAACGAATACCTGAACTCACTCACCGGTCACCTCCTGCGAGGTCCAGACCTCGCGCATTGTTGAATTCTGATCCCGGACGGCCTCGATCAGCGCGTCCAGCTTGACGCCGAGCCCCTCGATCAGCTTGACCACCTGACCGACCTTCATGTGCTTCTGCTCCGCGGCCTTGATCTGGGCAGCCTTCCTGGCAGCGGAGTCGACTGAGCGCTGTTCCATGGTCTTCCACGCGAAGTGGTGAGGTGGATTCAGTCGAATGTCCTCCCTGATTCTCTCCATGATTCCAGGGACCTGCATGGCAAGGCTCAGCGTCTGGAGCTGCGCAGGGTGAGCTTCCTTGGTTCGCAGGAGCGTGTAGAGGGCCCCACGATCCTTGAGCTTCAAAAGCCTGAAGATCTCCTCCCGCTCCTGCTCCGTGATCCAGCTCAGCTGCTCTGGTGACAGCTTCCTCATGTTCCTCTTCGTCATTACTATCCTCTTTGGCTGCGCACCGGGCGCAGGTCCCTTCGTCGTCCAGGTCGTCAAAAGTAAAGCGCAGGCACGTGTTGCAGAGACGATCTTCAACACAGCCTGTGCAAAGGTAAATGGTTGCACCGCTCGGCCGTCGCCATGCGGTCATCTGATCGGGTGCGTGCCACTGGGTGCAGACGTCGCACGGAGTGCAGGCGCACACGTTGTCGTCAGCGTAGGACCTGGTGCCGCACTCAACGCAGACGTCGAACTTGTCCATGGCAATGGCCCTCGCCTTAGCGACAGCCATAGGAACAAACCGGTCCGACAACCTTGGTATCTTTTTGCGCGACGGCAACTCCCGTCCCTTCCGAAACCAAGACGCCCGTGGCTCCCCCCGGCCACGGGCGTCTTTCTGTTGGAGGCGTGCGGCTACAGCTTGCCCAGGATCAGCCTGACGTTCGCGTCGTTGCTGTCGAACTCACGGATCCTGATCCGGTCGATCACGTCCTCGGTCCCGCCCCAGGCGTTCGAGGCTGAGTGGTTGTACCAACTATCGTCAGCCCCCAACATGAATGGGATATTGGCGGACACCTTGAAGGTCATTAGCTCCTCATTGCCGTCGCCCTCGTTGGTCGTCATTTCGACCTCGATCTCGGAGTCGGTGAGAATGCAGAGGAAATCGAAGCTGGTCGGCTCCTGGCCCGTGGTCGTCGGATCCCAAACAACCTTGGTCTCGTTGTTGAACTTGTATGCGTATTCCCACTTCTCGTCCAGCGAGGTGATCGTCTTGGTCTGCCGATACTTGATCACCGAGTTGGTGTCCGCAGCGGTCTCGTCCTGGAGCTCAATGGAGCAGTCAATCAGGATCTTGTATGCCATGGTCTTCCTTCTTGTCGCCGTCGAGGTCGGTGAAGCACTCGGTGCAGATGATTAGCACTGGGGAGCCGTCGTCCTCGAGCCAGTCGATCTCCGTCTCACACATGTCCTTACAGGTCAGACAACGTGCAGTGACTTTCATGTGAGGTTCTCCAGGGCCCGTTGTCGCTTCAGTCGCCTGATAGCTGGCGCGGCCTCCAGGGCCAGGCGCAGCGTCTCGGGCAGGTCTTCTTTGTCTCCGCGCACGAAGTAGTTCTGGATCTCTCCGAGCTGGCCACGGCGTGCAGCGTTGGCCAGGTACTCGTTGATCGTGCGCTGGGCCTCGTTGAGCACGTCCGGGTCGTCGACACGGGCACCACTGACCAGCTGCACGATCTTGTGCGTCTCGCCCCTGGCGAACCTGGCAATGGTGTTGAACATGCTGGTGATACCAGACGTCGGGCTGGCGCCCAGGAGCTCGTTGACGATCCCTGGGACCTCGCTGCGAATATCGCCGGACGGCAGCTCGTGCTCCGTGCCAATGATCCCGCGCAGGAAGTCGGGGGTCCTGGTGTAGCTGCCGAACTCGGTGCCGAAATACATGCTCCGGTTGGTAGCCTCCTCCAGGCCGAACTTGAGCATTGGGTTGAGCCCGGCCATGAGGCCTCGGCGGATACCCTTGCCACCTCGGCCGCCGTAGGTGGGAATGATCCCCGCGCCCGCCGCCGCAGCCTCGAACGGCGTGCCTAGGCCGGTCAGATACTTGCCGCCCCACAGTGGGATCGCAGGGCCCTCCTTGGCGCCCTCCGGCAGGAACGCACGGTCCTCGTCGTCGGCGCTCCTCATGGGGTGTCCGACCGTGGCCTGGAACACGCGCGGCTTGTTGTAGATCACCTTGGCGGCCTGAGGCGTAATCCCAATGGTGAAACGGATAAAGGGGATAATGTCCCTCAGGAAAGTTTCAGTTACGCTCTGCCTGTCGTAGTCGACGAACATGCGCTTCACGCGCGTGACGGCGTCGTCCTTGTGAACGCCCTTCTTCAGGAGCGCGAGCAGCGAGTTAACTCGGAAGCTGGCCTCCATGTAGTCGGAGACGCTGGTCCCAACACGACGCCAGTTCTGCGGATTGAGGACCTTGGTCACGGCGTTGCCGGTCAGGCCACGCATGTCGACGTCGACCATGCGCTCGAAGGTGTCGAAGGCCTGTTGGATATCGCTGCTGGCCCCGTGCCCGCCCTTCACCTGCCTGGCCAGGCGCAGGAGCTCCCTGCCGCTGACGCCCCCGTACTCGATTCTCTCGAGGACGTCGAGCGGGATCTCCTCACCGCGAATGGCCCTGACGAGCTTGGCGGCGTCCCCCTGGGGCACGCCCTTGAGCTTGTCGAGAATGGGCGCGTCAGCCATTGTCCTCCAGGCTGCACGCATAGCGTCCATGAGGCCCATATTCGGGTCCATCATGGCCATGATCGTCGAGGAGATAAAGTTCCTCGCATGAAACGCCAACCGAACGACTGTGAGGTAAGGCTTGTAGAAGGCGTTCAGGCCTGGCCACTTCCAGGCTACGTAGCCATCCTTGTCGACCTTGGCAATGTTCCCAAAGGCCCTGGCCTGGCTAGACACCAGGCCCGTGGCGTCGCGGAACCTGAACTCTCCACCGCCGAGGATCTTCTGCAGGTAGCCCTTGCGGAGCCCGACGGGCTCCCACAGGGCTTGGATGTAATTGTCGACCTTGTCCCCTTCTCGGAGGCCGAACCGTGCCTTGGCCTCCTGATACATACCGGCCCTGGCCCTGGTCCTGGCAGCCGTCCTCATCCGGAGGTGCATCAGCTCGCCAATGTGCCTGTTCTGGAGGTTATCCAGCTGCTCCGCGAAATCTGGGATCTCGTCGCCCTTCAGCCCGTGGCGCTCTGCCAGGGCCTTCAGCTCCTCCCTGATATCCAGCCCGTGTCCCTCGGCACGGGCCCTCAGTCTTTCCTGGAAGGACATGGAGTCGAAGCTCTCGCGCCGCCTGGCGCAGACGTCCCGAATGTCCTTGGCGAAATCCTTGTTGGTGGTTTGCTCGGCAAGATACTCGGCCAGCTCGTCCGCAGCCTGTAACGGGATATAGAACGGCCGGTCGAACTTACGGTCCCAGATCCCCTTCGCTACGTAGTCGTCCTGGACCTCCTTCATGTTCCGCCGATACCGGACGAACCCGTCCTTCATGGCGGCAGCCTTCTCGGGCGGGAAGGTGTCGTCAACTACTTCGAGCAGCCTGTTCCAGATCTGCTCCTCAACGGTGTCAGCATTCCTGACGGCGTCGCTGATCCCCGGGACTGGACGTGGGGTCGCGTTGTATGCGGCCTGCCGAGCCACGATATCCGCAACGTCGTGGTCGGGTGCGTGCTCGGCCATGCGCCTGAGCACGTCTCCCCTGACGGCCCGCTCAATGTGCCTTGGATCTCTGGCCAGCTCGGCCAACAGGCCCTCGGAGATATCCCACTGGACGCCAGCGAGGGCCGCAGCGTCGTCTGCCTTGTTGAGATACCTGAGTGACTCGGAGCCTGGCACGAGCCACACGCGCTGTGTCTCCGGCAGGTTGTCGCGGACATGAGGGCTCGGCGTAGCTGCCCAGGGAGCCCCACCAGTGCGTACGCCTTCGTAGTAGCGTCGCCGCTTGCCGTTGTTGGGGTCGATAACGTCCTTGATAAACCTGGTGAGGGTCACCTCGAGCCCGGTCTCCTCGAGCACCTCCTTGACGGCGTTCTGCTGGACACTCAGGCCGGGCTCCACTCCACCACCAGGAAAGGTTGCCCGACGACCACCGAAGAAGTCGGTGGGCTCTGCGAGCCAGACCCGGCCGTCAGGCTCGCGCACGACGACGGCTGCGCCCTCAATGTTTCTGGCCGGAGGCTCGCCCAGGTCGCGGTCGCGGTAGTTCTGCCAATGGCTGTCTCGAGGAGGCCTGAAGTCTAGGTCGCTGGGCCCTGGTCCTGCGACGGGGACTCCCGATTCCCAGGACTGATGTCCAGGGTCTCCCTGGAATCCGCGAGGAGTTGCAGATGATACAGGGCCGTCAGCAGCGCTAGCGGCTCCTCTTCCGAGGGGAGCTCGCTCCCCGGTTTTTCCAAATCGCCCATGCGCTCTTCCCCTATCAAGGATTGCTACCTGCTTTGCTGTGCCGTGCTCGTGTATGACCGCATCGTATCCCCTCTCGAGGAGGTGCGCTCGCATCTGCCCCGCATGCTGGCCCCGGAAGAGGGTGTTGACGGTAATTATCCGGCGAGGCCTGAGGGCGCTGCTGGACATCATGCCGCCGAGAATGTTCTCGATAGACCCTTCTGGGACTTCGAGGTCTCGCAGGAGCCTCGTGGCCTGCGCTACCGACATCTCACCCCTGGGGATATCGGACAGGTCCAGCGCACCCCTGAGATCCACCTCCATGTCCACAAGGGCGCCAGGCCGTCCTCGTGCCCCCGTGAAGAAGTCCGCAATGTCGGGAGGCAGTCTGCCACGGAGGCCCTGGGCGTAGGCCTCTCCAAGGCGCTGGTTCGGGGACGAGAACAAGACGTCCCCCCACTGGGTCATCCTTGCCTCTTCTCCAGCCAGGCTTTCCCGCACCATCCGGAGGTATTGTTCAGGATTGGCGTTAAGGCGGTCGAGCCAGTTGTTGAACCTGGCAATGAGACCCCGGTGCCCCTCCTGGGTTGCGATGCGCAGTCCCTCCTCGATCCGGGACCGGAGGGAGTCTACGCTCGTGACATAGCCCTGCATGGCCGCGAACGGGCGCTCTCCCGTGACGTTCAGCGCACGGCCAACGTCCTCAATAACACCAGGGCGAACGCGCTCACCCCGGAACAACCGAACCTGCAGGGCCTGCGCAGGGCGCGAAGACGTGCCGGTCTTCGACACGAGCCCATAGATAGGCTCACCGCGCATGCTCTCGTCGAGGAACTTCTGGGCACCGGCAAGGACCCTGGGAGCTTGTGCTAGCTGGTCCTCGAGCACGGACCTGACGTCGTCCGGCAAGCCGGCAAGATCCGGGGCGTCGAGATGCTGCATTCGCAGGCCAGGGATCCCACCGTCCTGCCTCGGGAGGTAGTTGTCCCAGGTTCCGTTGGCAAGCCAGTGGTTCGCAGCCGCGTCGTCGATACCACCGAAGAAGTCCTTGATCAGCTCGAGGCTCTGGTGCGCATGCCCGTAGGGGAGGTCCTCGGCCATGCTCTCGTAGAACTTGTAGATGTCCCCAGCGTCACCAAAGATCTTGCCACCCGCGAGGTTGTCCTGGCGGTCCAGGAGCCCGTCCCGCCAGAAGGCGCGCAGGGCCTCCTCCTCGGCCTCCTGCTCCAGGGCGCGCTGATACCCTCCCCACTTCCGCCCAACGGCCTGGACTGCAGGGTCGAGGAACCCCTTCAGGGTCTTGTCGTACAAGGTCCCCTTGAGCGAGACCCACAGGTTCGTAACGGCGTCGGAGACCGGCTTGGTCCCAGGCTTCCCAATGGCCTTGTCGCCTAGCTTCATGGCCAGGCTGATCACGTTGAAGTTTCCGATACCCCAGCCAGGCCTGGCCCCACCAGGGAACCTGACGGCGTCGTTCCACAGATTCTTGACCAGCTCCGTCTCGCGCCACATCAGCGCGCCATTGCGAACCATAAGGTTCGCGTCCTCAAGGCCTCGAAGCCCGGCATTCAGGTCGAGCTTGATAGGGCCCTGAGGCGGCGCGTGGGGGATCGGGATCGGAGCCACGCCCGCGCCCGTGTAACGTGACGGCCCGGCACCAAGCTGCGCTGCCAGGTCTGGATCTCCCTGGATCCTGCCGGCTACCCGGTTGCGAAGTGCGTCCACTGGGTCGACCGCAGGTGCTGCCGCCGCGTCTGGCTGGATAGCACGCCGATTGGCCAGCTCCAGCATGTCCGGCGTAGCAGGCCCAGTCTTCTTGGCGTGCTCCTGGATCAGCTCCTCGGCCACCTCCCAGCGGCGGGCACCCCTGAGGCCCTCGAGCTCGGCCTTGGCCAGCGCCGCGGCGTCGACCGTGTCGTCTGCCCTCTTGGCGGCGTCGGCATAGCGCCTGGCCATGATCTGTGCGTGGTCGTCAATCGCGCCGCGCCCAGCCTTGAGCTGGTCCATGGCAAGCATGGCGTGCCTGCCACGCTCCTCGGCGGTGAGCATTCGCCCGGCCTCGCCAACGGACTTGAAGCCAGTTGCGACCCTGGCGACCGTGAGCGGGTCAGTGAGAACGCCACCGACGAAATCGACGGCGAACTTCTGCCAGCCCTTCTGTTGCCCCTTCCACACGCCCCAGGTCTTGAGGACGTCGCTGGCCTCAGGCCTCTCGTCCTCTGTGGTCAGGTCACCGTGAGGCGCAATGGACTCTGGGAGCAGGTTCGCCAGGCTGTAGTTGCGGTCGTACCAGCCGAAGGTAGGCAGATCTAGAATGAACTGGCCAGCGTTCTCAAAGGCGTCCAGAACGTTCCCGCGAAGAAGGGACCTGAAGATATAGCCAGGCCGCCCAAGAAACCGGCCCACGTTGCCCAGGAGGCTGTTCGGTTGCTCACCGAGCTCGCTGCTGATCTGCCGCATGGACAGGGGCGCAGCTGCCCCTCCACCGAGGAGTCCGGGCCCTCCACCGAGGCCCCCGCCGCCGCCAAGAGTAGGCAGACCGCCGCCCAGGCCGCCTGCGGTGCCGCCGAGTGATTGGCCTCCTCCTAGCAGCGGATTGGTTGCCATTTACTGCCCGTAGATCGGTCGGGTTGGGCGAGCCCTGGCCGGGAGCATGCTCGCGTCCGTGAGGTCGAGCGGGACGAAGGGGTCGATATCAGGCATGTCCGGCATGGGCAGGGTCGGGGCCTTCATGTCCCCAATGGCCCCAGTCGCCCGCAGGAGCTTGTGTAGCGCCTTCGCTCTCGCTCGGCGCTGCAAGGCCCTGAAGTCCTTCGCAAGTTGCGAGTTCCCGGGCATCTTCCCAACAAGCCTGGCCAACGTGTCCGGGACTCCCGGGACGTCGAACTCGTGACGGCTCGGGACCAGCTCCGCGAGGGTTCCTCGCAGCTCGTCTGCCCTCTTGGGGTCAATGTGCCGCATGGCAGCGAACTGCTTAACCAGGGCCTTGTATTCCTCAAGGGTCCTGTCGCCACGATCCTTCAGGCGCTGTTCAGCCGCGAGTGCCTTGAATGCAGACTCTTCGGCAAGGAACTTCTCCTGGAGCTGCCCCGCGTAAACCTCCTCACGACCACGCCTAGCGTCTGCCTGCTGCCGCCGAAGCTCCTGGCGGGCGAGGTTGGTCTTGCGCTTGTAGTCGAGGTCCTTCTCCCACAGGCGCAGGTCCTCGTTGTACTTGTCCAGCTTGGCCTGCCAGGCACGGGCCTCGGTCTCCTTACCGGCCGCAAGGGCCTCCTTTCGCTTCTGCTCTGCCAGGTCCCGCTGGTAGATTCGCTCGTCGTCGATCACGCCTACATTGCGCAGGTAGGCTGCGTAGTCGCGCTGGTCCTGGGCGACCTTGTCCTCGCGCCTCCAGTCGGCTTCGCGGTCCTCGAGCGCGTAGCCACGCTGCCGGCCCTCAGCAGCAATGGCTGCGTTGCGGGCACGCATGGCCTCCTCGGCCTGGGAGCGTAGCCTGGCGTCCTGCATGGTCGTGTCGTGCTCACGCCCCAGGCGGCTCTGGTCGCCCTGGAAGGTGCGGCTGGCAGCGGCCATCATTTGCTGGTGCTGCAGGTTCTTGTTGAACTGCTCGGCCGCAGCGGCTAGGCGAGCCTGGCCCAGGCGCATCTCTTCAGCATGCTGCGCACCTTGCTGGTCGAGCTGCTGGCGCCGAATCTGCCGGGCCGCGGCAGCGTCCTGCTCAGCGAACCTGGGGTCGTCTACGTAGCGCTTAGAGCCGAGGCTAAAGGGTCCTGTGGTCCACTGTGGCATGATCAGAACCTCGGAGTGTAGGGGTCAGCCAGAGGCGTGTTGAAGAAGGGGTCGAACTTCCCTGCCTGCGGAGACGACCAGTAAGGGTTCGGATAGACGTCGGACGGTGGCAGAGGCGCTCCACCCGTGGCCCACGGGCCGAGCTCGTCCACGCCCTGGGCGTAGGGGAGCCGAGTTTCCGTGACGCCTGCAGGCGTGGGCGACCAGCCTGGGAAGCTGGAAGGCAGCGGAGCCCCACCGGTAGCCCATGGTCCGAGCTCGTCATATCCGGACGCCCGGTCAACAATGGGATACGTTCCCTCGTCCGGGCGCAGGGGCGGCAGCGGAGCTCCACCGGTCGACCACGGGCCGAGCTCGTCGTAGCCAGAGGACTGCGGGTAAGACCCTCCGTCGTTGGGCCCAGGGTTTCTGTACATCGGATTCAGGGCACCGTAAATGTCGTTGTTCTCAATGGTGTCCTCGTAGAGGCCAGGCATTGGGTTGCCGTAGTCGTCTGGCGCAGGGGGACCGTAGTAGGGCGCAGGGGCCGGTGGGCCGTAGTAGGTGGTGGACTGCTTGGGCTGCGCGGTCTGCTGGGCCTGCGAGGCCTTGGTCCCGAACGGTAGCCCCATCATCCCTGCAAACTTATCCCAGTAGTCTTGCATGTTGCTCATGGTGCCGTAGGTCTTCGTGCCCCTGGACGGGACATTGGGACCGTGCTCATTCGGAGTGTCCCGGACGTAGCTGTTGAGGCCAGGGCGGTCAGGCTCCTTCTTGAAGACCGTGTTTCCGTCCTTGTCCTTCGTGGTCGCATACGCCACGCCTGGACCCATGCCACTGCCCCTGGAGCTCACGCTCAGCTTGGTCCCGCCAGCGGACGCACCCGGCCCACTGAACGCAGCGCCGATGGCCTGGGCCAAGGGATCCTGGCCAGTCACCTGGTAGCGGTCAGCCAGGGCAAGCCGCTTGTCAGCGTAGTCCCCAGCAGCCTGAGCCTCCTGGGCCTGGAACTGCTGCAGCGCCTGGCGTGCCCGCTCCATGGCGGCGAAGTTCTGGATCGCCTGCTGAATAAAGATATTCTGCCGACCAGCACGGGTCTGCTCAGCAGCCTGGCGCTGTGCCATGCGGTCGGCCTGGGCCTGGCCACCTCCGCCCTGCATACCACTGGCCGCGGCCATTTGGCGGTTGGCCTCCATTTGGGACTCCACCGTGGAGGCCCCAGCGTCAGCGTTGGCCGCGAGCATGGTCTTGACAGTGTCGTCGTCGATTGGGAGGTTGCCGCCGAACAGGGTCGACCCAATGGACCCACGGAGGGCGTTCGCCTGGGGCGAAGCGTAGGCTCCACCAAATCGGTCCGCAGCGCCCTCTGCGAGCCACCTGACGCGCTCCAGATCAGCCTCCTGCTCAGGGGTCAGGCCACTGCCACCAGCGCCTCCTGCGCCTCCTGAGGCGCCCTGAGGGCCAAGCCCTAGCCCACCGACCAGATTCATGGCGTTCTGCCGAGTGTTGTAGGCCGCGTTGGCGTAGGTGTAGCCCGGCTGAATGTGGTCCATGTAGCTGGCCAGCGCCCCAGCCCTGTGGTCCGTACGGGGCTCGGTGTAGTTGAACTTGGGCATCTGCTGGGTCTGGCGCTGGGCGTAACTGTTGTCACGGGGACGGACCTGCGGGGTGACCATGGGCATGCCACCGAAGGCCCCCTGGCCCAGTGGGGACTGCCCTGACGGTGCGTACGAGGTATAGGACTCGGGACCGCGCTTACTGGGAGGGGTAAGGCCCCCAAGGCCGGTCAAAGACCCTGTGCCGAACGACTGGTTGGGCGCAGTCTGCTGGGGTCGCTTCTGCAGGTTGGCGATAGAGAAGGACCCGGACCCGCCTTGTGGGTTGAGGTGCGTGTTACCGGCCATTTGTCTCGTCCTTCCAGAGCCCGTCACGTTCCAGGCTCTCAATGTATTCGTGCGCCTCAAGCAGCGCGTTCAGCAGAAGCTCAAGCCTCCGGTCCGTCAGCCACCGGTCCACTTCCTCCACCGTCGGCCTGGTCACCCGATTCGTGGGTAGCGGTGGTGGTTCCCGTTGTGGCCGGAGGGAAGAGCTCGAGCAGCAGCCGGATACGCCGAGCAGGATCAGGATCAGCAAGGATCTTAAGCCGCTCTTCCAGCTTAGACCTGTCCAGAGACGCACCATGCGACCGGACGTGGGCAGCCTCGAGCTCCGCTGCAAGTGCTTTACGGACATGGGCAAGCCTCTGTTCCTGCTCCCTGAGGTCGGACTCGATCAGGGCCTGGTGGGCCTTGGCCAGGCGCCCGCGGAGCACGTAGCCGGCGATAAAGACCCCGACCACAGACCCCACGGTCCCCATGAGCCAGGCCACCGTGACCCACTCCATTGCTACTCCTTGGGCTCGACCTTCTTATCGAGCTTTGACACAGCATGGCGCAGCCCTGCGACGGCAGCCGCACCACCGAGGAGCTCGAGGCCCTGCTCGACCTGGCCGTTGAGAACCAGGCCGATTCCACCAGCAGCCAGCAAGGCTGCGACAACATAAGTCTTTGTCATTTCAGCACCACAAGTGTACGAGGAGGCCCGATTTCCAGAATGAGCCCCCAGCGTCTCCAATAAGTGTCCAAGTCGTGCCGCCGCCACCCACCGGATCAACAATCTCAATGGGCGTAAAGTAGCGCCAGCCAACCGCTGGTTTCGCTACCTTTGACGCTTGCGCCATTGTCGAGGCTGTTCCGCCCTCATGGCCAGCTCCGTACAGGTCGGCAGAATTCGTGTTGGTTATGTTGT
>JAAOEI010000654.1_pt1 | contig 13095 bp, 24 predicted proteins | sample 7059261 | NCBI WGS metagenome assembly JAAOEI01 (sample SAMN14008812, study PRJNA610033) | viral metagenome | isolation source: viral particles filtered from seawater | place: China: Hangzhou Bay, Yangshan Deep Water Harbour | collected 2017-10-31
TAATTATATCAGATACCGAGGAGCAAGCGGTACAATTCTTAGGTGATATTAAAAAAGAACTTTCTACTAACGGTGGTGGTTCTTTAAAAGACGCAATTATAGATTTAAAATTAACTTGCAAAAGAATAGAAGAAACTCAAAAAATTATAGAACAAAGATCTAGATCATCTTTAAATTTTACAGATGCTGCTCTGTTTGAAACAGATAAAGATGGAAATCTTATCTGGCACAATGAAAAATTTCTTGAATTAACAAATGCAAAAAATAATGAAATTAACGGGTATGATTGGATAAGTAGAATAAAAGAAGAAGATAGGGCAGAATTTATAGAAGAATTACAATCATGTATTAATATGTCTAGAAAATTTGAATTTGTTGCAAAATTAGATAGTGGAAAAAGGTTAAAATTTAAAGGATTTCCAATTAAAGTAGGTGATAAGTCGCATCACGGATTTTTATTTCATGTTTCATTAATATAAGGAACGTTTTATGAATGGTACTTCTTCGTTTTTAAAGTTAGATTTAAATGATGTTTTGGTAGTCGTTAAGCACGCAGCATTAGTAGGCGTATCTGCTGGCCTTGTAGCATTATCTGAATCGCTTGGAAAAGTAGACCTTGGAGTTTACGGCCCACTTGTTGTTCCAGTTGTTAGTGCGGGTTTGAGTACGTTGATTCGTTGGATATCTGATTATAGCAAGAAGTAATTAAGGGGAAATTTATGGATTTGGCAGCAGCAGGATTAATGTTAATATATTTTGTTTATGTGTTGGGAGTTTCAGTTTATAGTCAAAATTTAAATTTTGATCTGTACGATCCCACATTCATATTAAAGTTATTAATTAGTGGTGGTGGAGCAGGATATCTTATTTATAATAATTTAGAAAAATTGAAATCTATGTTTAAAACTACCACTGATAAAACTCAGGTTGATTTTAAAAATAACACTCAAGAAAAAGAATTGATGGATTATCAATCTTTAGTATATTTAAGAAAAAGAGCGAAGGAATTAAAATCTCAAGAATTAATGGATTTAGTAGTAAAATTAAATAATATTCTCTTTTCAAATGTGGACAAACTATGAACAAAGAAAAATTACTTACAGGATTAGTTGTTGTATTATTAATATTTAATTTAGCTGGAAATTTACCAAAGTTTAATTTTAATACTACAAGAATAGTACAATCAGATAATTCTTCTGCATTAACAGAAGTGCAAAAAGAATTCAATAAAATTGAATCCAAAGAAGACAAATTATTAATCTATAAATTAATTGCTGGTTCTGCTGAATATCTTAAAGCATCAGAAAATTTAAAGAACACAGGTCAATTTGATCCGGTTCTTGGTAAAGTACAATCATCTTACGGTTGGAATAGAGAAAAATATCCCAAATTTACCGATGCAGTTTCTGAATACTTAGTAAGTGAAAAATATAATGAACCAAAACAATTACTAACTAAGGAAGATAGAGCAAATTTTGCTAATATATTCGAGAAATTATCAGAGGTTTTAAAATGAGCCAAGAATTACAGGGTTGGATTAATGATCCTAGAAAAGTAGAAGAGGTAATGAAAACATTACCATTCCCAATTTTTGGAAATGTTTGGGAACCAATTAAAGACAGTGGTAAAGGTAAAGTAGTTTTACTCTATGAAATTATAAGAAAAGTAGCAAAAGAATATCCATATAGACTACAAGATATTGGAGATTGTGTTTCTATGGGTGCTGCATACGCTGTGGATGCAGTTAAAGCAGTAGATATTTATCTTAAAAACGATTTTGAAGAATGGATTGCTGAAACTGCTACTGAAGATATATATGCAGGAAGTAGAGTACAAATTGGAGGTGGAAGTATTGGTGGTGATGGATCTGTAGGAGCATGGGCTGCTGATTATGTTAGCAAATATGGCGCACTTCCACGACAAAAATATGGAGATATAGATTTAACTAATTATAGTGGATAAAGAGCCAGAAGTTGGGGAAAACCAAGAGCAGGAGTACCAGAAGCGCTTTTAAAAATAGCAAAACAACACCCAATACAAATCGTATCTAGAGTCGATACATATGAACAAGCAAGAGACTTAATTGCAAATGGATATGCAATAACTATTGCTAGTGATCAAGGTTTTACATCTACAAGAGACGATGAAGGTTTTGCAAAACCAAGCGGTAGTTGGTCGCATCAAATGTCTATACGTGGCGTTGATGATGAATATAAACGACCAGGAGTATTAGTACAAAATTCTTGGGGAAGAAATTGGATTAGTGGACCAAAAAGAAATAATCAGCCAGATGGTTCATTCTGGGTTGATGCTGACGAAATAGAACGTAGAATATTAAGCCAGGGAGATTCATGGGCGTTTAGCGGATATGAAGGATTTCAACCAAGACAATTAAATACGAGGATTATATAATGTCCAAACCAGTATGGTTAATGTTGGTATTTTTATTTGCTTTAGAATTTATTCCAAAAAATATTAATAAAAAAGAAAAATTTATTTTTGATCACCCACGCAATGAAGGATATGTTGCGTTTATAGTAAACGAAAAAGATGAACACGTTGATGAACCAACAGAAAAATGTAAATGTAATGGTTCTGAAGTTATTGTTCACGGCGATGGACATAAAACTCCATGTCAATGTTTGAACACCGGAAGTAAAATATGCGAGTGCGCTAAAGAAAAATTACAAGCAGTAGAATTAGAAATTATCAAACAAATAGTACTTCCTCCAGAAGTTAAGGTTGACAATACAACTCAATCACAAAATAATGAAGATGATAATTCACGTAGAAGATTTAGATTTCGCAGATAATGGAGTAAATAATGATAAATCCATATGAAGTATTGTCTCAAATTTTTAGTAAAGATGGATTTGTAAATGAATTTTGCGCTATAAAGTTTGAAAATCATATTGAAATTAAGTTGACGCAAGAAGGAAATAAATATTTATTATCATTTGGTGATAGTAAACCGTCAATAAAATTAAAAAGATATATACAATTGACTCTTAAATTATCTAGTATAATACTTGGAGAATCTGGTGGTATTCTTAAACTGGATTTTTTCCCAGATATACCATTTAAATATGACTGGTTAAAAAAATAATCTATTTCAAAGATATTTATTGTTTTTGATCCTCTTGAAGCATACAATAGTAAACACAACAATACTATATCGTTCTTTATATAAGGAAAATCATGGCTAAGAATCTTAATGTAGGAAAAAAGTTTTTATCAGAATTGAAACTCTACACAGATTATTTTAAATGGAATAGCAAATTAAATAGATATGAAGATTGGGATGAAGCATGTGAAGACATAATTGATGGACATAGAAAATTTTATACATCATACAATGATGATGAACTAGAAGAATATCTATCTTCTGTTTTAGAATCGCTTAAATCTCAAACTATCCTTGCGTCTCAAAGAAATCTACAATTTAGATTTCCACAACTTGTGCAACATAATGCAAGAATTTTTAATTGCACAGTTGTACATGCTTGTCGTCCACGTATATTTCAAGAAATATTTTATCTTGGATTGTGCGGGTGCGGAGTTGGTGTTTCATTATTGAAACCGTTTGTTAGTTGTATGCCAACGGTTAATACACGTTCTTTGGGAACAAAGACATTTGTTATACAAGATTCAATAGAAGGTTGGGCAGACGCGCTTGGTGTTTTAATTTCATCGTACTTAGATGATGATCAACCATTTCCAGAATATGCTGGATATGAAATTAAATTTGATTATTCACTTATACGAGAAAAGGGCGTATATATTAGTGGTGGTTTTAAAGCTCCAGGTCCAGAGGGATTACAAGCCTCATTAGAAAAAATTGAAAAATTATTGGAATATTGGATTAAGACAGAAGGCAATACAATGCGTCCAATATTAATATATGATATTATTTGTCACGCATCTGATGCAGTATTAAGCGGAGGTGTTCGTCGATCTGCTTTATCAATGATAGTAGATCCACACGATCAAGAAATGATTCATGCTAAAGTTGGAAACTGGAGTCAAATAATTCTGTATTAATTCCACGTAAATCTGAAGATAAAAAATTCTTTAACAAGATTGTAGAATTAAACCAAGGCGACAATGATATTGGTTTTGTATTTTGTAATACTTGGTTTGATGTATTCAATCCATGTTTTGAGATTGGATTTACTCCAGTTGATACAAATGTAGATCTCACAAAGATTTCATATGAAGATCTAGAATCTTGGACATTGGCACATATTTCAAGATTTGGTATTCAAATGTGTAACCTTAATGAAATTAATGCCGAAAAGTGTCAAACTAAAGAGAAGAACAATTTTTAAAAGCCTGTAAAGATGCTTCTATATTAGGAACACTACAAGCTGGATATTCTAGATTTCCATATCTTGGAAACAGAACAGAACAATTAGTAGAGCGTGAAGCGTTACTTGGAGTTAGCATAACTGGCTGGATGAATAATCCCAAACTTTTTGATGCAGATCTTTTGCAACGTGGAGCCAAGACTGTTATAGAAACAAATCAAAAAATCGCACAAAAGATTTGTATCAATGCTGCCGCAAGAACTACATGTGTAAAACCAAGTGGCAATGCTAGTGTTGTACTTGGAACTGCATCTGGTATTCATCCAGAACATTCTGAAAGATATTTTAGAATTATGCAATTAAATAAAACATCAAATACTGCCGCATGGTTATCTCAACATATGCCATTTTTATTAGAAGAAAGCGTATGGAGTGCCAACAAAACGGACTTTGTTGTGTTCGTACCAATAGTCAATCCTAAAGAAGGATTATTTAAAAAAGACATGAAGGGAGTCAAACATCTTGATATTATTAAACTTGTTCAACAAAATTGGATTTTGCCTGGAACAAATAAAGAACTTAGTATTTGTCCAGAAACAACTCATAACTGTTCCTGTACAGTCATTATTGATAATAAACAGGAGATTATAGATTATATTTGGGATAATAGAGAATACTTTACAGCGATTAGTTTTATTTCTGATTATGGAGATAAAGATTTCAATCAGGCTCCATTTACTTCTGTCTTATCAGCAGATGAAATATTTCAAGAGTATGGAAAAGGAGCATTGTTTGTTTCGGGATTAATCGTTGACGGTCTACATTATTTTGATAATAATTTGTGGCAAGCCTGTGACTATTTAATAAATAAAGATTTACCAGTAGTGGGAACAAGAGAACAAACTATATTAAAGAAATACTGGATACAGCGAGCAAAACAGTTTGCTAAGAATTATTTTAAGAATGACGTAAAGAAAATGGTTTATTGTTTGAAAGACGTTCATCTTTGTCATAAATGGGAAACTATATCACGACAAATGAAAGATGTAAATTTTGCAGAAATATTAGATAAACCAGAATATAAAAATATATCAGATTATGGTGCTATGTCATGTAGTGGTGGTGCTTGCGAAATCGTGAAAATATAAAGGATATTTAATGGAACCAAAATATACAATCGACGACTCAGAAAAAATTACTTATAGTTATTTTAGCGTACCAATCAAAGTACAACTTTTAAATGAAAAGGCCAGAATTCCTACAAAGGCACATGAACACGATGCTGGTTGGGATTTATATTCTACAGAAGATGTAGAAATATTACCTGGAGAACGTAAAACAATTAAAACAGGAATAAGTTTACAAATTCCAAATGGATATGCTGGATTAATTTGGCCAAGATCTGGACTTTCTGTTAAAAATGGAATAGATGTACTAGCAGGAGTTGTTGACGCAACATATCGTGGAGAAGTCATGGTGTGTTTATTAAATACTGGAAAAGATACAGTATCGTTACAAATTCATTCTAGAATAGCACAAATATTATTTCAGGAAGTACCTCGTTTTGTTCTTACTGAAACATCATCATTAGATGATACAAAACGGGGAATGGGAGGATTTGGTAGTAGCGGCATTTGAATCCTCTCATACCAAATTTTGTGTATAATATATTATATATCAATATTTTTATATACAAAAGGAGGAAACTATGTTTTCAGATGTAGAAATAGAAGAAAATTTAACAAAAGCAACATTTGGTTATGATTTAAATAATTTATCAGGTGGATCTAGAAAAAAAATAGTTGTTGTGTGTAAAAATTGCAAAAAAATTTTACATAGAGAATTTAGAAATAGATTCAGTAAACATCAGTGTCCCATCACAAATGGTAATCAAAAAAGATGTTATAAATGTAAAACATGGAAAGATTTAAGTTTATTTAATAAGTCTACAAGACTTTCTGGTGGAGTAAGTAAATTATGTAGAGAATGTTACAATAAACACGAATCAGTTAAAAAAGCAGAAAAAAATAGATTATATAGATTAAAAAATTCTTTTGAATATGATATAGATTTATACATGAAAACAAGATGTCGTAGTATATTATCTAGATCTAAAATTAAAAATATAGAATTTAATTTAACAAAAGAATTTTTATTAGAATTATGGGAAAAACAAGACGGACTATGTTATTATACAAACATCCCAATGAGCAGATATATGAAAACTTCTGGTTTTCAATGTTGGGATTCTCCTTCTTTAGATAGAGTAAATCCAAGTAAAGGATATGTTAAAGATAATGTAGTATGGTGTATTTTTTCCATCAATTCATTTAAACAGTCACTATCAATAGATGAATTTGAAAAACAAATTCATAATATTGAATGGTGGTTTAATAGAAAGTGACATCAATGAGCAAGAGAAAAAATAAAATAACTGAGCAGACTTATGAAGTAAAACCTAAAATAGTAGAAGCAAAAACACATAATCAAAAAGAATACATACGAGCAATAGTAGAGAATGATGTTATTTTTTGTTCTGGACCGTCTGGATGTGGAAAATCTTATATAGCTGCTGGAATTGCAGCGGAACATTTATCTAAAAATAAAATAGAACAAGTAGTTGTTAGTAGACCTTTAATTTGTACTGGTAAAGATATAGGTGCGCTACCTGGAGAATTGTTAGAAAAAATCAGCCCTTATCTTTTACCAATGCAGGAAAATTTTAGATTTTTTCTTGGGCAAGCATTTTATGGATTATATTATAATGAACGACGTTTAAGATATGAACCAATAGAAGTTATGCGTGGAGCTACATATCATAATACATATATGATATTAGATGAAGCGCAAAACTGCACATTGGATCAAATTAAAATGTTTATAACAAGAATGGGCGAAAACTCAAAAGTATTAATTAATGGCGACGTTAAACAAACAGACTTGCGCGGTAAAAGTGGTCTAATGGATTGTATGAATAAATTGAAAAATACTCAGGGTGTAAGTATAATAAATATGGATAACTCTGATATTCAACGTAATGGAATGATTGGTAGAATATTAGATGCATTGGAGTCATAATGCCAACTTATCAATATAAATGCAATGACTGTAAAAAGAAATTTGATCTTTTTTTAACATTCGATGAATATGACAAAGGAATAGCAAGTTGCCCAAAGTGTAATTCTGTTTCTCTTTCTAGAAGATATGAAAGTGGCCCACATGTAGCAGTGCTTGGAGAAGCAACTACAATAGGACAATTAGCAGATAGAAATGCAATAAAAAATAAATCTCAGATTAATGAGATTGAATCACAAAACAAAAAGCCAGAAAAACAATGGTATCAAAAAGGTTCTGCGTCTAGGAGAGATATAAATAAAATGACAAGAGAACAAAAACAAAGATACATAATGGAGGGTAAGTAATGGAATATGTAAATAGTAATGAACAAATTATAAAGAAAGAAAAGAATGAATTATTATTTACTAGAACAGGAGAGCTAACAAATAATAATAGAGAAAAATATTTTGCCAAAATTTTAAATGGCGAAAACCCTTTATATTATATAAGAACTTATCAAGGAACTCCATACGATCCACTGGGATCTTATTCTCGTCGAGAAGTATATAGTGATACAAAATTACACAAAGTGTCTAAAAATACATTTGATTTTTATATAATGTATTTAAATACAAATAATTCTATTTATTTAACAAAAGCACAGAGAGGATTAGTAAATGACTAAAAAAGGACCATTGAGTAAAGCTGAAATGTTTTACATACAACATCATTATAAACAAAACGATGTGGATGCTCTTGCTAAAGAATTAGATAGAGCCAAAAGTTTAGTGGAATCACATGTTGAAAAGTGCAAAAAGCATGATGACGCAAATGAAGTTTTTTCAGCAGCAAATCAATTTGGATACAAAAAAGGTTCTACAATAATGACAGAAAACGCTTCTGTACTTGTTGATGAATTCAGACAAAAAAAGAAACAAACTTCTTCTAATTGTGTGACAAAGATAAAATGACAACTAATAAATGGATTGATGCTTACAGGACAAATAAACAAGCTATTTGGATAAGATGCATATTAACTAATGATGAAGAATTATTTTTTGATTCTTTTAATGGTTGGAAAATAATTAAAGAAAAATGTGATACGCAAAAACTGTTCTTTAAACAATTAAGTTTGCAATTTAGATCTCATCAAGTTAATATTGATATAGACAATTGTGATGGAGTATATTTAATTAGATCATTACTTGGGCAAATAGGAGGTCCGACAAAAAATTATTATACAACTGGAAAAGTCATCGGAGATAAAGTATACAAAACAGTATGGATGATTCCAGAGTTAATACCAGAGAAGGAAAATATAAAAGATGATATCACACAGTGCTTTGAAGAAGCAATTATTTATAATGAAACGAAAAAGAACTGATAAAAGTAAATATAAACACATAAGTACTGGAGACCACTGCACATGTGCTGCATATATTGCTGAAATTATGTGTATGCGAAAAGCAGAAAAAGAAAATAAAGGATCTTTACCATTTAAATTTTGGAATAAAAAACCATGGGATTGGACTTTTAAGCGTCAATTATTTTTAGCTAATGAATTAATAAAGAAATACTCTGAAGCAGCTATAGTTAGAGCAATAAATTCAGAAGAATGTAAAAAAATATTTTCTTTGAATAATCCCAGAGTTGTTCCTATAATAGAAAAGTATACTGACATAATAAAGAAAGAGGAAACAACAAATCAACAATTAAATATTAACGAAGAAGCTACTGTAAGACGCAAAACATATGGGAAGAAAACAGGCATAAATAAATTGAGGAGCTTGGATTTAAATGGCAAAAAAGATATCGAAGATCAAGTTTGATGATGATAATGTTAGTACTCAAGTAATTAATAAATATGGACCAATAGTAGAGAGTGGAGAAAAGGTTCTTCATGATTTGTGCGAGCTTAAAAAAATTGGTATTTCTCCAGCATTAGATATTGCTCTAGGTGGTGGAATCAGAGAAGGAACTTGTGTTGTAATGACAGGAGATCCTAAGACAGGCAAAACAACTACTGCATTATATTTTGCTGCAAAATGTCAAGCTGCTGGCAAGAATGTAATTTATTTTAACACTGAAGGAAGAATAACAAAAGAAAATTTTACAGGTATAAAAGGATTAGATCCAAGTAAAATTAAAATTGTACAAGCCACTGATGAAATGCCATTAGTATCTGCTGAAACTTATTTGAATGCTCTTGAAATGTATATAAAAAATTCCACAGATTTAGTTGCTATTATTGACTCGGCATCTAATATGGTTCCGCAAGACGAAATTGATGGAGAAATTCGTACAGGAGTTAGAAACGGTTTACCACGTTTACTATCCATGTTCTTTAAAAGAGTAAGTGGAGATGTAGCTAGAAATAAAGCGATTTTAATTTTCATTACTCATAATATAGCAAATACTGGTGGATCAAAATATTCTCCATCAAAAATTGCAGACTGTGGCAATATGATACAATATCAAGCTGGAACTAATATGGTAATTACTCATAGGGGCAAATGGGAAGTACCAGTGGAAAGCGGTAATCATGTTGGTCAAGTTGCAAACTGGGTAATTAAAACATCTGCTGCTGGAGGAAAACCAAATAGCACTGCCGAAAGTTGGATTAGATATGGAATTGGAATAGATGAAGCTCAAGAAATAGCACAACTTGCAACACAATTTAGTATGATACAAAAAAGTGGAGCGTGGTATGAAATATCAATAGCTGTAGAAAATAAAGATAATCCCATTATTGCTAAAATATTAAAAGATAATAATATAGATACCTCTAATCAAGAAGAAGTAAATAAGTTCTTTAAGTTTCAAGGTATACAAAAAGTTACAGATTTTTTAACAGAGCATGAAACACTTAAAGATTTTATTTATAATAGTATACGCGAGGTTCTATGAAAGTCGTAGGATTGAATGGTAAACCCTACAATATTGATCTTAAAAAATATTTAATAACACAAAATGATATCAAAAAAAGATCCACTTATCACGTTCTAGTAAGAGAATTATTGACAGAGATGTATAAAGGTTATACAATACTAGAGGAAGTAAAATTACCTGGATCGACCAAAGCAAGTAAAAAGTCTGCATTGTTTTTAGATTTTTTAATTCCTAATTTAATGTTGGGCGTAGAAATACACGGTAGACAACATTATGAATATTGTGAATTTTTTCATAAAAGTAAAGCAGGATTTTTATCCTATAAAACTAGAGATAAAGATAAAATACGCTGGTGTGAATTAAATAAGATTGAACTTGTAGTATTAAAATATTCTGACGGCGAATTAAAATGGAGACAACAACTTGAATGCTAGTGAACGATTAAAAATATTTATAGAAAATATAGACACTTACATAGAAGCAAAAAATTATATTGGACCCAAGTTTAATAATGATTTTAAAGTAGCAGAAGATCTGGATCTTAATACAATAGTATCGTTATCGCAGGATGACTGTTTTAATTATGCATATATGTTATATCAATACGCAGATGATATTGCATTAGAATTAACGAGAAATAAAGCTGTTCTACAATGGTGTGATACTTCATTGAATGAAATAGTAGCTGTTGAATTAATTAACATGCCGCAAATAGCAAAACATGAAATGAAATTTGCGGCTTTATTAAGAGAAAATGATCTAGCTAAAAAATTAAATGAATGGAAAGCAGTGGCATCTTCTAGAATTGATTTTTTACAAACAAAAGAATACAATGTTAGACGCAAAGCGGATTGCTTAATTGAAAAAGGAAGACGAAAATGAACACTGAACAATTAGAACAATTTATTAATACTTTGACTGAAGAACAGAAACTTGCGTTTTTGCAAGCTTTACAATCAAAAGAAAGTAAACCTACAAAGACGCAAATGCAACCAGAAGCTCCACCTTCAACAACCACGGTGGTTGGAGAAGATTTTAGAGTGGTGCGTGGTGAATCTGATAATAGAGGGAGAGTACCTGTGAGATTTAGAAAGAACGAATGGGAAGACGACGGTGAAGAATTTATGGATGTAAAGACTCCTAGAATTGAGCGAGCTAGTCGTAATCGTGACAAAGCAAAGAAAGTTGAAGTAGAATGTCATGTTTGTGGTAGAACATTTCAAGTGAATCCTAAATACGTTTTTGGTGATTATCATAGATGCAATCGTTGTACGAGGCGTTAAAGAATGAATTTGCAGCTAACGGACATCGGTGCTGAACGCGCCGTATTGGCTGGACTATTTAATTACGGTATCAAAGCATATGTAGAAATTTCTGACTTTATTACTTATCAAACATTTGGTCATCTTAATAACCAAATTATATTTAAATGTATAGAAAAAGCTATTCAAAATGAAGCGCAGGTAGATGTTCCGTCTATATTGTCTGCTGCTAAACAGCTTGGATTCTATGAATCAATAAATACCAAGCAAGAATTAGAGTATATAAATTCTCTAATCAAATTTCCAGTTAAGCGGGAAAATGTCCAACACTTTGCTGGACAAATCAAGAAGTTTGAATTTGCTAGAAAGATTAAATCTCTAAATAATAAAATTGCCAGTGATATAGATAACATTGCTGGTGATGAATCTGTAGATGATATTTTAAAAATCGTAGAAGAACCAATCATGGAATTTCTACGACAAGATACAATATCAGAAAAACCAGAAAAAATTGGACAAGGAGTAGAAGATTATTATCAATTCTTAATTGAAAATAAATGTGATCAAATTGGAATATCGTCTGGCTTTCCAAGATATGATGCCGCTATTGGTGGAGGATTAAGACGTAAATGCGTTGATTTGGTATCTGCTAGACCCAAGGTTGGTAAAAGCGTATTTGCTGACAACGTAGCTCTCAATGTAGCCTCTCAAGGAATTCCAGTATTGATGCTTGATACAGAAATGTCTAAAGAAGACCATTTAAATAGATTAATAGCGAATCTTAGTGCTATACCTATTAATGAAATATCTACTGGAAGATTTGGTATAGAAGAAGAAAAAACAATGGCGGTAAAACAAGCTGTTCATAAAATAAAAGATATACCATATACATATGCTACAGTTGCTGGAGCGCCATTTGAAACAGTATTAAATACAATCAAGCGGTGGATTCTACAAGATGTTGGACAAGATGAAAACGGCAGAACAAATGAATGTTTAGTAATATATGATTATCTTAAATTAATGTCATCAAACTCAATTACAAATAATATCCAAGAATATCAAGCGTTGGGATTTCAAATTACAGCGTTACATAATCTTGCTGTAAAATATGATTTTCCATGTTTATCATTTGTACAATTAAATCGTGATGGTATCACAAAAGAGTCAACTGATGCAGTATCTGGTTCTGATAGATTAATTTGGTTATGTACTTCGTTCTCAATATTAAAAGAAAAATCAGCAGAAGAACTTGCAGAAGATGGACCAAATACTGGCAATAGAAAACTTGTACCCATCGTATCACGACATGGACCTGGAATGGAAGATGGTAATTATATTAATATGAAAATGCATAAAGATAAAGCTATATTAGAGGAACTTAGAACTAGAGATGAATTTAGGGTTCGACAACATAACAATGGAGCAATCGAAGGAGCAGATGTTCCATTTAATGAAAACGATGGTGAAGAATGAGCATTTATTTGATTGTTGTGTCTACCACTTGTTATTTTTTAACAGCAGTAAGTAATTTCTATCAAAAAGATTACCCACATGCAACTATATGGTTTTTTTATTCC
>JAAOEI010000655.1_pt1 | contig 13067 bp, 15 predicted proteins | sample 7059261 | NCBI WGS metagenome assembly JAAOEI01 (sample SAMN14008812, study PRJNA610033) | viral metagenome | isolation source: viral particles filtered from seawater | place: China: Hangzhou Bay, Yangshan Deep Water Harbour | collected 2017-10-31
CTCTTTATTTATATGCAGGCTGCAACATTTTGAGGATACAAACAAAATGACAACGAACAGTGAGGCAGTTCAGCAAACCATTGACGCGCTCGAGGCCGACGGCAAGCTGCGCGACGAGCATGCGGCGGTGGTTGCTATGGTTCGTGGTTTGGCTGCGTCGGTTGATGGCGAGCCTAGTAATGCGTCGTTGTGGCGCGAGTTTCGTGCTGCGTTGGAAACTTTGCGGCAGATAGGTTTGGAGGGCGAAGATGACGAAGACGAAGTCCAGCTCATTATTGCGGCGATCCGAGGCGGCCCCCAGGTTCTCGACGCCAAGAAGTCCGGATCGGGTAAGTCTCGGTCCGGAGGTGGAGAGATTGGCGGCGCAGCTCGGTAGGCCGTTGATGCCGTGGCAGTCGCATGCGGCGCATCTGGGTTTGGAGATGGTTGAGGGGCCGGACGGTTTGTTGGTGCCGGCGTTTCGTGAGGTGATTTGTACGGTGATGCGTCAGTCGGGCAAGTCGACGCTTCTGTTTAGTTTGTTTGCTCATCGGGCGACGATGTGGCATTCGTTGCCTCAGCGTTGTGTGTATACGGCGCAGGATGGGTCGGCGGCCCGTAAGAAGTTGATCGATGACATGGGGCCGATGTACACGGAATCGCAGTTGTTTAAGCGGTTGGTGGCTCGGGTGTTTAAGGGTGTGGGGAACGAGGGGATTGATTTTAAGACTGGGTCGACGATCCGTACGATCGGCTCGAGCGAGGCGGCGGGTCATGGTATGACGTCGACGGGTTTGGCTGGGATTGATGAGTCGTTTGCTGATCTTGATTTTCGGCGTGAGCAGGCGTTGCAGCCGTCGATGGCGACGGTGGCTGATGCGCAGACGTGGAATGTGTCGACGGCCGGCACGGAACGGAGTGTTTATTTGCGGAAGAAGATTGAGGATGGCCGGTCAGCGGTTGCTGAGGGTCGGACTCGAGGGTTGGCGTATATCGAGTATTCGATTCCGGATGGGGAGGATTGTGATGATCCGGAGACGTGGTGGCGGTATATGCCGGCGTTGGGGTGGACGATTCAGGAGGATGCTGTCCGGCATGCTCGGGAGACGATGCCGGATGGTGAGTGGCGTCGGTCGTTTGGGAATCAGTGGACGGTGTCTGAGGAGCGTGTGATTCCGTTGGGGGTGTGGGAGAAGGCGTGTTCTGGGTCGGTGGCGCCGGAGGGCAGGTTGCGTTTCGGGTTTGATGTGAATGTGGATCGGTCGGCGGCGGCTGTTGTGGTGGCTGATGAGCAGGGTCGTTGTGAGTTGATCGAGTTTCGTGAGGGTTTGGGTTGGTGTGTTGATCGGCTGGTGGAGTTGTGGAGGCGATGGTCGGGGCCGGTGGTGTTGGATGCTTATGGTCCGGCGGGGTCGTTTGCTGATGAGCTTGTGGGTCGTGGTGTGAGTGTCGTGAGGTATTCGACTCGTGAGATGGCGTATGCTTGCGGCAGTTTGTTTGATCGTTTGGCTGATGGTCGGGTGAAGGTGTTGTCTCATCCTGTTTTGGATGCGGCGGTGGCTGGTGCTCGCCGGCGGTCGACGTCGGATGCGTGGGTGTGGGCGAGGAAGGATGGGGATTCGGATGTGTCGCCGTTGGTGGCGTTGACGTTGGCGGCTGATGTTCGGTCGGAGGCTCAGGTGGATTTGTGGGTGGATTTTGACTAGGTCGATTGTTGGTTCGGTGTTGCAGGTGTTGGGTGTTGTTGTCGGGTCGTGGAGTGCGTTTGTGCTTCATCCTTCTCTTGGTGGGCTAGTCTTATCTGCTGGACTGCTGTTGTTTGGTTTGAGTATTGAGAGATCCGGTGAGGAATAGTGCTGACACATTTGCGTCGCCGACCTGTTGAGGAGCGAAACCAGTTCTCTTGGCCGGACTATTTGCGGTTGTGGGAACAGTTTTCGTTTAACGGTGTGCAGTATGTGGCTCCTGGCGGGAACATCCATGAGTTGACGGCGTTGCAGGGTGGCGCAAACCCGATTGTTGCTGCATGTATTTCTGTGCGGGCGATGGTTTTCTCTGAAGTCAGGTTTCTGTATCAGCAGTTTCTTGGTGGCCGTCCCGGCAACTTTTTCGGCACGACTGACCTGTCGATTCTGGAGAGGCCGTGGCCGTCGGCGACAACTGGCGACCTGTTGGCTCGCATGGAGGTCGATGCGTCGCTTTACGGGAACTCGTATTGGGTGCGTCCGCAGGGTTTGAACGAGTTGGTTCGGTTGAATCCGACTCGGGTTGTGATCGCTACTGCTGATGTTGTTGATGGTGAGACTGGGTTGCCGTATGGCCGTCGGCTTGTCGGCTATTCGGTGCATGATGAGCGCGGCAACGAACTAGCGTTTTTTCTGCCGTCTGAGGTGGCGCACTATCGGCCGTTGGCTGATCCGGATCATCCGTTCCGTGGCCGATCATGGCTGTCGACGGTGCTGCCCGATGTGACGGCCGATGGCGAGATGACAACCTACAAGCATGCGTTTCTGCGCAATTCGGCGACCCCGAACATGGTTGTCAAGTTCGATCCTGGTGTGTCTGAGGAGGCATACAAGAAGTTCAAGGAGCGGTTGGAGTCGCGCCATCAGGGCGCAGCGCAAGCGTTCAAAACGTTGTATTTGGGTGCTGGGGCCGACATCAAACTGGTCGGTGCGAACCTCGAGCAACTGAACTTTAAGGCTGTGCAGGGTGCGGGCGAGACTCGTATCGCAGCTGCCGCCGGAGTCCCAGCATCAATCCTCGGTATCAGCGAAGGGTTGGCTGGGTCGGCGTTGAACGCCGGGAACTATACGGCGGCTCGACGTAGGTTTGCTGACGGGACGATGCGCCCGTTGTGGCGGTCGGCGGCCGGAGCGTTGCAGAATCTTGTGCCACCTCCGTCGGATGGTGTGCGCCTGTGGTATGACGACCGGGACGTGTCGTTTCTGCAGGAGGATGTGTTGGATTCTGCGGAGATCCGGGCCCGTGACGCGCAGACGATGCGCACGCTCGTCGATGGCGGGTTCGAGCCGACGTCGGTGATTCAGGCTGTGACGACGGGCGACATGACGCAGTTGACGCACACTGGGACGTTGTCGGTGCAGTTGCAGCCGCCGGGCACTGGTGACGCCTGATGCCGTACTTCATCACTGACTCTTCTGCTGAATGTTCCGGTTGGGCTGTCGTCAAGGACGACGGCGAAGTCATCGGCTGCCACCAGTCGAAGGGGGATGCTGTCGATCAGATGGTGGCGGTGTCTTTGGCTGAGGATATTGAGCCTGGTGGCGAGCGGTCGTTGAAGAGGGCGTTGCCTGACGCCTACCGGCCTGCCATTTCTGACGATGTGCCTGAGGGCCGTGCGTGCGGGAACTGTGTTCATTACAACGATGACATGGTGAATGAGGACGGTGTCCGGGTTTGGTGTGAGCTTTGGGATGATTGGGTTCGGGGCGACTTCTACTGTGACCGTTGGGCGCCAGACGACGACATCGACGACGATGTTGAAGAGACCGGCTACAAGGACGAAGACGAAGAGGAGGAACGGCAGGTTGATTTGACCGTGCCGGCCTATATCCGTCGGAACGCTCGTCGAGGGCTCGAGTTGCGCGCCGAAGGTTTCGGTGGTGACGGTCTTGTCGAACGCACCATTCGTGAAGCTCGGGCGATGGCGGCCGGCGACATCTCTGAGGACAAGGTGATTCGGGCTAATGCTTGGGGTGCGCGTCACGAGGTCGATTTGGAGGCGCCGGACAACAGCGATTCGGGTGCTGACGGCTGGCCTGGTGCTGGTGCTGTCGCCCACTATCTGTGGGGGATTGACCCGTTGAATCCGGCGCCGGCGCGAAACTGGTTCGCCAGGAAAGCCGAACAAATCAAGGAAGAGTCTGCTGGACGGGGGGCCGAACAGAAAGAGACAGTCATGGAAGATCCCGAGTTCCGTTTCGAGGCGCCGAGAGACAATCTGGTGCGCAAGGTCGAGTTCCGTGCCGAACCGTCGTCTGATGGTTTGACTCTCGAGGGATACGCCGCAGTGTTCAACGAATGGACCGACATCGACTCCTATGAGGGCACGTTCCGTGAACGGATCGCCCCAGGCGCCTTCAAGAAAACGATCCAGGAACGTATGCCGGTGTTGCAGTTCGATCATGGCACGCACCCGCTGATCGGGTCGATCCCGCTGGGAGTCATCACGAGTTTGCGTGAGGATGCGCACGGCCTGAAAGTGAAAGCACGTTTGTCGGACAACTGGCTTGTGGAGCCGGTTCGTGATGCGATCCGTGACGGCGCCATCCAAGGAATGTCGTTCCGGTTCAGAGTCATCAACGACACTTGGACTCGAGGCAAGAGTGGTCCCGAGCGGACCATCAATGAGATAGCCTTGTATGAGGCCGGGCCTGTGGTGTTCCCGGCTTACGAGCAAACCACAGTCGGAGTTCGAAGCCGAGAGATTCTCACTTCGCTCACCGATCCTGAGGTGCGAGGCGAAATCGCCAAGCTGCTCGCTTTCGGCACCGAGGAATCGGTCGCCACAGCCACAGAAGAAGTCGAGCCGCAAGAGCACTCGACCCGGACAAAAGCACAACGCCAGGCAATCGCCCGGCTCAAACTCCCAAAGGACCAAAATGAAGATTGAAGAACTTCGTTCCAAAGTGGAGGCGCTGAAGACCGAGATCGAGTCTCTCGCCGCCATTGATGACATCAGCGCCGATGACGACGCCCGCCTGACCGCAGCTCTCGACGAGTTCGACGCCCGCAGCGCCGAACTGTCGGCTGTCGAGGCCCGCGCCAAGCGTGTCGATGCTGCCCGCTCCACCGTGGTTGAGCGCGCCGCCGGCTTCGACGCCCCGCAGATCATGCGGAAGACGGAAACCGCTGTCGACGTCCGGTCTGCCACTCGTGGCGAGATCCGTGACGCCGCCATGAAGGTGCTCGAGAACAACGGTCGTGGCCTCGCCGCCCGCCAGCTCGACAACGTCGACAAGCTCATCAACACCCGCTCCGAACTGACCGACGGCGGCGAAATCGCCAAGCGTCTGCTCCTCACCGAGAATGACGCCTACCGTTCGGCATTCGTCAAGGGGACCACGCAGGCCGCTCCGGCGTTCACCGCAGATGAAGTGAAGGCGCTCAACGAGTTCCGTGCGATGAGCCTCACCGACGCTGACGGTGGATTCGGTGTGCCGGTGCTCATCGACCCGACGATCATCCTTTCCTCCGGTGCTGCTGACGCCCCGATCCTGAGCCTCGCTCGGGTCGTGACGATCACCACCGACGAATGGAAGGGTGTCTCCTCGGCCGGTGTCACCTGGTCGTACGACGCCGAAGCCAACCAGGTTTCGGACGACTCGCCCACGTTGGCCCAGCCGACCGTCACCACCTACAAGGCTGCCGGGTTCATCCCCTACTCGCTCGAAATCGGAATGGACTATCCCGGTTTCGCCGAGGAGATGCGCCGCCTGCTGGACGCCGGCTATGTCGACCTGGTCGCCAAGCAGTCCATGACCGGAAGCACCCCCGTCGGCATCTTCACGGCCCTCGACGCCAACACGAACGTCGAAGTGGTCGTGACCACCGACGGTGCGTTCGGTGCCGTGGACCTGCTGAAGGTGTGGGGCGAACTGCCGGAGCGTTACCGCAGCCGGGCAACCTGGGTGATGTCGACCGACGTGGAGAACGAGATCCGTACCTTCTCGTCGACGAACAGTGGCGCCTACTACACGGTGAACCTGCGCGAAGGTGGCACGGGCACGCTGTTCGGCCGTCCGGTCGTCCTCAGCGACTACGCACCGGCCTTCACCGGCACCACCGGAGCCGCCAACATTCTGGTCGTTGGAGACTTCTCCAACTTCCTGATCGCTCAGCGGGCCGGCATGACGGTTGAGTTCATCCCGCAGTTGTTCGGGGCGAACGGCCGACCCACGGGTCAGCGGGGTTGGTATGCCTACGCTCGTCACGGTTTCGACTCCGTGAACGACCTCGGCTTCCGCCTCCTCCAGAACCAGTAGTCATACTGAGTCAAGAATCAGCCCCCGGTGCCTCTGGTGCCGGGGGCTTTTTCTTTGGCTATAGTGACCCCAGAAAGCCCGTCAGGGCCAGTTTGGAGGAATCATGGAGGGTCTAGTTTTCGCAGCCGACACCTGCACGGTGGTCGACCAGTCGACCGGATTGAAAGTCAGATTGACCGCCGGTGAAGCGTGGGCGGCCGACGATCCGTTTGTGAAGTCTCGACCGCATCTGTTTCTTTCGTGGCCTCAGTTGGTGCGCCGCACAGCTCCGGTCCAGCCTGCTGTTTCGGCTCCGGTCGAGTCGGCGACCAAGGTTCCTGGTGTGAAGCGAACGGTGAAGAATGCCGCAGAATGATGTTCTTCTCGGCTATCTCCATCCGCATGAGGTAAGCACCAGTTTTCACAAGAGTGTCATGGCTCTCGTCGGCTATGACATTTCGAATAGTCGCCGGTTGAGTGGTTGGGCGACGATCAAGTGTGCGTCGGGTGGTATTCCTGAGGGCCGGAACCAGTTGGCTCAGGCGTTGTTGGATTCCAGCGCCCAATGGCTGTTGATGGTTGATGCCGATATGGGGTTCGAGCCGGTGGCTTTGGATCAGATGTTGGCGTTGGCTGATCCGGTGGAGCGGCCGATCATTGGCGGTTTGTGTTTCGCTCAGCGTGAGGCGTTCGACGACGGGTTCAACGGTTTTCGTTGTGTGCCTCGACCAACAATTTTTGATTGGGTTCAGCACGATGACGGCCATTGGCGGTTCACCGGGTTGGCTCATTTTCCGGTGAATTCGCTGGTGAAGTCGGCGGCTACTGGTGGTGCTCTGGTGTTGTTGCATCGTTCGGTGTTTCAACGCATTTTGGAGGATCAGGGGCCGGTTTGGTTTGATCGTGTTCGTGGTACGGATGGGTCGTTGTTGGGTGAGGACATCTCGTTTTTTGTTCGGTGTCAGGCGCTCGAGATCCCGCTGTTTATTCATACGGGGATTCGGACGACTCATTTGAAGCAGTTGTGGTTGGGTGAGAACGATTTTTGGCAGTCGTTTTATGCGCCTCCGGCGAAGGACGAGGTTGACGTTTTTGTTCCGGTGTTGCATCGGCCTCAGAATGTTGAGCCGTTGATGCGCAGTTTGCGTGCGTCGACTGGTTTGGCTCGAGCGTGGTTTGTGGTTGAGGATGGTGATGAGGTTGAGGCTGATGAGGTTCGCCGTTGTGGCGGGAATGTTTTGTATCGTTCTGGGACTTTTGCTGAGAAAGCGAATTTTGCGTTCGATGTTGTCGGTGGGCACGGTGCCGCTCCGTGGTTTTTCTTGGCCGGAGATGATGTTTCATTCCGGCCGGGCTGGCTAGATCATGCGCAGGAGGTTGCCCGCCGGTATGGGGCGAAGGTTGTTGGGACGAACGATCTTGCGAATCCTCGGGTGATGCGTGGTGAGCATGCGACCCACATGCTGATCGAGCGTGCCTATGTGGACGAGTTCGGTGCGTCGTGGGATGGGCCTGGAATTGTGTGCCATGAGGGCTATCGGCATTGGTTTGTGGATGATGAGATTGTGACTGTCGCTAAGAAACGGAAGGTGTTTCAGGCGGCGTTGGGGTCTGAGGTTGAGCATCTGCATCCGATGGTCGGTAAGGCTGAGAATGATTCGGTGTATGAGTTGGGTGCGTCAGCTGCGAAAGACGACGAACATTTGTTTAAGGCTCGTTTGAAGAAGTTTGGTGGCTGATGCGTGTCGCTGTGGTGTCGGCGATTTTCGGCAACTATGACGAACCGGTCTTTGTCGAGCAGTCGGTGCCTTGCGATTATGTGATGGTGACTGACGGTCTTGGTTCGTTGCATGCCGGCTGGGATTATCAGGTTGTTGACATCGGCGGTCTGGACCCTCGGTTGGCTGGCAAGTTTGTGAAGTGTCGGCCGTGGGAGTATGTCGACGCAGACATTTATGTTTGGTTGGATGGGTCGATTGTCCCTGATCCTGGTTTGGTGGAGTTTCTTGTGGGCCAGTTGGGGTCGGGCGATGTCGGCTTTTTCGGTCATTATGACCGCTCGAGGTTGACTTCTGAGGCTGGGTTGTCGGCTCGTTTGAAAAAGTATTCTGGGCAGGATGTGTTGGGTCAGGTCGATTCCTATTTGGATGCGGGACATCCTGATGGTTGGGGTTTGTGGACTGCTGGCGTTTTTGTGTGGCGTGATGGGCCTGTGGTGAGACAGTTGGGGCAGATGTGGTTGGATGAGATTTGCCGGTGGACTGTGCAGGATCAGTTGTCGTTGCCGGTGGTTTTGCGTCGATTGAATCTGAATCCTGTTTTGTTGGATGGTTGTATTTCGAGTCATCGTTTGTTGAGGATTCGTGCGCATTCTGATCGGACGTGAATTGTGGGTTTGAGGAACGAGTTTGAACGGCGGTTCGGGTCGGGGTCGGATATTCATGAGCATCTGCCACGGCTGTTCGAGTTGGCGTCGGTGCCGTTTGTGAAGGTGATCGAGTTGGGGGTGCGGTCGGGCGATTCGACGTCAGCGTTTTTGGCGGCGGCTGAGGCTGAGGGCGGCGAGGTGTGGTCGGTTGATATTGCTGAGCCTCGGGTGCCGGAATCTTGGCGTGATCTGCCGTTCTGGTATTTGACGGTCGGTGACGATCTGCAGGTGGCTGACATGCTGCCGGACAACGTGGACGTGCTGTTTATCGATACGTCGCATACGTATGAGCAGACGAAGGCTGAGCTCGAGTTGTATTGGGGGAAGGTGAAGCCTGGTGGTGTGATCGTTTTGCATGATACGGAGTTGGAGCGGCCGGATGCTTCGCCGGCGTCTGACCCTGATTTTCCGGTGATGGTGGCGGTGCGCGAGTTCGGCCAGAAGTATGGGTTTCCGGTGGAGTGGGTGACTGGCTGTTACGGTTTGGGGATTGTTTCGGTCGTGTAGGATTGTGCGGGTTGGAAGGCTGGGTGTATGGCGAATCTGTGCAGTTCTGATGACGTGAAAGAGGCGTTGGGGATTCCGATTCCCGATGATGTCGATGACGTCCGGATCGATCTGGCGGTCACGGCCGCAACGCAGATGATTCAGCAGTACTGTCAACGCCAGTTCACGACTGACGATTCGGCTTCTGCCAGGGTGTTTGTGCCGGAATCCTACTATTTGGCGTTCACCGAGGATTTCTATACGACGACGGGCCTGATTGTGCAGACTGATCCTGGTTTGGATGGGTCGTGGTCGCAGACGTGGACGACTGACGACTACCAGTTGGAGCCGTCGAATCAGGAGACGTATGGGGAGGCGTGGCCGTACCATACGATCCGCACGATTGGTTCGCTGTGGTTCCCGCAGGATTACGGTCGGGTGACGGTCAAAGTGACTGCGAAATGGGGTTGGTCTGCGGTGCCGTCGGCCGTGAAGCAGGCGGCGATCCTGCAGGCCATCACGATTTTCAAGTCGGCTGACGCCCCGTTCGGTGCCACCCCGTTCGCTGACACCGGCATTTTGCGGTTGCGGTCGGCGTTGCATCCGACAGCTGCGGCGCTCGTCCAGAACTACCGGAAAGACCCGGTCGGAATCCTCTGATGGCCGTCGCCACCGTCAGCCAAGTCTCACAGGCGCTCAGGACCGCTTTACAGGCCGTCCAAGGGCTCCGGGTGGTGGAGTACATACCTGACAGCCTGAACCCGCCTATGGCGACCGTAGGGGTCGATACGGTGAACTATCACGGGGCGTTCCGAGGCGGCAACCCCACCTACCTGTTTACGGTGTCGGTTGTGGTCGCTCGAGCGTCCGACCGCATCGCCCAAAAACGACTCGACGACTACCTGTCCTACGACGGCGCCAATTCGATCCGGGCCGCCATCGAAGCCGACACCAGCCTGTGCGACACCGTCCAAACCTGCCAGGTCACCAGCGGCGGCAACATCACAAACATCAACGTTCAAGATGTCATCTATCTGGCCGTCGACTTCAACGTGGAGGTGTATGCCTGATGGCTGGCAAACAGAAATATAGGATTGTTGGCCGTCGAGGCATCGGCATTTTTCAGGCTGGTCAGATCGTGGACGAAGACGATTTGGCTGGCGTGAACATTGACGCTCTGCTGGCGGGTGGACACATCGTCGTAGAAAAGAAAGTAGAATCGCCGAAGACGGCTCGAGTCGAAGAGGAATAAAACATGGCAAAGCTCGTTTTCAACAATCCGAAGATCACGATCAACTCTGTCGATCTGACCGACCGCATCGCGCAGGTCTCGCTCGACATGAGCTTCGACGAAGTTGAAACCACCGCATTCGGAAACACGGCACGCACTCGTGTCGCCGGCCTCGGCGACCACTCGTTCTCGGCGTCGTTCCACCAGGATTTCGCCTCCTCGGAAGTCGAGCAGACGATCTATCCGCTCGTCGGCACCACCACCGAAATCACCGTCAAGCCGGTCAACATCACGACCGCCACCGACAACCCGCTGTATACGTTCACTGTGCTGGTGAACCAGTGGGCACCGATGGCCGGCGCCGTCGGCGACCTCCTCACCGCCGACATCACCTGGCCTGTCTCCGGAGCAATCACCAAAAGCAACTCTTGAGTAGGTTCGGAGGGAACCAATGAGTGGGATCAGTAGCGCAAAACTGCGCGTCGAACATTCCGGTGAATGCATCGACGTCGACATCACACCTCGTGCCGCCGTCAATTTCGAACGTCATTTCAAGATGCCGTTCACCAAGATTTTCGGTGACGATCAGACGATGGAGCACATCTACTGGCTCGCATGGGAATGCGTCCGTCTGTCCGGCCGAGTCGTCAAACCTTTCGACGGCTGGCTTGAGGAGCTGGACAAGGTCGGGTTCGTGTTTGCGGAGGAAGAGCCTGCCCCTTTAGACGGCGGCGCATAGCCCAGTCCTACATCGGACTTGTCGCCCAGGTCGCAGTCGAAACACACATCGCTCCGAACGAACTGTTGGATTCGCCACCAGAGGTTTTCGAGGCGATTGTTGATTATCTTCGCCAACGTGCCGAAGAGTACAATAAGGCTTCGAAAGGATCGAAGTAATGGCACGTCCGACCGTCGAAATCGAAGGCTTGAACAAGCTGCTTCGGGCGTTGGAAAAACTTGACGACGAAGCAAAAGAGTCGTTCAAGGATGTCGGCGGGAGGGTAGGTCGGCTGGTGGCCGAGCAGGCGCGTGAGGAAGTGCCGGTCAGATCAGGAGGATTGCAGAAGACGATCAGGGCGGCCAACACTGCTCGAGGGGCGAAGGTTCGGGCCGGTTCCCGACGTGTGCCTTATGCCGGCCCTATCCATTTCGGGTGGCGTGCACGAAACATCAAGCCAAACAACTTTCTGTATCGGGCGGTTGACAAGAAGGTTGATGTGGCTTTGGACATGTATTTGGAAGAAGTCCACAAGATTTGGAATAGGAACGTCTGATGGCCGCTAAAACAGCATCGCTCTCCGTCAACATCATCGCCGACGCCGCCAAGGCGCGTGCGGGACTGAAAGAGGCTGAGACTGCTTTCGGCAAGTTTCGCCGTGAGGTCAACGAATCCCAGGGCGCGATGGGCAAATTCCGCACTATCTCTGGTTCCGCATTTGATTATGTGAAGCAGAATGCGATGGCGTTTGCGGCGACGGCTGGTGCAGCAATAGCGACGTTTGTTGTGAAGTCGGTGACGGCGTTTGCCGATTTGTCGCTTGCGGCCGGCAAGTTTGCTGATGCGACAGGTTTGACAACTCAGGAAGCCTCACGATTCATGGAGGTTGCTGGCGATCTCGGTGTCGAATCCAAGACCCTCGAGACAGCTTTGAACCGTTTGAACCGTTCGGCTGCTGACGGAGCTAAAGAGTTCGGTTTGATCGGTGCACAGATCGTGCGCACATCCAGCGGTGCCGTCGATGTCCAGAAGACGTTTTTCAATGTTATTGATGCGCTTCGTGGTATCGAAGATCCGGCGGTCAGGGCTAAGGCTGCGACAGCTCTTCTGGGTCGAGGCTGGCAGGAGTTGGCCGAGATTGTTGAAGGTGGATCTGGCCGGCTCGAGGCCAGTTTGCGTGATGTCGCCGATGTGAAGGTTATCGATCCGGAGGAGGTGGCTCGGGCACGGGAGTTCCGGGCCAACATGGACAATTTGAAAGACTCGTTCGAGGAGTTTTCGTTGTCGTTGGGTCGCAACTTGCTGCCGGTGGTTTCTTCTGCGATTCGTGATTTGGGCGAACTGCTGAGCGTTTTGGACCGTATCCCTGGTGGCCAGGAGGCGATGAATTCGAAAGCCGTCGAATCGGCAAACGTTTTTCAGAAGGCTTCGTTTTGGACGGCGGCTCTTTTGGAGAATGTTTTGGGTCTGTCCGATGAGACATCGCAGAATGTTGTCGTCACAGAGGACATGGCTCGAGTTTGGGGCGACGGTTATCGAGCGATGATTGATGCTCGGATGGCGGCTGACGAACTTGGTACGGCTATCGAGAATCAGAAGTGGAGTGTTGAGGACGCCAAGTTGGCGTGGGACATCTATCGCGGCGCCTTGAATTTTAAGGTTGAGATGGACCAGATCGCTTTGGATATCGAAGAGTTCCGCACCGATTCGACGAAAGCGTTCCAGGATGGCAAGTTGAATGCTGATGAGTATGGGCGTGAGATGGATCGTTTGAAGTTGCGGGTCGCTAATTTCGGTTCGCAGGTTCTCACGACGGCATCTCAGGCGGCTCAAAATGTCATTCAGGTTCTGGTGAATACCGGCCAGTTGGAGAAGGCTTTGTCGTTGTTGCGGGCTTTGCAGGCTGGCCCGTTGGGGATTAATAAGACGGCGACTGGGACGTATTACACGACGCCGTATGGTTCGATGCCGTTGACGTTGAATCAGATTCCTGCCAGGGCAATGGGTGGGATGATTATGAAGCCTGAGGTTTCGTTGGTTGGCGAGGATGGCCCTGAGGTGATTATTCCATTGTCTAAGCCTGCTCGGGCGATGGAGTTGATGCAGCAGTCAGGTTTGTCGCAGATGGCGTTGGGTTCTATGTCGTCGGGTGGTGGGACGACGGTGATTCAGATTCAGGTGAACGCGGGGTTGGTGTCGTCGCCCGACCAGGTGGGTCAGCAGATTATTGAGGCGATT